>JAEAME010000069.1_pt1 | contig 151535 bp, 141 predicted proteins | sample 8958731 | NCBI WGS metagenome assembly JAEAME01 (sample SAMN16933194, study PRJNA681113) | bioreactor sludge metagenome | isolation source: anerobic bioreactor sludge (Control) | place: India:Bengaluru | collected 2018-10-24
AGAAATTATTACCTTTCTCTAAAATAATTTTGGAGGGTTTTATCTGGGGAATAACCGCCAACGCCCCTCAGCGAACCGCAGCAAAGGCTACACCTTTTCCAAGTATATCTTCGTAATCATTGCCGTTAGCGGCCTGTTGACAGCAGTGAATATTATCAATAAATAAATGGCAGTAACCGATAAGTTTTTTTCATATAATCTGAATACTCTGATCCAAATTGTTCTAATAACAGCCTCTCTTCAACACGGATCCTGTTTAGCATTGCAACCGTAACCATAACGACAATGATTATTAAACTGATCCAATTATTGAGGGAAATTCCAAACCCTAAAAACGATACAATTGAGCCCAGATAGGATGGATGACGAATAAATCGATATACTCCATCCTGTTTTAATCTATGATTTTTACGTATTGTAACATCCACTGTAAACAGTTTTCCAAGTGATACTATGGAATAAAATCTAAAAAACATTCCAAGGGTTATGATGAGTAGCCCTGAATATAGAACAATTATATGGCTGCTTATTGGGAGATTAACAAAAAGAGCAATAATAATTCCCAGGGAATTAGCAATCCCGATCGTAATCCAGATAACTCTCATTGTTCCGCGGTCTTGATCTCTTTTATCATTCCCACCTGAACGAAAAAGTCTATTCAGAAAAATTTCTGAAAGAAACCATATAGACCAGATGATTATAAATGTTGCCATATTTTATCGAAATTAATCCCCACATAAAATATTACTTTATCACGGCTATTTTAACACTATCCATATGCTCTCCTGCAACATCAGGTAACCTTCACCTCAACCCCCGACCCCTTCTCCTGATCACCTCAACCCCCAACCCCTTAACTCCTGATCACCTCAACCCCCAACCCCTTCTCCTGAAGGAGAATGGGAGTAAGGGCGGGACGGATTTTGTACCTGTTTCGTTATTTCCATCAGAATATCATCGATGTGGTTCAACACTTGTTCATTGGAGAATCTGATCACCTGGATTCCCAACCGGTCAAGTTCGGCAGAGCGGTTCAAATCGTGTTCATTCTGGTCTCCCCCGTTATGAATGTCTCCATCAACTTCAATGACCAATCTTTTTTCATGACAATAGAAGTCAGCAATATAATGTTGAATCGGATGTTGCCTTCGAAATTTCAATCCATTGAATTTGCGGTTTTTTAATTCATTCCACAGGATTGTTTCCGCTTCCGTCATTTTATGACGTAAAGCAAGAGCCCTGTGAAAAATTATTTCACCGGCACCCAGATGAAGTAAAAACTCCCGGCTCCTTCCTATATAAACCATGAAATAAAAATACGAAAATCATAACCACCTGAAACAAATCCCCCCATTCTCCTTCAGGAGAAGGGGCCGGGGGTTGAGGTGACCAGAAGTCAAGGGGCCGGGGGTTGAGGTGGATTAAGTATCACACAGATCAATGGTTATATACGGTAGTAAGGAAGAACACTGACACTGAAAAAAAGGTGTTTCCGCCTTTTTACACCCGGACCCTGTCTTTTCCCGATAGACAGTTTTCAGGGTTTTTTGTTGATCCAGCTTGAGTATGGATGAACGCACAAATAGGAATTATAATACCGGTGATCTGTTGTGACCTCCCTGCCAATCCAATCAGGTTTTTCAAAACGATCATTCTCGTTGTCGAGCTCAATCTCGGCTAAGATTAAGCCATTATTTTCATCACGGAATTCATCGACCTCCCATAATAAATTTTTATAGTGAATCCTGTACCGGGTCTTTTTTATAATATTCTTAGTAAAGAGATTCAGGATCTCTTCTGCTTCAGCCACGCTGATGGGATACTCAAACTCCCTGCGGGAACAACCGGACGACTCCCCCTTGATGGTTATAAATCCGTGCTCGCCGGCCACACGCACCCGGACGGTTTTATTTTCATCAATACACAAATATCCCTGATATAATACCTGCCCGGGTGGTTTTTCCAACTTTTTCCAGGCATCATGATCAACCAGGAATTTTCGCTCCGTTTCGATGTGTTGCATAAAATGATCTTTCAGATCACTAAAATAGAAAAAAACCCTCAATTTATCTTCCTTCGCCCGGATGGGCATCTCCACGGGTGCATAATTCGACAGATAAATCAAAAATCAGTGTAAATTTGCTCTTTCCATTTTACCATTGGATCATTAAATTATTACTACATGAAACCGACACATATTGAACACATTGGTATTGCCGTAAAAAACCTGAATGACAGTATTCCGCTGTATGAAAAGCTGCTTGGAATTAAATGTCATGCCATTGAAGAAGTCAAAGACCAACGGGTAAGAACTGCTTTCTTTTTGATCGGAAAAACAAAAATTGAACTGCTCGAAAGCACCGATCCGGAAGGACCAATCGGTAAATTCCTCGAGAAAAAGGGAGAAGGCGTTCATCATATAGCCCTGGCGGTGGAAAACACGAATGAAACGCTTCATGAAGCCGAATCGGAAGGATTGACCCTGATCGACAAGGTGGCCCGTAAGGGAGCAGAAGGATTGAATATCGGATTCCTTCATCCGAGATCAACCGGAGGGGTTCTTGTTGAATTTTGCAGCAAGGAATGCAAGTAGACCAATCTTGACATTAAAATCACCGAACATTAATTTACCATGCTGATCATCGGAATTGCTGGCGGGTCGGGCTCCGGAAAATCAACGGTGGTTAACCGGATCATCAAACAGTTGCAGAAACAGGTGGTTACGGTGATACCCCAGGATGCCTATTATAAAGATAACGGGCATAAATCGGCAGAAGAGCGCGCTAAAATAAATTTTGACCACCCCTCTTCTATTGAATGGAATTTACTGATCCAGCATTTAGACCGGCTACGGGCAGGAACGCCTATCGAAATGCCCATGTATTCCTACGTCACCTGTGCCAGATCGAAAGAAACCATCGCTGTTGTACCCTCCGGGGTAATTATCGTTGAAGGAATTCTGATCCTGACAAACCCGCGGCTCCGAACACGGTTTGATATAAAGGTTTTCGTTGATGCCGACGGGGACGATAGGCTGATGAGAATTATCTGGAGAGATATTGAAGAAAGAGGAAGATCTTTTCAACAAGCGTTGCGACACTACGAAAAATTTGTCAAACCGATGCACCTGCAGTTTATTGAACCAACCAAAAGATATGCTGATATCATTGTGCCACAGGGAGGACAGAATAAGGTTGCAATCGACATTCTTACGTCGCGCATTAAAACACAGGATATTATTCACTGACCACCAGAAAACAAATTCCCGGATCTTTCCTGTCCGGGAGGTTTAATGAAGAATATTACATAGAAGTCCTCATTGCTTCGACCGGATCGAGGCGGGAAGCCGAAAATGCGGGAACGATCCCGGCAATCAATCCGATGATCGCCGAAACACTGATCCCGAGGAAAATATTTCCCTGGGTCAGCACCATGTGAAAAGAGGTCATGGCCGATACAAGCAGGGTAAGGATCAGGATAATGATCAAACCTACGACACCTCCGATCAGAGAGAGAAAGATTGCTTCAAAGAGAAATTGAAGTAAAATAAAGTAATTCTTTGCCCCCAAAGCCTTCTGAATCCCGATGATACTTGTACGCTCCTTGACGGAGACAAACATGATGTTGGCGATTCCAAAACCACCGACAAGCAATGAAAAACAACCGATGATCCATCCGACGGTGGAAATCACGCTGAAGAGACTATCAAATCCCTTTGAAATGATATCGGTTTCGTTGATCGAAAAATTATCTTCCGCAGAAGGTTTTAATTTTCTGATGGAACGCATAGCTCCGGTCAGCTCATCTTTCAACTCCTCATTCGATATGCCAGGTTTTGCCTTTACAACAAGTGTGGTGCTGACCTCTTTCAGATCGACCAGGGTTTTGAAGTAATTCACCGGTAAATAAACAACCTTATCATCAGAGCTGCCGAAAAAATCCTCCCCCTGCTTGGTAATAACCCCGACGACTTCAATATTACGGCCAAAAACCTTTATTTTCCTTCCAACGGGATCCAAACCCTGGAAAAGAGTCGAAGCTACCTCAGCGCCTATAATTGCGATATTTTTACCGCTTGACGATTCGGAAGGAGAAAAATATCTGCCATCGGCAAGCTCAAAATTCCAAACCTTGTCATAATCCTGTGAAATGCCCACAATGGTGATGCGTTCCATATAATTATTCCCGAATTTAACGGTTTTGTTCACCTGCGACATGAAGGCGATACCATCGTTTAATGTACTCCTTCGTTCGAGCTCCTTCATGTCTTCCAATGTCGCCTCCGGCCGCTGATAATATTTCCACCAGGGATAATCCCCCCCCATCGACCATGGCCATTTTTGAATATAAACCACGTTACTTCCCAGCGTGGCAATACTTTTTTTGATTGAATTTTCCATTGAATCAAAAATCGTAAAAACGGAAATAACACAGAAAATACCAATGGTAATTCCAAGCAGAGATAAAACCGTCCGGACTTTATTCACAATAATTTCCTGGAACGAGAGCAAAAAACTTTCCCTAATTAACCGTATTAAAAGGATCATAATATTTCAAGCCTCTCTGTAAAGATCAGTAAAGGTAATATTTATCTGAAAACATGGCGATATCGTTGGATAATAGCACTAATTTTGGTATCATTGCACCACTTAGAAACCAACATGGTTTAGACGTTGCCAATAAATAAATGTTACAACCCAAACTGCACATGAACGACCGGATAAAAATCAAAACCGCATTGTTATCGGTTTACTCAAAGGACCGCCTGGAACCTCTTGCCCGCCTTCTGGAAAAATACAATATTTCTATTTTTTCAACAGGGGGAACTTTCAATTTCCTTCACAGTAAAGGGATCAAAGCAACTTCGATCGAATCGTTGACCACCTATCCTTCCATACTGGGAGGGCGGGTGAAGACGCTCCATCCGAAAATTTTCGGCGGTATTCTCTGGCGGCGTGATTGTACCGGCGACATGGATGATATCAAAAAGTATGATATTCCCTCGATCGACCTTGTCATTGTCGATCTCTATCCGTTTGAAAAAACCGTTGCCACTACCGATGATGAATCTGAAATAATAGAAAAAATCGATATCGGCGGTATTACCCTGATCCGGGCTTCGGCAAAAAATTTCAAGCACGTTCTGGTTGTTCCTTCAACAGATCATTACGACCGGCTGATCGAACTTCTGACAAAGAAAGAGGGTTGTACCGATCTTGAAGATAGAAAATATTTCGCCGTGCAGGCCTTCAACCTTTCCTCTCATTATGACACTGAAATATTCAACTATTTCAATAAAAGTGAAAAAGTAAATGTTTTTAAACAGAGTATCCAAAAACAAATCCCCTTGCGATACGGGGAAAATCCCCATCAGGAAGCGCAATTCTATGGAGAACTCAACAAGGTCTTTGACCAGTTTCACGGGAAAGAGCTGTCGTATAATAATCTTGTGGATATAGATGCCGCGATGAGCCTTATCATGGAATTTACGGAACCTACCGTCGCCATCATAAAACATACAAATCCCTGTGGCATTTCAACCCGTGCTTCACTGAGGGAAGCCTATATAGATGCACTGGCCTGCGATCCCCTTTCCGCTTATGGGGGAATCGTCATTGCCAATGGAATTGTCGATATGAAAGCTGCCGAAGAAATGAACAAACTTTTTTTTGAAATAATTATCGCCGACGGATATGAAAATGACGCGCTTGATCTCTTAAAATCAAAGAAAAATAGAATAATTTTGCAGAAAAAGCCATTCACCTACCCCTCCCGGCAATTTAAGTCTATTCTTAATGGAGTGCTGGAACAGAAGAGAGACAATAGATCGGAGCTCGAGGGTGATTTTAAATACGTGACGAATAGAAAACCATTACAATCGGAAATACCGGAATTGATTTTTGCCAACAAAGTCGTTAAACACCTGAAATCAAACACTATTGCATTGGTTAAGAATCAGCAGCTGATAGGCAGTGGAATGGGGCAGACCTCCAGGGTTGATGCATTAAAACAGGCAATCATAAAAGCCGCATCGTTTGGCTTTGACACGAAGAATGCCGTTATGGCTTCTGACGCATTCTTCCCGTTTTCGGATTCCGTCAAGATCGCCCATGAGGCAGGTATTACCGCCATCATTCAACCGGGAGGTTCAATAAGAGATAGTGATTCAATAAATTACTGTAACGAAAACGATATCTCTATGGTTTTTACAGGTATCAGGCACTTTAAACATTAATAATATCAATTAAGGATGGGATTATTCACAAAGGAAATTGCAATAGATCTTGGCACAGCCAATACCGTCATAATTTTCAACGACAAAGTAGTTGTCGATGAACCCTCCATTGTTGCCATAGAACGGAGTTCCGGCAAGATCATTGCCGTCGGGAAAAAGGCCCAGATGATGCATGGTAAGACCCATGAGAACATTAAGACAGTCCGTCCTCTCCGCGGTGGGGTCATTGCCGATTTTCAGGCCGCAGAGCATATGATCAGGGAGTTGATAAAAATGATCGTCATCAGGAAATCATGGTTTCCCCCTGCGCTGAAAATGGTGATTTGCATTCCGTCGGGAATCACCGAAGTTGAAGAAAGAGCGGTTAAAGATTCTGCAGAACAGGCCGGCGCCAAAGAGGTGCGCCTGATCCATGAACCCATGGCTGCCGCTATTGGTATCGGGATCGATGTCCTTGAACCGGTCGGCAATATGGTCATTGATATCGGAGGAGGTACCAGCGAAATAGCGGTCATTGCCCTGGGTGGGATCGTCAACAGTAAATCCATCCGGATTGCCGGAGATGAGTTTAATATCGATATTGAAGAATATATGCGGAAGCAACATAACATCAATATCGGGGAACGAACGGCCGAAAGAATTAAAATTGAAGTGGGAGCCGCAATGGCTGAAATCGATAATCCTCCTCCCGACTATGCCGTGCATGGCAGGGATCTGTTGACGGGTATTCCAAAAGAAATAATCGTAAATCATGCGGAAATAGCCCACTGCCTGGATAAATCTGTCGCAAAAATTGAAGCGGCGCTCCTCAATGCCCTTGAATTAACCCCTCCCGAATTAGCCTCCGACATCTTTGAAACAGGTATTTATCTTACGGGAGGCGGAGCTCTCCTGCGGGGTCTTGATAAACGGCTTCACCTGAAAACCAAACTCAAGGTTCATGTCACGGAAGATCCTTTAAGGGCTGTGGCAAGAGGAACCGGAATCGCTCTTAAAAACTTCGATAAGTTTACCTTCCTCATAAAGTAATCTTCGGTATGCGGAATCTTTTCCAATTTTTTCGGAGATATTATTTTACTTTTCTTTTTTTATTACTGGAAGGGATCTCCCTGACCCTGTTTTTTAATTACAACGAATTCCAGGGAAGTGCAATATATTCCTCTCTTTATTCCATATCGGGAGCTTTTAACAGTGCATTCCGCGGTATTTCAGAGTATTTTTCATTAAGGAAGACGAATAAAATCCTGGTCGAAGAAATGGCAAAATTGCATTCCCGTCTTCCGGAAGCATTTTATAAAACAGATATCGGCACCCATTTTTACATCGATACAATTTCACAGATCGAATACAAATACATCAGCGCAAAAGTCATCAGTAACTCTACCAACAAAAGAAATAACTTCCTGATGATCAATAAAGGGAACCTGCATGGAATTAAAAACAACATGGGGGTCATTATCGGGAACAAGATAGTCGGACAGGTTGTTTCTGTTTCACGGCATTTCAGCTGGATCATGTCGGTACTCAATAAAGACAGCCGGGTGTCTGCAAAATTCAAAAAGAACAACCAGCTGGTCACCATCGAATGGACGGGAGGAGATTACAGGACCGGCATTGTTAAAGAAATACCCAGGCATGTTGACATTAAAAAGGGAGACACCATTGTTACCAGCGGAAATTCTGAAATTTTTCCGGAGGGAATTTTAATCGGAACAATCAAAGATTATACGATAGCCGAAGAAGAAAATTTTAATCATGCCACGATCCTGTTCTCAACGGATTATAACAGTCTTGGCTATGTTGAAGTTGTAATAGACCTGATGCGGCAAGAGAAAGAAATACTGAAAAATTCATTCATAACTCAATGATCTTCAAGAAAATGACGGTATGACCTCCATCATGGTTTTTAATAATTTTATCCGGTTTGTTTTCCTGATCCTGTTTCAGGTACTGATCCTGAATAATATCAATCTGGGGGGGTATGTTAATCCGTTTTTTTATGTTTATTTCATTCTTTTATTACCTTTTTCAACACCCCGCTGGGCGCTTCTCGGGCTGGCCTTTTTACTGGGGTTGGGAATTGACATTTTTACGAACACTCCCGGGCTGAACGCGACTGCCTGTGTCGCCATGGCTTTTGCACGGCCGTTTGTTATCAACATCATTTCAACAAGCACCGAATCGCTGATCGGAACAAATCCCAAAATCAGGAATCAGGGGATAAAATGGTTTTTCTATTATGCCCTGATCCTCATTCTTATCCATCACACGGTTTTGTTTTATCTGGAGGTATTCAGATTTGAGGAATTTTTTCAGACCCTGTTCAGGATCCTGATCAGCAGCGCCCTGACGCTCCTCTTTGTGTTGCTAGCAGAGTATTTGTTTTTTCAGAAATCAAAGCAGATCAAATAAAAAAGGTCGTCTTATCTCTGTTAAGACAACCTCTTCAGGCGAGGTATCGAGCGGAGTCGAACCGCTGTACGAGGTTTTGCAGACCTCTGCCTAGCCACTCGGCCACGATACCATAAAAACGGGAGCACAAAAATACTAAAATATTTGAAAATACCGACCAATCATCTTTCCCAGCGTGTGACGAAGGCTACCTCTTTCATCCTTCCCCCGACCGGAGGATTGATTTTTGAAATCCGGAGGTCAATGGATAAGATCGCGGGGTAAGAGGTTTTTAGTTTCTCTATAATCCGCCTGGCAACATGTTCGAGCAAGCATGATTTTTGTTCCATTTCCCTTTTGACGATCAGATAAAGGCTTGAATAATTGATGGTATCTGATAAGCGATCGGAGGCTTCCGCCCTGGAAGTGTCGGAATCGATCTGTAAATCGACAATGAATTTTGCTCCAATGACCTGTTCTTCTTTAAAGCAACCGTGATAGGAGAAAAACTCCATTCCGTCAAGTATGATTTTACCCATAGAAGATCAATTTTAAGAAGGCCAAAACATCCACATTACCCAATATTATCAATCTGTTTCATGAAATTTCAGTATGTTTGCACCGGAATTGCCGATAGACAACAAAAGTATGGAATTAAAGGAAAACCCGAACATTGAGAAAAGCTCATTAAATTTCATTGAGGAGATCATCGAAGAAGATAACCTCAAAAATCACTTTAACCAACGGGTTCATACGAGATTTCCCCCGGAACCCAATGGCTATCTTCATATCGGACATGCCAAATCCATTTGCCTGAATTTTGGTATTGCACAAAAATATAATGGAAAAACTAATTTACGGTTTGACGATACCAATCCTGTCAAGGAGGATGTTGAATACGTAGATTCAATAATGGAAGATGTAAAATGGCTGGGATTCGACTGGGAAGACCGCCTTTTTTATGCCTCTGATTATTTCGAACAGCTTTTTGAATATGCGGTGATATTGATCAACAAAGGAAAGGCGTATGTGTGCGATATGACGGCAGAAGAGATCAGCGAAACCAGGGGAACCCCAAGTCGTCCCGGCAAAGAAAGCCCGTTCAGGAACCGTACTATTGCCGAAAACCTTGATCTTTTCATGCGTATGAAACAAGGTGAATTTGCAGACGGGGCGAAAGTCCTGCGTGCAAAAATCGACATGTCTTCGCCCAATATGCAGATGCGTGACCCGGTTCTGTACCGGATCCTTCACACTCCTCACCATCGTACCGGAGACCGATGGTGTATATACCCCATGTACGACTTTGCCCATGGTCAGTCGGATTCCATTGAAAAAATAACCCATTCCATCTGTACGCTGGAGTTTGAAGTTCACCGCCCCCTTTATGATTGGCTGGTTCGTGAAATTGGAATATATGCTCCTAAACAAATTGAGTTTGCACGGCTGAATCTGACCTATACCGTGATGAGCAAGCGTAAATTGCTTGAGCTGGTTCAGGAAGGTTATGTTGAAGGATGGGACGACCCCAGAATGCCTACAATTTGCGGGTTGAGGCGCAGAGGCTATACCCCCGGATCAATCAGAAAGTTCTCCGATATCATTGGCGTTGCAAAACGGGACAATATCATCGATGTAAACCTGTTGGAATTCTGTATCCGGGAAGATCTCAATAAAAACGCAAACCGCCTTCTGGCCGTGCTTAATCCCATAAAAGTCGTTATTGATAATTATCCGGACAACCTGATTGAAGATTTGGATGCCGTAAATAATCCGGAGGATGCGACAAAAGGAACAAGGAAAATCCCGTTTTCGAAACATCTTTTCATTGAACGGGATGATTTTATGGAATCTCCGCCGCAGAAGTATTTTCGTCTATCACCGGGTCGTGAGGTACGGTTAAAATATGCCTATATCATCAAATGTGAATCGGTCATCAAAGAAGCTCAAACAGGAGAGATCCTTGAAATCCATTGTTCCTACGACCCGATGACTAAAAGCGGGATGCCCAACAGCAATAGAAAAGTTAAAGGAACCCTTCATTGGGTCTCTGAAAATCATGCCGTGAAAGCAAAGATCAGGCTTTATGAACGTCTTTTTACCAAAGAAAACCCGGAAGATGCTGAAGAAGGAAAAACTTTCAAGGATTACATCAACAGTGAATCATTAAAAATTACCACAGGCTGGATCGAACCTTCGGTGAAAGATGCCATACCCCTTGAAAAATATCAATTTGAACGGGTGGGATATTTTTCAGTCGACAAAGATTCACAGCCCGAAAACCTGGTTTTTAACCGGATTGTTCCGCTGAAAGAGAGTTATACCAGGAATGAAAAGCTAAAATAACTTGACTTAAATGCAAAAGTTTCATTAATTTTGCAACCCGATTGTCCGATGGTGTAATTGGCAACACGACTGACTCTGGATCAGTAAAGTCCAGGTTCGAACCCTGGTCGGACAACAACGAAAAATCCAACTACTTAATAATTATGTAGTTGGATTTTTTTATTATTCTTTTGTTAAAACAATTATGCTTCCCACCCAAGGACTTAAGAATGCACTTGGTTTCTACAAATATATCAACTGGCTTTATCCCGTGCTCAGGCCACTCTTTCCGGATTATTTCGGAACACCGAAGGAACTCGGTCTGGCCATGATAAGCATCGTCATCAATGGTTCCGAAAAGAGTGTTCTTAATGTAAAGGATATCCGCAGACCTGCGGAAAGAGTATAATATTCTTTTTTATTTCTGAAAAATAGAATATTTTTACGTCGCTGACGCAGGTTTCAGCGCGAAGTCCAAACACCATTCACATGCTGATCAGATTCATCTGCACCATGATCCTGGCAGGGTTAATCAGTTTTAACCTGTCTGCTCTGGAAGAACCTTCTTATTCATCTGATAGCATTAAGAAAAAGAAAAACAAGGAAAAGACCGCACCGGCGAAGGATACGACCCTTGTCCCCAAAAAGAAGCTTTCCTTTAAAGATACGCTCGACCATGCCTTCGACATGAGCGATTACCTAGTCAACATGCATGGATTCGTTCCCTGGCCGGCTATTATCAGCGAGCCTGCTCTCGGGAATTTCGGCATCGGGATGGCCCTCATATGGATGAGCCCCAAAAAAAGCGCCAAAAAGGGCGAGCAGTTCCACTTTCCCGATATTACTGCGTTTGCCGGAATGTATACCCTGAACAATACCTGGGGTTTTGGACTCCTGCGGCAGGGGACCTTTCCTTCGATCGGGATGCGTTATACGGTCGGTCTCGGGTATGTCGATGCAAACCTCAGCTTCTACAGGGAGGTGCCGGTTGTCGGCGAAAAAGAGTATCTGCTCAATCTCAAGCCCTTCGTGGTCGCGTTAGACATTAGCGAGAATCTTTACAGGAACAAGATCTTTGCCGGACTCAGATACCAGTTTATGCTGATGAGGATTGGGTATGACTTTCAGAACCTGCCCGACTCGATCTTCAACAAAAGTACCTTCGATAAAAACTTCGGGACCCTTGAACCCTATTTCGAACTCGACTACCGGAACACCATTTTCACCCCCGACAAAGGGTTCCGGTTCAAGACGACTTACACAGTCGGCCGGGCGTGGACAGGAAGCGACTTCAATACCGACAAGATCGAATCCTTTATCAATGTCTTTGTGATGCCTGTTAAACGATGGGTCTGCGGCCTTAAGGCAGCCGGAACCTATGTCACCGACGGCGCTCCATTCTATTACTATCCGTACATCGATATGAGGGGGATCCCCATGCAGCGGTACCAGGGCCAGGGCGTGATCTCCTTTGAGACCGAACAGCGGGTCGATCTCGGGAAAAACCTCCGGTGGAGTATTCTTGGATTTGTCGGCGTCGGTAAAACCTTCAGCGATTCAAAATATATGAAGGATTTAAGCTGGCATGTTGCGGGAGGTGCAGGGTTCCGTTACCTTCTGGCCCGGCTATTCCGTATGAGGATGGGAGTTGACCTCGCTTACGGATCAGGACAACTCTCCTATTATATTGTCCTCGGTCATTACTGGAACCGGTAATTCCGGTCCTTTCCTGTCGTAACTTTACCGAATATTTACCAGGCCGATATCGAGTTTATTCCGGCCTGTATCCGCGATAAGAATTCTTCTTTTCCGAGCAAAGCAATGATCTCAGCCATTCCGGGACCCTGTGCCGATCCGACAACCAGCAACCGCAACGGACTCATTAACATACCCATCTTTATTTTCTTTCGGGTAACAAAATCATGGAAAAATGAATCCAATGACGGGATATCATAAGTCTGAACCAGGGAAATTTCAGAAATCAAATCCTTAAGAATTTCTGATGTTTCCGGACGCCAGACTTTATTCTTCATCGGTTCATCGTAAGAGGTGGGCGGAGTGAAAAAAAACCATGATTGTTTCCAAAGATCAGGGAGTAAAACAATACGATCCCTGATCAGATCAATAACCGAAGCAACATAATCATGATCGAATGAAATTCCTTTTTCAGAAAGGACTGGTTCAAGAAAAGCGATCAGATCCTGGCTGGGTTTTTTCGTCATATATTGATGATTGAACCACCGGGCTTTTTCCGGATCGAATTTACTGCCTGATTTTCCGATCCGGTCAATAGAAAACGATTCAATCAATTCCGGCAATGAGAACAGATCGCGGTCAATACCAGGATTCCATCCCAGGAGAACGAGCATATTTATGAATGCTTCAGGCAAGTATCCTTCCTCCTTGTATCCCCGGGAAAGATCCCCGGTCAGCGGATCTTTCCATTCCAGGGGAAAGACAGGAAATCCAAGCCTGTCGCCATCGCGCTTGCTCAGTTTTCCGTTCCCGTCGGGTTTAAGGATCAGCGGTAAATGGGCAAATTCAGGCATGGATCGTTCCCAGCCAAAAAAACGGTAAAGAAGCAAATGCATCGGGGCGGAAGGCAACCACTCTTCTCCCCGGATGACATGTGATATTTTCATTAAATAATCGTCGACGACATTGGCAAGATGATAGGTCGGGAATCCATCTGATTTATAAAGCACCTTATCATCAAGATTGTCGGTATGTACCCTGACCTCGCCCCGGATCAGATCATGAAATATAACAGTCTCATTTTCGGGGATAAGAATACGAATAACATATGGGACGCCTTTATCAATTCTTTCCCTGATCTCGTTTTCCGGTAAACTTAAACTGTTCTTCATCTCCAGGCGTGACTTGCAATTGTATTGAAACTGACTCTGCCTGGACGAAGTTGAAACCGATCGGGCCCTTTCCAATTCTTCAGGCGTGTCGAAGGCATAGTATGCATGTCCGCGATCAAGCAGATTTTGAATATGGTATTTATAAATTTCAGTCCGCTCAGACTGCCGGTATGGTGCATAGGGTCCATTTTGTTCAACCCCCTCATCGACTTCGAGTCCGCACCATTTTAACGATCGGATTATGTATTCTTCAGCACCCGGCACAAAACGATTTTGATCGGTATCTTCAATTCTTAATATGAACGTTCCTTTATGTTTACGGGCAAACAGAAAGTTATACAGGGCAGTTCTTATGCCTCCTAAATGAAGAGGACCAGTCGGACTGGGAGCAAACCTGACCCTGACTTGTGAATTATCCATAATTAACAACATCTGTTGGTTATGACGCAAAATTACGCTATTCTGACGGATGAAGAATGACAGGGGCTAAATTCGTAATTTTGCAAAGAATACTTTTTTATAGGAAAATCTCGTTTTAATAATATGGGAACAGAATTTATATCCGGCGAAACTACGATCCTGTCAAAACTGGATATATTTATCAGAAAGTACTATAAGAACGAAATTTTAAAAGGCGGAATCCTGTTCCTGACATTATTGATTGCCGGATTTCTGTTGGTAGTTTTGAGCGAATATATATTTCATTTTGGCCAGATCGTCCGGTCTGTTCTGTTTTTTTTGTTTATTTTTTGTTCGGTATTTCTGCTGGTCTGGTTTTTATTTATCCCGGCACTGAAGTTGCTGAAAATAGGTGAAACATTGACCTATCCGCAGGCAGCAAAGATTATCGGAGATCATTTCTCTGAAATTGAAGACAAGCTGTTAAACACCCTTCAGCTAATCGAGCAAAAAAAGAACCAGAAAGATGTTGATCTGATAATTGCGAGCATCGATCAGAAAATTGACAGGCTAAGTACCTATAAATTTACCCAGATTATCAGCTTTTGGAAAAACAAAAAATACATCAAATATGCTATTCCACCGATAGTTATATTAATTCTTATCGCGATTCTTTCCCCGACGATAATTTCGGAACCAACTTCAAGAATTGTTAAGTTTTCTGAGAATTTTACCGAACCCCTCCCCTACCAGATCATAATATTAAATGAAAAACTGACTGCCCTCCAACAGGAAGACTTTAAGCTTAAAGTCAAACTGTTGGGAAATGAAATTCCAAACGAGATATATATCAAATCGAACGGAAATACTTTTAAACTGAACAAAGAAAACCCACGGCTTTTCACCTATCTTTTCAAATCGTTACAGACAAATGTAAAATTCAGGATTATCGCAGGAAAATCGATCTCCAATGAATATGAAATCCTGGTCTATCCCAGGCCCATTATCTTTGATTTTTCGGTTACTTTAACATACCCCTCTTATACCAATAAAGAGTCGATGGTGATTGAGAACTCGGGTGATCTGACAATTCCGGAAGGAACGATAGTCACCTGGAAGATCTATACCAAAGATGTCGAAAAAATCGAAATGGTGTTTGGGGATCAAAGAAGTGTACTATCAAGGGAAAACAATGTATTCAGTATTTCAAAAAAGATCCTGGAACCGGATAAATATACTATCGTACCCGGCAATCAGTTTACCAACAAGTCGGATTCCCTGACCTTCCGCATTGAAGTAATTAATGATGGCTTTCCGACAATTTCAGTAGCAGAGATCCGGGATTCTGTTAATATTTCAAGTATTTTCTTTGAGGGAATAATAAAAGATGATTATGGATTTAGCAAACTCGTTTTTCATTATGAAAGTGAGGTAAAAGAGAATATTACCGACCATCCCGGAAAAGAAGTACTGATCCCGGTGACGAAAAATTTAAACAATCAGATGTTTTACTATTCAACCGATTTGTCAAAACTTCTTTCTTCACCAGGATCCGACATAAGCTATTATTTTGAAATTTGGGATAATGATGAAATACACGGTCCGAAGTCTGCAAAGTCTGAAATAAGAATGATAAAAATCCCGACTGCAGATGAAATTTCAGATCAGGTCGATAATAATGTCTCGGAAATCAAATCAAGTTTCGAAAACTCTATAAAGGAAAGTGAGTCATTGACGAAAAACCTTGAAGATCTGAAACGAAAATTAGTCGATCAAAATGAACTAAAGTGGCTTGAAAAACAAAAAATAGAGTCGCAACTGAAAAACCTGGAAAAAGTATCCCGGCAAATAGAAGAAATTAAAAGGAAAAACGAAGAAAATATCAGGAAAGAAGAAGAGTTGTTGAAAACCAGTGAACGGATTGTCGAAAAACAGAAAAGGCTTAGCGAGATGATGGATCAGCTGTTGACAGAGGATCTAAAAAAAATGATCGAAGAACTAAGGGAATTACTGAAGGAAGCAGACAGAGATAAAATGGAAGAAATGCTGGATAAAATTAAGACCAGCAATCAGAACATAGAAGAGCAATTAGATAAAAATCTCGCCCTGTTCAAACAAATAGAATTCGACAGAAAACTCACGGAGCAAATAGATAATTTGAAAAATCTGGCCGACAAGCAGGAAGAACTGTCAAAAATGACAGAGAAGAAGGATAGGACGCAGGAACAATTAATGAAATCACAGGATAGTATAAGCCAAAAATTTGATACTATTTCAAAGGCTCTGGAAGATTTAAGTAAACCGGAAAACAAACCGGAAACACCTGTTGACATTGAAAGTACAGAGCCCGAACAAGGTGAGATACAAAAATCACTGGATGAAATACAAAAGGATTTAAACGAAGGAAAAAACCGGAATGCTGCTAAGAATCAAAAGAGTACCGCTAAAAGTATGAATAACCTTGCCAGCAACCTTCAGAAGATGCAAAATGAATCAGGATCGGAGCAGATTGAAGAGGATGCAAATAATGTTAGGAATATATTGGAAAACCTTATCCGGTTATCTTTTCAGCAGGAAAATTTGATCAACAAAACAAATTTTACCAAACGGAATGACCCGGGATATGTAAAAATTATAAAAGAGCAAGTTGAAATAGGAGAGATGCTTAAAGTTAGTGAGGATTCGCTGAAAGAAATTGCACGAAGACAATTAGCGATCCGACCAATAATTTTAAAAGAGATTGGAAAAATAGAGCAAAATTTAAAAGAATCCGAACAATTACTGTCCAACCGGTCGATTATGGAGGCTCTTGCCAAAGAACAATTCATTATGACCTCAATGAACAACCTTGCCTTGTTATTGAACGAAGCGCTCGATCAGATGAACATGGAAATGAATGCCATGAGCGGACAAGGCCAGAGTTCATGTAAAAGACCATCATCAAAAGGAGGAAAAATGAAGATGAAAGGAATGAAAGAGATGCAGGACCAACTCGGAAAGGAACTGGAAAAAATGAAAAATAGCATGGAGAAAATGAGGTCGCAGGGCAATGGGCAGAAGCAGGAACAGAGCCAGTTTAATAAGGAACTGGCAAAAATGGCCGCTCAGCAGGAAGCGATTAGAAATGAACTTCAAAAATATAAAGAGAAGTTGTTGGAAGAGGGTAACGCCGATGGAATAAAGGAAGGAGAAAATATCAATCAGACACTCAATGAAATGGAGAATATTGAAAGGGAAATTATCAATAAACAAATAACCCGGGAAACAATTAAAAGGCAAGAAAGAATAGTAACAAGAATGTTGGAGTCGGAGAAAGCAGAACAACAACGGGAGATGGAAGAAAAAAGAGAATCAACGGAAGCAAAAAATCAGAATTTCAGTAACCCTGGCGAAGAATTTAAGTATAAACAACAAAAGCGTCAGGTGTCGGAGATTTTAAAAGTCAAACCCCTGCCTATAAATTATTTTTACAGAGGAAAGATTAATACATATATTTTGACAATTGAAAAGTAGTATGAGAAAAGATCTAAGGAAAATTTCGATAACAGGTGTTAAAGAAATAAACAAACTGGAAAAGTTCATTGAGGAAATCTGCGATTATTATAACGTCAATAATGAATATTTTGGAAATATTTTACTGGCAACAACAGAGTCCGCAAGCATTCTTCTATCACTAAACGATAATCCCTCAAGAGGGAAGGTGCTCATAGGATTTGAAAGAACACCAAAAGGGTTGGTATTTCACATAAGGTTGAACAATCATGAAAATGATTCACAGCAAACCGAAGACTTTCTTGACAGGGAGATCAGAAAGCATAAGTTGTCAAAAGAAATTTTCATCATCAAAGCCCTGACTGATGAAATTACCATTGCTGTTGACGGAAAAAGCATAAAATTGATCTTTTACGTTTCAAGTATTAATTACGAAAAATCATTGGAAAGAATCAATAAACTTCAGGAGTACTTCAATAGTAAAGTTTCTGTAAAGCAAAGTTGAAATGGATTCCCGAATAAATTTTTTTACAGAAAATCTGACCAATACAATTCCCGGGAAAAGAATACTTAGAATCTGGATTAGAACGATCGTTGAAGCAGAACGCCATAAACCTGGCGACATCAATATTATTCTCTGCGATGATAGCTTCTTGCTGAAGTTGAACAAACGTTTTCTGAAAAAGCATACGCTGACGGATATAATAACATTCCCGACAAATGAAAATCCGGAACTGATTAGCGGAGATTTGTATATCAGCAGAGTGAGAGTAAAAGAAAATGCACATAAATACAATTCCACTATTTTCAACGAACTTTCCAGAGTAATAATTCATGGCATACTCCATCTATTAGGATATGCAGACGAAAATGAAAAAGAAATAGGTATAATGCGAATGAAGGAAGAGGAGTGTCTGCATATTTTGAATAATCTCCAGACTTCAAAGTAGTCTTTCATAAATAATTCATTAATAATGAATTAGGGGATTTATATGTGATTTTTTATCGTTATTAATTCGCTAATAATCTTAATTTTAAGGGTTAAATTGAATATCCATTATCAGTATTCGCGTTTTTAGAACGATTTTTGTATGGATGTTTCACGTGAAACTTCGAATAAAAATTTTGATAAAAATAAATGAATCATCATAAGTAATGAAAGAGATCTATGATGTTATAGTTGTGGGTGCTGGTCATGCCGGTTGTGAAGCGGCTGCTGCTGCCGCTAACTTAGGATCGAAGGTTCTTCTCATTACCATGAATATGATGAACTTTGCCCAGATGTCGTGTAATCCATCCATTGGAGGTATAGCAAAGGGACAAATAGTACGTGAGATAGACGCAATAGGAGGATATACCGGAATAATTGCAGATAGGACGATGATACAGTTCCGGATGCTGAACAGGTCGAAAGGACCAGCGATGTGGAGTCCGCGGTCGCAAAATGATAGATTGTTATTTACGATGAAATGGAGGGAACAGCTTGAAAAGTTGTCAAACCTGTATTTTTGGCAGGATAGCATAGAGGATATTATCGTAAAAAATGGAAAGGCCTGCGGCGTCATTACAGGATTAGGAATGAAATTTTCATCGAAGAGTGTGATACTGGCGAACGGAACATTCCTGAATGGTATTATTCATATTGGTGAAAGACATTTTAATGGAGGGAGGCTGGGAGAAAGAGCAGCCATGTTCTTGACAGAAAACCTGAAAAATAAAGGATTCGTTTCAAACAGGATGAAAACAGGGACACCCGCAAGAGTGGATGGCAGAAGTTTGAATTTTACCAGAATGGAAGAACAACCCGGGGATAAAATTCCAAGGCCCTTCTCATTTTTAACAAATAAAATAAGTTCACGTCAGAAGAGCTGCTATTTGACTTATACAAACGAGGAGGTCCATGAAATCCTGAAAACCGGTTTTTCAAAATCACCTTTATTTGCGGGAAGGATTAAGGGAAGGGGCCCTCGTCATTGTCCTTCCATTGAAGATAAAATAGAAAGATTTGCAGGAAAGGAGAGACACCAGTTGTTTATTGAGCCGGAAGGTTGGAATACGGTGGAATATTACATAAATGGTTTTTCGTCCTCGTTACCGGAAGATGTTCAGTTTAAAGCCCTGAAAAAAGTCAGAGGTTTTGAAAAAGCCCGATTTTTCAGACCCGGATATGCAATAGAATATGATTACTTTCCACCGGTACAACTCAAGCTTTCATTGGAAACAAAGATAATTGAGAATCTGTATTTTGCCGGACAGATCAATGGAACAACGGGGTATGAAGAGGCGGCCGCCCAGGGACTGATGGCAGGAATAAATGCACATCTTAAAATTAATAAGAAAAGTCCATTCATTTTAAAAAGATCGGATGCATATATAGGGGTACTGATAGATGATCTGATAACCAAGGGCACCGATGAACCATACAGGATGTTCACTTCAAGAGCCGAATACCGGATATTGCTCAGGCAGGATAATGCTGATCAGAGACTGACACTAAAATCTTATGAACTGGGACTTGCTTCAAAAGAAAGAAAAATAGCTGTCGAGGAGAAATACAGAACGATCGACGGAATAATTAAAAAACTCAAGATTAACAGCCTGGATCCGGATGTAGCAAATAAAATTCTGAAGAGAAAAAGATCTGCCCTGATTACGCAAAAACAAAAAATAGCTACTTTGTTACAACGACCACAGATTTCAATCAATGATCTGATTAAAAATGGTGAAATTATCAGAATAATAATGGACCAATTTGATAATCCTCAAACAAGCTGGCTTGAGGAGGTTGAAATTCAATTGAAGTATGAAAACTATATAAAAAAGGAGCAGGAATTAGCTGATAAATTAGCAAACCTTGAAGAATTGAAACTTGACCCGGATTTTAATTACGCTAAAATATCTTCTTTGTCTTTTGAGGCAAGGGAAAAACTGACAAAAATAAAGCCATTAACCCTTGGGCAGGCATCAAGGATAAGCGGAATTTCTCCGGCAGATATATCAGTGCTTATAGTCTGTTTGGGGAGATAATGTTTCACGTGAAACAACCAATATGATTGAACAGATAAATAGATGTCCGCTTTGCGGGAATAATGAGTTTATTGAATTTCTTCAGGTTAAAGATTATTTTTTATCCGAAGAAAATTTTAACATACAACAATGTGTTGGTTGTGGTTTCCGGTTCACAAACCCACGTCCATCACAAAATATTATCGGTAAATACTATAATTCGGATCAGTATATCTCTCATGATTCGCAAAAACAAAATATTTTCACCATAGTTTACAAGTGCGCAAGGTATTTTGCAATAAGAAAGAAATATTCAATAATTGATAAATACTCGAAAGGGAAAAGATTGTTGGATATTGGTTGCGGGACCGGAGAATTGATCAACTTTTGTTCTCAAAACGGTTATCAGGTTGAGGGAGTCGAACCAAATGAAAAAGCAAGAAAATTTGCCGTCGAACAATATAATCTAAAGATCTCAGATGATATTTCTTCTGAATATCTGACCGGTAACTTATTTGATTGTATTACCTTATGGCATGTTTTAGAGCACGTAGATCAACCCGTTGAAACACTCCGGCAGATAACAAAATTATTGACACCGGAAGGCATATTAATAATCGCAGTTCCCAACTGCAATTCGTGGGATGCTCTACATTATAAAAATTACTGGGCTGCTTTTGATCTTCCTCGGCACTTGTCTCATTTTACTTTTAAAACTCTAAACTTTTTGATAGAGCAAAATAATTATCGTCTGGTAAAATATCTTCCTCAAAAACTTGATGCATTTTACATTTCATTATTAAGCGAACAATATAAGACGGGAGGGAAAAATTTGCTTAAAGCTATTTTTAGAGGTTTACAGTCTAATTTTTTTGGTAGCCGACCCGAATATTATCATTCAAGTATCATTTTCGTTCTGACCCCGAAAATTTCTTATTTTTAGCTCTTATATTAAACGATCACCCCATTGGGGTATATTGTGTCGATTTTTCAAGGAAAGTCGCGTATAAGTCACAAAAAAGCAGGCAACATAATTAATTCATTATAAGTAATTTGAGTCCCCACGAGCAAATTCCCCGCGCTTGAAACGGGGTAAGCGAGTAAAAATGAAAAATACAATAGGGATCGAAGAACCCTCAAGGCACACCCCGGGGTTCTTCAAAAAGATTTCGAAAATTTCAGATCATCGTTACAATTTGCTGTACCTGATCACCGGTATAATATTTATTTCTATTATATATGTCATCTCCTGGTTCAATGAACTAAAAAATGATCCTGTAAAACTTACCGATTCTTTTCAAAAGGTTTTACAGGAAAAAGAAAAAGATTTACAACAATGTCTATTAAAAGCTTTCCGGATAAAACAATTTTTTGTCAACGGAAATGAACATAATACAGACAAAAATTTTCCCGGAAATTTTATTCCCGGGGACATGACCATCCAGATATTTTTAAATGATTCCCTCATCTTCTGGTCCGACAATTCGGTTCCGGTAGAAAGATTTGATGAACGTACTGGCTTTGCAAGGGATGGTCTCTGGAAACTCGGCAATGGATGGTATGAGGTACAGACGGTCAAAAAACAAGATACGGTCGTCAGGGGTCTGATACTGCTGAAACATGAATATGGTTTTCAGAATGATTATTTGAACAACCAATTTAACAGCGATTTTTCATTACCACAGGGAACTTCGATTACACGGAGCCGGACAAGTCATCCGGTGTTCTCCAAACAGGGAAATTTCTTACTGAGTCTGGTTTTTCCTTCCGGAAATCCCGGGGCAAAAGAAAACGAACCCCAAACGATAATATTTTTTCTTTCTTTTTTAGCTGGAATAGTACTGATATTAATATATATTTATAAATGTCATGTAAAATACGCCTCTTTATTCCCGCGAAAGTCAATTTTATTCCTGAACTTCTTATTGATTGTTATTCTTCTCCGTTTATTACAATTTTATACTCAATTTCCGGGACCGATATATCAAACTGAACTTTTTGGCCCTGGCTATTTTTCTTCATCCGTATTTTTCCCTTCTCTGGGCGACCTGGTGATAAATTCCATAATCCTGGTTTTTATTTCTTATGTATTTTATCTGATATGTCCTGAAAGAACCCGGTTGGAAATATCAGGATTAACAAAAATATCAGTTATAACAGGGTTTCTATTTTTAATGGGTTCCGGTCTTTTTCTCGTTTGCTATTTTATATATAGTTTTATTCTTAATTCATCGATTCCCCTGAATTTACAGGATATTTCCAATCTGAATCCCATCAGTTTCTATGGCCTTTTTATCATTTGGGCACTATGGACCTCATACTTTCTCATTTCATGGCGATTGATTCAGAATTTAATTTATGTACTTAAAGCAAAGAAGTCTTTTAAGCTTTCACCGTCCCTGGTTTTTAGTTTTCTGATCATCGCCTCTTTAATTACAACCCTGGTAAGCAATATTTCAAATGATTACAAAGAGACGGAAAAAAGAAAAATCCTAGCAATTAAACTTGCTTCAACCCGTAATCCCGTCACGGAAGTTCTTTATTCACAGATAGAACATAAGTTATTGACCGACCCCGGACTGAAAAAGATTGTAACGGATGCAGAAATCACAGGGATCGCAATACCTGACGACAGTATTGCCAGCATTGTAAAATCACATTTTCATAATGATTATTGGGCAAGATATAACTTACAAATTACAGTTTGCACCGATAAAAAAAACTTACAGGTACAGCCCCAAAATTATATTGTCGGGTGTAATGAATATTTTGACTATAATATAAAGACTTTCGGAGAAAGCACTTCAACAGAACATCTTTTCTATCTCGATCTTGGATATGGGAATGAAAATTACCTTGCAATCATTCCGGTTGGCAATGAAATACACGAAACAAATTTAAATACACGAATCTACGTTGAGATAAATTCGAAATATATCTATAAAGACCTTGGTTATCCGGAATTGTTGATGGACCGGAAACTCGTTGATTTTCCTGATATTTCTGATTATTCCTATGCTTTTTATCAAAATCACCAGCTTTTACACCGTATCGGAAAATATTCTTTTTGTTTTGATCTGGACCAGTATTTAAAAAACTCCGACTCACTGGCTTTTTTCGATTTTGACGGCATGAATCATTTTCATTACCAAATAAATGCCACAAACGATCTGATTATTAGTAAAAAACAAAACACCTTTTTATCGGTCATTGCACCCTTTTCATATCTTTTTATCATTCTTGGATTTTCATCGATCGTTTTTATTGGTATAATCCGCGTGAACAAGCCAGGCCAGTTATCGGTCCGCTCGCTCAGAACTCGTTTACAAACAACCACAATAAGTATTTTGTTAATTTCCTTTATCATCATCGGAATGGTTGTGATTGTGAATATCATCAGGCTTACTACTGATAAAAACAAAGATTTTTTAAAGGAAAAAACAATGTCAATTTCTGTTGAAATGCAGCATAAATTTGGCACTTCTGATAAATTGAGAGTTACAGGGACGGCATATCTCGAAAACCTGCTCGTCAAATTTTCCAATGTCTTTTTCTCCGATATTAATGTTTATTCTCCGGACGGAGAGATCATTGCTTCAAGCAGGCCCCAGGTATTTGATGAAAATCTTCTTTCCAGCCGGATTAATCCGAAAGCATTTTGGAATTTATCGCACGAGAAAAACTCGATCTTTATCCACAAAGAAACCATAGGAAATTATGCTTACAATTCGGCTTATGTACCACTATATAACAATGATAATAATCTTCTTGGGTATATTAATCTTCCCTTCTTTTCACGCCAGGACGATTTAAAAAATGAGATCTCCTCATTTCTTGTTGCATTTATCAATGTTTATTTATTGCTTATTTTGCTTGGCGCGCTGATCGCTTATCTAATTTCAAAATATATTACCGCTCCGCTACAAATACTTTCATCCAAGATCGAACACATACAACTGGGGGTTGTCAATGAAAAAATTGACTGGAGTCGTAAGGATGAAATCGGACGCCTGGTTGAAGCGTACAACAGAATGGTAGAGGCGCTGGAACAAAGCGCCGAGAAACTTGCCCAATCAGAAAGAGAGGGAGCATGGCGTGAAATGGCCAGACAGGTCGCTCATGAAATAAAAAATCCACTGACTCCAATGAAACTCAGTGTACAATATTTACAAAAAGCATGGGATGAAAAAGCTCCTGACTGGGACATCCGGCTGGAAAAATTCACTAAGATGCTGGTCGATCAAATTGAAACATTATCTGAGATCGCCTCAGATTTTTCCAATTTTGCCCAAATGCCCCTGACGGTAAATGAAAAGTTAAATTTAACAGAGGTCTTACAGTCCACGCTGGAAATATACCGTCACCTTGAGAATATAGACTTTAAAACACAATATCCTTCCGATAATCCATTGATTACCGGTGACCGGAAACAATTGATCCGGGTTTTTACCAATCTTTTAAACAATTCCACGGAAGCTATCGGGAAAGACAACCAGGGACAGATCACGATCCGGATTGATCAAAAAGATGAGTGGTGGATACTTAAATTCACCGACAGCGGGGGAGGGGTTTCGCCCGATCAGGCCGATAAAATATTTCAACCATATTTCACAACAAAGACAGGAGGGATGGGATTGGGACTTGCCATAGTCAAAGGAATTCTTCAGGGTATGAACGGAAATATCTCTTTTCGATCCGTTCCCGGTAAAGGGACGACGTTTACCGTTACCCTTCCTGTTTATCATGGTCAATAAACGAATATGAAAATTTTCAGACATATAGTAACATTGGTTTTCCTTGCAGTGTTTTTATGTACCTGTTCGTCGGAAAAGCCATATAAAATTTACTATCCATTTAAAAACCAGTCGTGGAACCGATTTAATATTTTAAGATTTGAAGTGCCAATCCATCAGGATAAAAAAGCATACGATATATATTTTTCCCTTCACGTGAATCAACAATTTGAATTTGATGATTTGAATTTTAATGTTGTAATGAGTACTCCATCGGGAGAGGAGCGGATCAAGAAATATAAATTAAAATTAAGATCACAGAGTGGAACTTTACTGGGTCAATGCCAAGGTGATTCCTGCAGTAATCAGATATTATTAAAAAAGGATCTTTTTATTTCCAGTGCCGGAACTCTGCTGGTTGAAATTGAAAATCTCACACCACGCGTCGAAACCCGTGGGGTTATTGGGGTTGCTGTTTTACTTATCCCCTCGAAGCAATAGTTTCAAGGCAGTATCTTTATCTTTTTGGATCTGGACAGTTAATTCTTCCATGGTTTTGAATTTCCTTTCATCCCTTAGACGATCAATGAAGAAGACCGTAATAATCTGGTCATATAAATTTTCGTTGAAATCAAAAAGGTGTACTTCTATGTTAAGATTTGTTCCGCCCACCGTCGGCCGGATCCCGATGTTTGTCAATCCATAAAAAACATTACCATGAAACGGGACGGAGACAACATAAACACCATAAGGCAGGAGTAATTTCTCATTTTCAACCAGCGACAGGTTGGCGGTTGGGAATCCTATTTTAACCCCCAAATGATCTCCATGAATAACCCTCCCCTTTAAAAAATACTTACTTCCGAGAAAAACATTTGCTTTTCGGATGTTACCTTCCGCCAACGCTTCCCGGACTTCCACTGAATGCAGGTAAAAATTCATATCAGATAAAATTGCCAATAAAAACCGTTTCGGCTAATGAATATTCCATCCTGACGCTATTTGTACAAAACTATAATGATGATAATGGATATTCCATTGACCATTAAAATTTAAAATTATTAACAAATGAACGCCTGATAATCCGGCAATTATTTTTTCAGTGTGCGGATGAATGCTACCAGCGACCACCGGTCTGTTGCTCCCGGAATGTTCTTTTCATACCCGGGCATTTCATCACGACCCTTGTCGATCCGATAGAAAATTTCACCATCGGTATTTGCCTGGAACGCAGGGGAAGAAAAGTCTCCTGGGAAATCCCTTAATGAAGCTGCCCTCGGGCCATCGCCCATACCCTGATTACCATGACATAATTTACAGTGTTTTCCCCATAGAGCTTTTCCCGCAGTGATGACAGCAGGGTCGGAAAGTTTGACAGAGGCTTTCATCGTTTTATCTTTATCGGGAACAGGCCATGGTTTTGATTTGATTCCCTGCGAGTTCATTGTATTATATAACAGAAATACTGCAACAAAAATTGCAGTCGCCGGCACAATGACAATTTTTTGAGGATTCATAAAAAACTTTTTAGTCATTTGCGTTCAATAATATAAATTTCCTGTGGATTATTCTGTTTCGTTTATAGCAACAATGCTCTTATCAAGAATATCGTTGACATAAGAATAATTGTGCATTCCCATACTGCCATCAACGTCGATAAGCAGGTAATTCCAGACAACAGCCATCTGTTTCTGGGTATGTTTGCCCATTACCACCGAATTTGTTTCAGGATCAATAAGATTTTTCGCAATCAGTTTATCCTTTAAGGTCTGAATTTTTGCAGTAATCACCGACATCTTTGTCTGCATAAAGGAACTGGTCATTGATCCGCCATGGCAATCAGTTCCGGTATTACATCCTGTCAGATTATCACCCGTTGTTTCATTAGTGATCCAAAGGGTATGCCCTCCGGTAAAATTACCAACCGCGTTTGTTCCGTGACAAGTAATACACGAAGCTTTGGTGCGATGAATATTCCCCCAGGCAAAAGGAGTTCCAAACGCAAAAGCGCCTACCGCACCCTGAATCAATGATTGTCCAAAATGAGGTCCCCAATGGGAGTAAGTGATTGAAATAGAATCTACTCCGGTTGGATCGGTAATCCACGGGGTTGGTTTATATGCCTGATGGCATCTGCCACACAAATTTCCTGCTCCTCCATCGGCCGGAAAATCCATCGTGGTTTTGGGATCGATTCTTAAACGGTAAGGGGTGATGGTCCGAAGAGCCCAATCAGGATAAGTATAAGTTGTATGGATATTGTGACAGGTCCGGCAGTTGACCGGAGCAGGTTCGCTGATTGTTGCAGCAGTGGTATCGGAACCGGTAGTAACAGTTTCAATGAAACCCTGGCTTGTATGGCAGGGGGCACAGGTATTGAAGTTTTGATCTGCCGTGCTTCCGGTGGCATGCCGGGAGGCTTCATACTGAAATTTTTTTGTAACAAGGGTATCGGATAAATTATGACACTGCTTACAGGTTTCATTTGCATCCTGACCATTACTTCCCGGAGGACCCTGTGGTCCCTCTTTTGTACAACCGATGATAATGAATATTATAAAAGAGATAAGTATCCCGGTAAAAGTAACTTTCGTAATCAGCTTTTTCATGTGTTAATAATTTTATATTTTATTGGTCACATGGAATATCCATTATTATCATCTGTGGTTTGCATAAACGATGTTTGGATGGAAATTTCATGTGTTAATAATTTTATATTTCATTGGTCACATGGAATATCCATTATTATCATCTGTGGTTTGCATAAACGATGTTTGGATGGAAATTTCATTTGTCAATTATTTTACAATAATCTATTTGAAATCAGATAACTGGCTATCTGTACAGCATTGGTAGCTGCGCCTTTTCTCAAATTATCAGCAACTATAAAAAGGTTTAAAGAATTGGATCTGGATTCATCACGCCGGATCCTCCCGACAAAAACATCATCTTTTCCCCGGGCTTCAAGTGGCATGGGATAAATATTACGGGCGACATCATCACGGATGGTTATTCCGGAAAAAGAGGATAGGAGGGGATATATATCTTTCAGGTCGAAATCGTGAGAAAATTCAATATTAACAGCCTCGGAATGGCCTCCGAAAACAGGGACCCGTACAATGGTGGCTGTTACTTTTATATCGGGATCAGACAGAATTTTTTGGGTCTCAAAAACTAATTTCATCTCTTCTGTTGTATATCCGTTGGGCAAAAAAGCACCACCATGGGGAAATAAATTAAGATCAATCGGATGTGGATATGCCAATTCACCCGAAATCCCCTTTCTTTCATTCTCCAGCTGACGGACAGCTTTGATTCCGGTTCCCGTAACGGATTGATAGGTGGCTATCACTACTCTCCGGATATGGTATGCATTGTGAAGCGGAGAGAGAACCATAACAAGTTGTATTGTCGAACAATTCGGATTTGCTATAATCTTGTTTGTCTTTGAAAGAACAGACGCATTTATCTCCGGAACGATTAACGGAACCTCAGGGTCCATCCGCCATGCAGAGGAATTATCTATGACCGTAGTGCCAATGGCTGCATATTTTGGCGCCCACTCCTTTGAAACCGTTGCACCGGCAGAAAAAACAGCTATATCGGGCCGTAATTTCAAGGCTTCCTCATTCCCAACGACTAACTGGTCTTTCCCGTTAAATTCGATGGTCTTTCCAATAGATTTTGGAGATGCGACAGGAATCAACATATCGGGAATAATACCGTATTTCTTAAGAACCAGTAATATTTCCCTTCCGACAAGACCAGTAACCCCGACAACAGCAAGTTTCATTTGTTAATAATTTTTGATTTCAACGGTCAAATGGAATATCCATTATTATCATCCGCGGTTTGCATGAACGATGTTCGGATGGATATTTCATGTGATAATAATTTAATATTTTAATGGTCACATGGAATATCCATTATTATCATTCTTGTTTTGCATAAACAGGGTCTGTAAGGATATTTCATTGAAAATTTAATGTCTTGCAAATATAAATCAATAAAATATTATCCTGGTGTTATTACTTTTTATCATCGCAACCGATTAAGAAAGACCAGGATGAAACGATTTCTATTATTTCTTATCATTATTCCGGGAGTTACATTCTCTCAGGTAGCCGATCATTTCACCGATGGAAATTTCAATCAAAATCCACCATGGAAGGGCGATACCAATCATTTTGAAATTAATTCAAACCATCAGCTTCATTTGAACTTTTCCGGAAGCGACACTTCTTATCTCTCCACGGTCAATAAAAGGGCAATGGAGACGGAATGGTCGTTCTGGATTAAAGTCTCCTTTAATACCTCAGCAAATAATTATGCCCGGGTATATCTCATTTCCGATACGGTGGATCTTAGTGGACCGGTTAACGGGTACTATGTCCAATTTGGCGGGGCCGATGACAGTATCATCATTTCCCGACAGAAAAACTATGAGCATAAACGGGTCCTGAGTTTTCACAACTATATGACCAATCAGACAACCAACATGTTGAGGATAAAGATCAGGCGGGGAATAGACGGGTACTGGGAAACCTTTTTAGATACCGCCGGCGGGACTAATTATATTCATGATCATTCCTTCACCGATACAACGTTTAGCTCGGGTAACTATTTCGGTGTCTTCTGCAGATATACCTCCAGCAATTCGAAAAAATTTTATTTCGATGATATTTATATCGGGTCCGTGGTAAATGATTCAATTCCTCCGCGACTTATTTCTTGCCGTGTCGCAGATTCTGTACATATTGAAGCCAATTTCAGCGAAAGTCCTGAATATCAGGACGTTGTAGATCCACAGCATTATATACTGTTACACAATGGAATAAGACCGCAAAGTATTACTGTTGATCCGATTCAATCCGCCTGGATTCAATTACAGTTTTCCCCGCCGCTTGAAGAGGGTATTTTTGACACCTTAAAAATAACCGGAATTGCTGATCTGTCGGGTAATCTTATCAGCGACACCCTCGTCCCGGTCTGTTATTATCTCCCCCGTGCTTATGACATCCTGATCAACGAAATCATGTTTGATCCGGAACCTCCTAATTCTCTTCCGTCTCAGGAATACATTGAATTATTCAACCGTTCGGATTATCCCATCAACATGAAAGATTGGTTTCTCTATTTCGGAGATCACCAAAAACAACTGCCAGATATCACTTTACAACCCCACGGTTATTTATTACTCGTCAAAGACTCAAACCTGTTTTCTGCCTATGGGCCTTCCGTTACCCTTTTCTCTTCCGTTTACTCCCTCTCCAATGAAGGAACAACGATAACTCTAAAAGACAGCGAGCAAAGGATTATACATTTCATAACCTATTCGCCTGATTGGTTTCATGGTTCATTTAAAGAGGAAGGAGGCTGGTCGGTAGAAATGGCGGATCCGTTGAGCCCCTGTGTTTGCGAAGAAAATTGGGAAGCCAGTACAGATATGGCCGGGGGTACTCCCGGGAAATCAAATTCTATTAATGGAAAACATCCGGATGAGACAGCGCCTCGTATTGATCGTGCATTTATAAGGGATTCAACAATCCTTCATCTGGTTTTTTCAGAACCAATGGACAGTCTTTCGTTGCAGACAACCGCTTTTCATAAAAGACTACCGGACGAAATAATCCATCAGGAAAAAGTATCCATACCTCCATCATATCAGTATGTTGATTTGATGTACGATGTTCCGTTTCAAAGAAATACCATCTATGCCATTTCTTTTGACAGCACCTTAAAAGATTGTTCCGGGAACGGAATAGATAACACTGCAATGGTATGGGCAGCCATTCCTGATTCGATCCGGCAATCAGAAATCGTGATCAATGAATTGCTGTTTAATCCGCAAAGCGGGGGAAGCCGGTTCGTTGAATTATTCAACCGTTCAGTAAAAGTCCTTGACCTGTCTGAACTCATCCTTTCAGGGAAAGATTATATTCCGGGAGAGACCAATTCGGGAGAACCGGTTTCAACGGAACGTTTTTTACTCTTCCCGGATGAATATGCTGTCATTAGTCCTGATATCGAAGATATTTGCTTGAGGTATTATTGTTGGGATCACAAGAATTTCATAAAGATGAAGAATTTTCCAAGTCTGGATGATGATACCGGGATTATTGTTCTGGCAAGAAAAGATAACAATTTGGTGATCGATAAATTTCATTATGATCACGAAATGCATTATCCGTTGCTCACAAAGGAAGAAGGAGTATCGCTTGAACGGCTTAATCCGGAAAAATCTTCAGAATCGCCCGAAAACTGGCATTCTGCCTCAGAAACATCGGGCTTTGCTACCCCGGGACATCAAAATTCCCAACAAACCAATGATCCGGACAACGATTCTCAGGTTGTGTTATCTCCGGAAATATTTTCACCGGATAATGATGGAAAAGAGGATGTTCTGAGCATAAGGGTAAATGCCGGAGGACCCGGATACCAGGCAACCATAATCATCTTCGATGATAGAGGAAGAGAGGTCAAACGGTTGATAAACAATATCTTAATATCGAATACTGAAATTTTTTACTGGGATGGTATTGATGATGACAGAAATAAAGCCCCGATAGGATTTTATATAGTATATGTTGAAATTCAAAAACCTGACGGGACAATAAAAAGATTTAAAAATTGTGCAGTCCTTGGTGGCCGGTTTTAATGCAATGCAACGGCAATTGCCACGACACTTATCTTTATTCGGGGAGCTGGGATAATAGCCTGAATACAGGCCTCCAGGGTCGCACCTGTCGTTATGACATCGTCCACCACCATTACATGCAATCCGGCTAACTCATGAAGATTTTGAGCAATAAAGGTATCTGAAACATTTTCCCATCGCATGAAACGGGATTTGCGGGTCTGAGTCTCCGTGGCTTTTATTCTGACCAGTCTGTTGGTATCCATCGGAATTCCCATGACTTCAGATAGGCCTATTCCAAACTGCTCACTTTGGTTGAACCCACGCTGAGAAAATTTTTTCTTGTGCAGGGGAACGGGTAAGATCAGGGAGATATCCTTAAAAAGAGGAATATCCTTTAAATATCGTCCGTACCGGTTGCCCAGCATGACACCAATATCCTTCCTCCCTTTATATTTTAATTTATGGATCAACTGCTGCACTGAATTTCCTTTATTGAAATAAAGATAGGCAGTCGCAGTTTCAATGTTGGTCCTGCCCCGGAAAAGCAAGCTGACCGGATTATCTGCTTCCAGATGAAAATTTGTCTTAGGAAGATGATAATCACATTTCTGACAGATGATCTCCTCTGATCGCCAAAGACTGTTTCCGCATATAGCACAAATTTTAGGATATATCAGCGATACAAAATCATCAATCCATCCCATGAATTTTTTATCCCTTAATCCGGCACATCAGGAAAAAGTACTATTTCCTTGAAGATTATTTTTCAAAAACAAAAAATTAATTAAAAAATCCTGTAGGTTTGATTAAGAATTACATCCATTTCATGGACAGAAAAACATTGCTTTCAATTAATGATTTAACGGTCGTCTTTCAATCCGAAAACCAGGAAACAAGGGCGACAGATGGAGTAACCTTCACCCTTGGGCAATCAGAGACCGTTGGCATTGTGGGTGAATCGGGATCCGGTAAATCTGTTACAGCCCTGACCATTTTAAGGTTGATACCATCGCCACCGGCAAAAATAGTGCAGGGATCCATTGTCTTTAATGATATCCGGGAAGGAGAGAAAGATCTTCTGAAAATTCCGGAAAAAGAGATGCAAGCAATCCGAGGGATGAAAATATCTATAGTCTTCCAGGAGCCAATGACTTCGTTAAATCCTGTATTCACCTGCGGGAACCAGGTCGCTGAAAGTCTGCATCGGCATCTTCAACTGAACCGAAAAGAAGTAAAAGAAAAGGTCCTTGAGTTATTTAATGAAGTCAAGCTTCCTTCTCCCGGCAGAATATATTCAAGCTATCCGCATGAACTCTCGGGAGGTCAAAAACAACGCATAATGATTGCCATGGCGATAGCCTGCAATCCCAAAATACTGATTGCCGATGAACCAACAACGGCGCTTGATGTAACCGTTCAAAAAAGTATCCTTGAGCTACTTCAGCGATTGAAAGACGACAGAAAAATGAGTATTTTATTTATTACTCATGATCTCGGTTTGATTTCCGGAATCGCTGATCGGGTAGTGGTGATGTACAAGGGTAAAATTGTCGAAGAAGGAGTTGTTGAACAACTTTTTCAACATCCCGGAAATAATTATACGAAAGGATTGATGGCATGCAGGCCCCCCCTGGATGTAAGGCTTCGACAACTACCGACCATTGATGATTTTATGCATAACACGACCCCTGTTAAAGAAGTCATCACCCAGGAAGAAAGAAATCTGGAACATCAGAAAATTTATGCCCTGGATCCCGTACTGAAGGTTCAGGGTATCAGGAAAGAATTTCCCGGTCCACCCTCATTCCTGTCAAGGCATAACGACCCGTTTATTGCCCTCAACAATATCAACTTCTCTGTTTATCCTGGTGAAACGCTGGGAATTGTTGGAGAGTCAGGAAGCGGGAAAACTACATTGGCAAGGACTATTCTCGAACTGATACCTCCATCCCAGGGAAGCATCAGGTACAAAGATATTGAGATAACACAACTGACGGTAAGAAAGCTTATAAAACTAAGGAAAGATCTTCAGATTATTTTTCAGGATCCTTATTCCTCCTTAAATCCGCGCCGCAGCATTGGAGTTTCAATTATGGAACCAATGATCGTACATAAAATTTTTAAAAACAATAAAGAGCGGAAGGAAGAGACCCTGAAATTACTCCAGGAGGTTGGACTTGACCAAGACCATTTTTACCGATATCCGCATGAGTTCTCCGGGGGGCAACGACAAAGGATATGTATTGCACGGGCCCTTGCAGTTCAACCCAGGCTTGTCATCTGTGATGAACCGGTATCAGCCCTCGATGTTTCGATCCAGGCACAAGTATTGAATTTGTTGAACAATTTAAAGACCAAACATGGGTTGACCTATATTTTTATTTCACACGATCTTTCGGTCGTTAAATTCATGGCCGACCGATTAATCGTTATGAAAAATGGTAATATTGTTGAAATTGGGGATGCTGACAAGATCTATTCGAATCCCAAGGCAGAATATACACGGTTACTTTTAGAAGCTGTTCCCAGGCCGCTATACTAAAAATGAAGAGGTGAAATATCCATCTAAATACTATTCAGACTAACATGGATGCGGATAATAGATATTTTTTTGACCACGGAAATCAAAATTCTAAAAAATGAAAAAGAAAAAGAAATCCTTTGGATCAGGAAAGGAATCAAACACATTTGTAAAGTCTGTCCTGGAGATATTCCGGAACAATCCGGCCAGCAGTTTGAATTATAAACAGATCGCTCATCGGTTGGGTATTTCCGATAAAGCCACGATGGAACTGATCAGACTGATGATAGAGCAACTATGTTCGGGGAGCGAACTGATCCGGGTGGATCGGGGAAAATATCGGATCAACAAAGAAAATCCGAGATATGTTCAGGAGACTAAAACACAGATCACGGGCGTCGTCGACATGAAACAAACCGGGAAGGCATACGTAATTCCCGAAGACAAATCGGAAGATGTGTTTATTACCTCAAACAATACACATCATGCCCTGAATGGAGATATTGTCCGGGTTGATCTTTTCCCTAAAAGAAAAGATCACAAACGGGAAGGGGTGATCATTGAAATTCTTAAACGGAAGAAAACACAATTTGTAGGGACGATAGAGCTTTCGAAGAACTTTGCATTTCTTTTGCCCGACAGTTCATCAATGCCGGTGCATATTTTTATCCCGCTATCGCAGCTTAATGGGGCAAAACACGGACAAAAAGTGGTAGCCATAATAACGGAATGGCCAAAGCAGGCAGAAAATCCGTTTGGGAAAGTCATACAGGTTTTAGGGAAGCCCGGAGACGACAAAGTGGAAATGCAGTCAATCCTGGCAGAAACCGAATTCCCGTTATCCTTTTCCCCAAAAGCAGAAAAAGAAGCTGCTAGAATTTCTGAAAAGATCCCGGACCAGGAGATTATCGGGCGAAAAGATTTTCGCAGCACTTTTACCATTACCATAGACCCGGAAGATGCAAAAGATTTTGACGATGCAATCAGTCTTAAAAATCTGCCCGGAGGAAACTGGGAAGTTGGTGTTCATATTGCAGATGTTTCCTATTACGTTCAGCCGGATTCGGCTATTGACAGAGAGGCGTATGAAAGGGGTACCTCGGTCTACATGGTCGGCAGAACCATCCCCATGTTGCCCGAACGGTTATCTAATGAACTGTGCTCACTTCAACCCAATCAGGATAAATTGTGTTTCTCTGCAGTTTTCGAAATGGATAGTTCCGGGAAAATTTATTCCGAGTGGTTTGGAAAGACCATTATTCATTCAGACCGGAGGTTCTCCTATGAAGAGGTTCAGCAAATCATTGAATCGGAAAAAGGGGAATATGCTGCAGAGATTAAAATATTTAACCAGCTTGCTACAAAACTCAGGGAAGAAAGAATGCGAAAGGGATCCATTAATTTTGAAACCCAGGAAGTCCGGTTCAGGCTGGATGAAGCAGGTAAACCATTGGGTATTTACATACGGGAGATGAAGGATGCCAATAAGCTCATTGAAGATCTGATGCTATTGGCAAACCGCAAGGTTGCGGAATGGATTGACAAAAAGAGAGAGAAGGGAAACCCCAGGACTTTTGTTTACAGGGTTCACGATACCCCGACTCCTGAGAAACTGGAGATTTTTACCCAATTCATAGGCAGGCTTGGATATAAACTCAGTGTCGGCTCAAAGAAAAACCTTGCCAGTTCATTCAATAAACTCTTTCAGGAAATCAAGGGTACGGGCGCTGAAAATGTAATTGAGACAGTGGCGATCCGCACGATGGCGAAAGCCTATTATTCAACAGATAATATTGGACATTATGGCCTTGCCTTCCCGTTTTACACCCATTTTACTTCTCCGATCAGAAGATATCCGGATCTTTTGGTGCACCGCTTGCTTTTTGGATATCTGAAGGGAGGGGGATCGGTTGCAAAAGAGGAATATGAACCTAAATGTGAACATTCTTCGGAAATGGAACGCAGGGCAACCGATGCAGAACGGCTTTCGGTAAAATATAAACAGGCGGAATTCATGCTGGATAAGATAGGGCAGGAGTTTGACGGATTGATCTCGGGCGTGAGCAAATGGGGCATATTTGCTGAAATAGTTGGTAATAAATGCGAGGGAATGATCAGGCTGAGGGACCTGGATGACGATTACTATTACCTGGATGAAGAAAATTTCCAGGTAATCGGACAACGTTCCGGAGAACGTTTAAAGCTTGGGGATAAAGTCAGAATCAGAGTGAAGCGGATCGACCTTGGACGTAAACAAATGGATTTTGACCTCGTCCGGTAAAAACCGGCAGAGATGGAAAAGTTTCAGGCGAGTTTTCTTTTCTCAATAAGATCAAAAAAGGATTTATGATATGTTTCGCTGACAGGGATGTATTTATCCCCGATTTTTATACGGTTTCTTTCAATGGAATCAATTTTATCGAGCGCGATGTAAAATGATTTATGAACCCGGAAAAAGTGAGATTCCGGAAGGACATCTTCAATTTTTTTTGCATTCATAAGACTCATTATACGTTTGGCTGATGTCACGATCCGCCAGTAATCGCCCATTCCCTCAATATACAGAACATCTGCAAAAAAAACCTTTTCCATCCGTGTTTCGGTCTTCACAAAAAAGAACTCTTCCTTGTTTCCGTATGATATTGGAGGATTACTGTTTTTTCCGGCCTTTTTCGATTCGTTCTGCATCCGTTCGTATACTTTATCCACTCCTTTAATAAACCTTTCAAACGAAATAGGTTTCAGCATATAATCGACCACATCAAGTTCAAACCCCTGAACGGCAAATTCATCATAGGCAGTAGTGAAGATTACATAAGGTCTGTATTTAAGCGCATTTAAAAGCTGGATTCCCGTCAATTCTTCCATTTGAATATCAAGAAAAAGAAGATCAATTTTATTATTCCTGATAAAATCGATTGATTCAATTGCATTATCAAAGGTTCTTAATAGATTTAAAAATGGCACCTTTAACGCATAATCCCGGATGATATCCAGCGCAAGGGGCTCATCATCGATGGCAATACAATTTATCTTCATAGCTGGTCAAGAATTAATTTTACATGATACATGTTTTGATCTTCCCAAATGTCGAGAATATATTTTCCCGGGAACAATAAATCAAGACGACGACGAACATTATTCAATCCGGTTCCCTTGCCATTATCCCGGGGATTGTCGGAATATTTCCGGAGATAATTGGAAATCCGGAAAAGGATATGATCGGGCTCAACAGTGAGATTGATGATAATTCCCGGGGAAGAGATGGTCTTATTCCCGTGTTTGAAAGCATTTTCCACGAATGGGATCAACAGCATAGGAACAATGGTACGATCTTCAATTTTTCCCTGGATCGTCAGGGAGACAAAATCCTTTTGCCGGATTCTTAATTGCTGAAGCTCGATAAAACTCTTCAGGTATTCCACCTCCTTCTCCAGCAAAACTTTATCGGCAGTTGCATCATACAACATATATCTCATGATGGCTGACATTTTCATCACCGCAGCCGGTGCATCATCGGATTTTTTATAGACCAGGGAGTAGATGTTATTAAGGGTATTAAATAAAAAATGAGGATTTACCTGCGACCGGAGCAATGCAAGCTCGCTAGCCTGGTTTTGAAGCAATAATTCGGATTTTAATTTCTGTGTTTCGTACCAGCTAATCGCAAGGCGGATAAGAAATGCATAAGTGCCTGTTATAATTACGAGCCGTAAGGAATTAAACCACCAGGCACTGGTAACGACCATTTCTTCGTTATCGGAAGACCCGACCAGATATTTCCAAAATGGATATTCCAGTCCGATTCTTATTGGGACAAGAGCTCCCAGTAATAGAATCCCCAGTAAAATACTGACAATTTTGTGCTTGCGTGAAAACAGAAACGGAATGGAGAGATATACTGAATAAAAAGTCAGGAAAGCCAATAACATGTAAATGATTACATCAAGATAATATTCTTTACCCACCTCCTTGTTGACATAGTAAGGGAAAAGAGCCTGGTTGAGGAGATATATCCAAAAACAGACATGGATCAGGACTTTTAATTTTAACTTCATTCGATAATAATATTGACTTTAATGGTCAAATGGAATATCCATTACCAGTATCAAGGGTTTGTGCAAATAATGACCGGATGGATATTTCAATGATTAATTCTTTCAGATTTTGTCGCCAATTTACAAAAAGAAAACACTGAAACCCCATTTCCACAGGGACTAATCGATTGAAATTGCTTTTTATTCGCCAACCTGTAATAATGATTCGATGAAATGATAAGGGAATGAATCAGCGAACCGATTCCAGGCTTTCCCCGGACGGGGTCGGCGGGTAAAAACAGCAAATTTTGCATAAATCGGAAGATGCACACGCTGTAACACGAGGTTCTTAAATTCCCGATGGTCAAAAAGATGAATTAAATCGAGAAAAAACAATGAATAGCCGAAAACATTTTTATATGATTTTTATAAACAATACTTTTACACCGCTATCAATTAATCATTTGACCAATAAAACATATAATTATTTTCAAATGAACACGGAAGAAAACAAAACAATAAACTATTTATCTACATTTGTCAAATTTACAGTAATTGCTATGATTATCACAACGTCTACGGGATGTCAAAAGAAAATAGATTATCACGGATTCCGGCTGATCGAAAAACGGTTCATCAAAGAGGTTAATGCCGAATGTCTGTATTTGGAGCATATAAAAAGCGGGGCCAGGCTTTTTAAAATTGCAAGCGATGATCCGAATAAAACCTTCGGCATTGCATTTAAAACCTTACCGGAATCTGATAACGGGGTTTCCCATATTATGGAACATGCTGTCCTGAACGGCTCGACAAATTTTCCGGTCAAAAGCCCTTTTGATATCCTGATCAAGGGATCACTGAGTACATTCATAAATGCGTTTACATCGAAAGATTTCACTATGTATCCGGTGGCAAGCATGAATGAGAAAGACTATTTCAATCTTATGCATGTTTATCTTGATGCCGTTTTCAATCCATTGATTTACAAGGATACCCGTATCCTGAAACAAGAGGGGTGGCATTATGAACTTTCGGATAAGGATCATCCGATAGAATATCGGGGGGTTGTTTATAATGAAATGAAAGGAGCTTTTTCAAATCCCATGAGGGAATTATGGTACCAGGTGTTTAAAAACCTTTTTCCCGATAACAGCTATGGATATGAATCGGGGGGATATCCGGCAGCGATTCCCACGCTGACCCAAGAAATGTTCATTGATTTTCATAAGAAATACTATCACCCCGAAAATTCCTATATCTTTCTTTATGGCGATTCCGATCTTGAGAAGGAGTTAGCGTTTATCGACTCAGCCTACCTTTCCAAGTATGTGAAAGCAAACAACCACATCACTGTTAAAGATCAGAAACCGTTCGGCACGATGAAAGATATTACGTGCCCGTATCCGGTTTTGGAGGGATCAAATACGGAGAATCAGACTTACCTGTCGCTAAACTGGGTCATTGGGCAAAATACAGACCAGGCTCTTACGATGGCATTGGATGTTTTATGCGAAGTTCTGGTAAACCAGGAATCTGCCCCTGTCCGCCTTGCTTTACAAAAAGCAGGCATTGGGAAAGAGGTTTCTGCCTCGTCGAGTAATGTCAAACAAAACGTCTTTCAAATCATCGTTCAAAACGCAAAATCCGGCGAAGAGAAAAAATTCCATGATTTAGTGACAGCAACTTTGACAGAAGTGGTTCAAAAAGGATTGAATAAGAATGAAATAGAAGGAGTGATTAACCGGAAAGAATTTCAGCTTAAAGAAGGAAATGATGCGCAAAAAGGGATCACTTATTTAAATCAGTTGCTCGCTGGCTGGTTTTTTGTTGATAATCCATTTCTGGGGCTGGAGTATGAGAAACCATTGGCCGAAATTAAAACTGCACTGACAAGCAAGTACCTTGAGGATGTTGTAGAAAAATATTTCCTTAACAATCCGCATTCATTGTTGCTTACTCTTGAGCCAAGACCAGGAATGGACAGCGAAAGGAATGCCGTTACGGAAAAGGAACTTATAAACTATAAAAATAATCTCGACACAGAGCAGATTATTACCCTGATCAAAGAGACGCAAGAGTTGATTGATTACCAGAAAAGAGAAGACACTCCGGAGGCACTTGCCACGATTCCCATGCTGGATATTAAAGATATTAATCCAAAAGCAACTTTTTATTCGGTCGAAGAAAAAAAATCAGAGGACATTCCCGTTTTGTTTCATGAAGGATTTACCAATGATGTGGTATATGCAAACTTCTTTTTTGATATGCGCGTTCTTCCCGTTGAGTTAATTCCATATGCATCGTTATTATCCAATGTTATAGGACTTTTAAATACGCGGGATCATACTTTCGGCGAAATAAACCAGCTGCTGAATATCAATACCGGAGGTTTCTATACTTCTCTGAAGTGCTATATGGAGGATATGGACGATGATAAATTGATCCCGAAATTCGTAGTCACCACAAAATCAATAAATAAGAAGATTGAAAAAATGTTTGAGCTTACTGCTGAAATCCTGGCGAAAACGGATTATTCTGATACGGCACGGTTGAAAACCTTACTGGTACGGATCCAATCTCAAATAGACGCAGAAATGAAAAGCAACGGATATGAAGTTGCATACAGGAGACTCACCTCTTATTTCAGCAACCACGGGATGTTTAATGAACTTAACCAGGGAATTGATTTTTACTGGTTTGTGACAGATCTGATAAATAATTTCGATAAAAACGCAGATACGATCAGTAAAACTTTAACAAAAGTCACCTCCATGCTTTTTACCCGACAAAATATGATAGCCTCGGCCACTTGCGGGAAAAATGATGTAATGCTGTTTACGAAGAATTTACCTGTTCTTTACAACGCAATGCCTGTCGGGGAAAATATATTCAACAGATGGATATTCAATCTGGAAAACAAACAGGAGGGAATTCAGGCTGCCTCTAAAGTACAGTACGTGATAGAAGGGTATGATTTTAAAAAACTCGGATATTCCTGGGATGCAAGGATGCGTGTTCTGAATCAAATTATCTCCACCGACTGGTTACAAACAAGGATTCGCGTTGTTGGCGGGGCATATGGCGGATGGAGTACCTTTTTAATGAACGGAACAGTCACCTTTAATTCGTACCGCGACCCCAATCTGAAGGAAACGATCCGTAATTATGAAGCAACCCCGGAATATCTTTCTTCATTCAAAGCTGATGGAAAAACAATGACCCGGTATATCATCGGAACAATAGCAAAAATGGACAACCCGCTGACGGCTTCTGAGAAAGGCGATCTTGCCATAACCTATTTCTTCAATAAAAGAGAACCGGGGGCATTACAATCCGACAGGGAAGCCATTCTTTCAACAACCCAGAAAAACATCCGTGATTTTGCATTACTTGTCAAGGATGTTCTCAGCAAGAAAGCAATCTGTGTTTATGGTAATGAAGAAAAAATAAACCAGGAAAATGAATTATTCAAAAGCATTGTAAAAATAGAACGCTGAAATTGGTTGGAAGTATCGGATTTTAGGTACCTTTAAATCGCTTGATAAATTCATAATTTTTGTACCTCCTGAAATGAACCGGGGTATTTTGATAAAGGGTAAGATCATTCGGGCACATTTGTTTGCCACCCTTTTCCTTTTATTACTCGGAACCGAAGCTGATTCCCAGAAGTATTTCAATTTTTTTTATGGGAAAGTATATGACCAGGTGAAAAAAACCGAGATACCGAATGTCAATTTTTCATTTGTTGGTTCCAGGCTGGGGGCAATTTCAGACAGAAAAGGGGAATTTTCGTTTTTCATCGACACCCTGCCTGTGACTATGTTAGTCAGTCATGTGGGTTACATCACCAAGAAAGTTTTACTCGACACGACTTCCTATTCCCTGACCCTTTATCTTGAACCACATATAACAGAACTCCGGGAGGTGGAGATCAGGGCAAGTGCTTTTGAACCATTTTTTCAAGATGACAAGTTCGCTGTCAAGGATTATGAAATTGACAGCGGAAATATTTATTTGCTCATTTACAGATTCTATTTGTCAAAAGCAGAAATAATATGCAAAAGCCAATTGGGAGACACTCTTGCGAAATCTGGTTTTCTGTCGTTTTCGGGTAAAAACCTGATCAAAGATTGCCTGGGGTATCTTCACATTTTTAACAACGATTCAATTTATCAGATATTCAGGAAGGGGAATGAAATTCAATTATTACATCCCGAATCAAAAGAAAAATATAATAAAGTCCTGAATGATTGTCTTGCCTCGACAAATGAAATTCTTTTTTTTCGAAAACAGACCGATCTCGGAACCGGGATGGAATATTTCGGGATCAACAGAAAAAACAAAGAGTGGCTGACACTCTCCACGGTACGGGATGAGGCGAAAGCAAAAATGCTGCGACGCAATGCAGATGATCTCTCCTTATTATTATCCGGCATTCCTAATGGGAGAGAAGATTTTGCGAATTGGAATTATGTGCACAAAATATTGTACCGCCCGATAAAGTCTGCGCTTTATCAAATCGATTCCTTTATCTGCATTTTTAATATCCCGGAAAAACATATCGAATTTTATGATCAGCAAGGAGCGTATTCTTACAAACTTGCTCTTAAGGTTGATGAAAACATAGAAGGCCGGTGGTCGGAAGAGATCATTGTCGATGAAAACCTTGGGAAAGCCTATACGACATTTATTAAGAACGGAACATTTATTCTGTACGAGATCAATCTGAACACGGGAATTTTAAAAAAAACACTGTCCCTTTATCATCCATATCCGGAGAAAATAAAAATTTTTAGTGGATTTGTTTACTATCTGTACGACATACCCGGAAGCGCCGATAATAAAATCCTCTTCAGGCAACGGTTGTGAAAGGGACTACTTTTCTATGAAGTCGTCCCAAAAAATTCCAACCAGGAATTTGATTTACAAAATGGTAGAATTAAAAAAATTACTAATTTGCCTGAAAATTATTCCGGGAGAAAGTGACCGGTAAATTGCAGTTATCATTTAACAAAAAAAAACATGAACGAGCAAAACGTACCTCAATCTCCGGCCAATTTGCCCGAGCCGGCAGTTTCAAGTCTTTTACAACATGGCTGGGAAACCATGAAAAAAGACTTCCCCGAACTGCTGCTTGTCTTTTTCCTTCAACTGCTGCTATCCCTTCCTGCTTCTTTCAGTAATGTATTCAGATCCAATGACTTCTCATTCGGGATGGGATTTTATGGTCTGTTTTCGGTTGCTTATGGAATTATAGTATTGCTACCTGTCAGTTACGGGTCCAGTTGGGTTTTTCTGAAAGCAGTCCGTGGCGAGTCTTTTAAAGTCACTGATATATTCTTTGCCTTTCAATCCTTTCTTAACGTCATTATCTCTGCTCTTCTGGTCGGGCTGATTATTTTTGTTGGATTTATTTTATTAATAGTTCCCGGTATCATCTTCGCCTGTAAATTAGCTTTTGTTCCATACCTTGTCATTGATGAAAAAATGGAAGCAACAGAGGCTATTCGTAAAAGCTGGAAGATGACAAAGGGTTTTAGCTGGACTATCTTCTGGCTTGCAATTGTAAGTTTTTTCCTTGTTATTGCCGGTTTGATATGTCTGTTGGTCGGAGTCGTCCCGGCCGTTATCTGGATCGAACTTGCATTTGCAGCCATTTACTGGACTGTATCTGTTAAAGCCAAGGCAATCCCGTTGGTTTCTCCGCAATGAGAAAACAGGAGACCATTTCTGCAATAAGAACAACAGAAATTATTTAACAAGGGTCAATTCGTTGATCAGATTCCCGGCGCCGGCAAATTTATCAATGATGAACAGTACATAACGGATATCGACGTTTATACAACGCTGAAGTTCCGGTTCGAACATAATATCTCCGCTCATTGCTTCCCAGTTCCCGTCGAAAGCAAGTCCTATCAGTTGACCATCTCCATTAATGACAGGACTTCCCGAGTTCCCCCCGGTGATATCATTGGTGGTAAGGAAACAGACGATCATTTCACCTTTATCTCCGTAAGGACCATAATCTTTTAACTCATACAGGTCTTTTAATTTCTTTTCAACGATAAATTCCTCATTTCCGGGATCTTCCTTTTGAATTACCCCTTTCAGAGTGGTGTAATAATTATACTGAACTGCATCAGCGGGGAAATAATCAAGCACCTCACCATAAGTCATACGCATCGTTGAATTTGCATCGGGATATTTGACCAGGTTTGGATCCATCTCCCGTAAACCGGCAATAAATAACCTGTTGGCCACCGTATTAGCCATCCTTGCCTTCCCAAAATCTGCGGAATACTTGACCCTGGCATTAGATAAAGATGTAAACAACTGCCAGCCAAGATCCTTTTTGAATATTTTCGAATTTGGATTATCAATGAATTTAGTTGCGGATGTTTCGTTTGCAAGGACCGATTTATTATAAACAGCTTCAGCAAAAGCAAAAAAATCGTTCTTAAAGTCCTTTCTGATAAGTTCGAAAATTGAAGGAAGATCATCTTTTTGAACATCCGTTGAATAGAGTTTAAGGAATTCTGCCAATGTCTTTTTCTCAACCCATTGATCGTTCCCCTTAAAATGCTCCCTGACCATCTCTTTTAATTCTGATTGAACCTCTTTGACCATATTCCGGTCCTTCTTTTCAAAAATAGTCTGAAATTTACAGAATCTTCTTGCAAGTTGAACAATATCAAGCCTGGAGACACCCATGGAGGAATAGAAATATGGTGTCGCCAGGTTTGTCATTGTGGCATAATTGGTTTCCAGATCGCTGAGAACGTTCCCGTATTTCTTTTCCCTTTGCGGTTCTTTACTATACCAGGCAATAAAAGCGTCTTCGATGTTTCTCTTTTTTTCTTCCACCTTGTTTTTCTTTAGCATCTTAGACTGGCCGATAAAATTTTTCCAGGTGTTTGCAATACCTGCATAGTCGTCGGCATAGGCGATTTTCACGGCATTATCAACATCCATGCGTTCTTTCATTACCTCGAGTTGTTTCCCGAATATCCTGATATAGGTAGGATAAAGACTATTCAAGTTGTAAGTCACGCCATAAGAGGTAAGATATCTGCTTGTACTTCCCGGATAACCCCAGATCATTGCAAAGTCATTTTTCTTAATTCCTTTCAAACTGATTGGCAGATGATAATCCGGCTTCAACGGGATATTTTTTTCCGAATAGTCTGCAGGGTTCCCATCGGCATCACCATAAATCCGGAATATTGTAAAATCACCGGTATGACGCGGCCACATCCAGTTATCGGTATCGCCACCGAATTTTCCAATAGAGGAAGGGGGTGCCCCAACCAGTCTAACATCAGAATAGGTTTTAAAAACGAAAAGATAATACTCATTTCCGCCATAGAAATCCCTCACAGATGCTTCAAATTTTCCGTCTTCCTCGGCTCTTTTTTTAATCCGGTCCGAGATTTTTTTAATTATTGCCGTCCGGTCTGTTTCTTTCAAAGTATCACTGAGGGAAGGGATGATAGAATCGGTCACATTTTCAATTCTGACAAGAAAAGAAGCGCACATTTCTTCATTTGGAAGCTCCTCTTCATAAGATTTTGCCCAGAAACCGGTTGTGAGATAATCATGTTCGGGGGTGCTGTGACTTTGAACGGAACCATATCCGCAATGATGGTTGGTAAATATCAATCCCTGACCGGAAACTACTTCGGCAGTGCAGAAAAACCCTCCGGCAGCTGCTCCTTTTGTGGAAAGGCCGACAATGGCATCTTTCAGGGAAGAATGGTTAATGTCATATAATTCCTGTGGGGTCAGATGAAGTCCCATCTTTTGCATATCGACATAATTCAGTCTTTCAAGTAAAAGGGGTAACCACATTCCCTCGTCGGGTGGGTTGTTTGCCGAAGTGCGTAGAAAAGGCAATGCGATCATCAGGATCGCGAAGATCATTTTTTTCATTGGTCAATAATTTCTGTTTCTATGGTCAAATAGTATATCCGTTATTATCATCCAGGGTTTGCATGAACAGTTCTTCCCGGTACATCGGTCTTTGAAGGAAAATCAACAGAGATGCTTTAGAGAAAGCATGTCAAATCTGGTGAAACTACAAAATTACGAACAAATTTAAAATTCGGGGTTTTTTTAGATAAAGCGGATAAATTCTCGATCATCAGTGGGATTTACCAGGTAAATGAGGTAAAACAAGACTGGAAAACTCTTGCCTTCGTCCAGAAAATTAAACAGAACGTCAAAAAAGATTGATTTTGAGAAAATCATTTTCCACCTTTGCTTCAAAAAGGCACATGACTATCAAGAGAATTTCAGGAATAAGCAAATTTCATTTGATCCTGCCACATATTCTTTTCTGGTTTTTCAGTATAGTACTGTTTACGGTCGTACTAATTTATACACGGGATTTCAGCTTTCAGGACATCGACCTGCAGACCGCAATCAATATTCTGGTTACCATATTCTTTTTAGCCGTTGCTGTGTATATAAACCTTCTCTGGCTTCTTCCGGGCTACTTTAAAAAACGAAAATTTTTCAAATTTGTAATTTTCCAGTCGGCAAATATTTTGCTTTTCATCTTTTTAAATTATTATACCTCCCTTTTATTTGAAGGGAACGGGCATCCTAATTTCATTTCTGAAGCCATCGCCGAATTCATTCTGGTCTTGATCTTTTTGGTAGTTTCATCATTGTTACAATTCGTCCGTGATTCGTTCACCCTGCAGGATGTGGAATTAAAAATCAGAAAAGCAGAACAAGAACAGATTAAAGCAGAATTAAAAGCACTAAAGGCTCAGATAAACCCCCATTTTTTGTTCAACACCCTGAACAGCTTATATTCACTAACTATCGATAAATCAGATAAAGCTCCTGAACTCATTCTGAAATTATCGGAACTTTTGCGCTATGTGATCTATGAGGCCAAGGAGGATTTCGAACCGATTGAAAAACAAATCGAGTTCATTAAAAGTTATGTATATCTTGAAAGTCTTCGTGTCGGCGATTATTTAAAGGTGAATTTTACGGTTGATGGCGGTGAAACTTCGATTAAAGTCGCTCCGCTTTTATTTATTGTATTTGTGGAAAATGCCTTTAAGCATTGTTCCAAACAGAAAGAACAAAATCCCTATATATCCATTTATTTCGATATTCGGAATTCAGACAGGATCCGGCTTCTGGTCGAAAACACCAGGGAACCGGAAATTAAAGGCCTTGAATCGGCGAAAACCGGTATTGGGCTTCGGAATGTCAGCAAAAGATTGAATTTACTTTATCCGGGCAAGTACAACTTAGATATTAAAGAGACGGATCAAAAATACAGTATTGACCTGACAATATCTTTGCAATAAAATTGAAGAAATTCCTTTATAAAGATAGTAACGGAGATACCATTTAACCATAGAAACAGAAATTATGAACCCATGAAGATAAGATGTCTGATCATTGACGACGAGCCGCTGGCGCATAGGGTCATAGAGCGATTTGCAGAAAAAATTTCCCTCATTGAGATTGTATGCAACTGCAATAACGCCGTCGAAGCAATTGAGGTTTTACATAATGAGACGATTGATCTTATTTTTCTGGATATTAACATGCCAAAATTGACCGGTATTGAATTTCTGAAGTCTTTGAAAACTCCGCCCTTAGTCATCATTACGACCGCGTACACAAGCTTTGCCGTTCAGAGCTATGAGCTCGATGTGGTTGATTTCCTGATGAAACCATTTTCTTTTGACCGGTTTTTAAAGGCTATTCGTAAAGCTGAAACGATACTTGAGAACAGGGAGATTCCGAAACAGAGATATGAACCTGAAAACCTCACCGATGATTTTATATTCATTAAATCCAGTAAAAAAACCTATAAAATCAGCCGAAGAGATATTTTATATATTGAAGCGCTTGGGGATTATGTAAAAATCTTTCTTCCGGATAAGATGATCGTTAGTTATCAATCCTTAAAGAATATTGAAAAACTATTATCGCCGAAGCAGTTCCCAAGGATTCACAAGTCATATATCATTTCCTTGTCGAAAATTGAACTTATTGAAGGGAATCAAGTAAAAATAAGGGATAAAAAAATTCCCATAGGAACCAATTTTAAAACTGAATTCGATCGGCTGATTAACTCATTTTAACGATTTTCCGCCGAAGTTGATTCCTATGGTATTTGAAGTGAAATACCTCGGTAATACTCAAGAAGGGAGCCAACAATAACAAAGGCACCAAAGATCATAAACAATAAGCCGACAATTCTTCCCATCCAGAGTTTTACAGCAGGATTTCCAAGGATTTTGATTTTATTAGCAAGTATACATTTGAGGATGTCGGTGGCCAGGACCATTGAAAGGGTGCCAATAAAAAATATGCCGACCGTTTTGTGATCGCCCCCGTAAGTCGAATTGATCGCCAAAACAGAGGTGATCCAGAAAACCCAGAGAAACGGATTGGCAATATTCAGAATAAAACCTTTAAAAAAATATGGAAGCAATCCGGGTTTCTTGACTATGATCTCTTTGATTGGTTCAATCTGCTCTGTCCGGGGAACTTTTTTCAAAAAAGTATAAATTCCAAATGCCAACATAACCGTCCCCCCGAAAATTCCAAAAATCAGATGATATTTAATATCGGTTACGATAATTGAGGCACCAAAATAACTGCCGACAACTATAGTAAGATCACTGAAAAATATACCCAACGCTAAAAAAATACCGGTCTTGATACCATGTTTGATACTGGTTTGTAAGAGTGCAAACATGGCAGGACCCAGTGTGATTGCCACTGTTATCCCTAAAATCATTCCTTCAAAAAGAGGATGCAGCATCCGGTTTGATTTGGGTTAGCGGTTAAGGAATAAATTGATGTGGGCTTCCCATTTTGTCACCTGGTCTTTTTTCAGTACCCTCGGAAACTTATGGGCGCCCCCTTCTTTCCCAAGGGTTCTCATCCAATCATAAAACACCTGCAAAGGTAAGATTTCTACGGAAACATCCAGAATTGCCTCAAGACGCTCAATGCGATAATCGTCGTTGAGAACTTTTAAATATTCATCGATTTTCTGTGCTGCTGATTTTGGATCCAAAGGATCGTTTGTTCCCAGGTACCATTTATGGGCAAATAAATTCCCAAACCGGATCCCCGTGACCGTATATTCATTGATCTTAATGTTAAACTCGTCTTGCAATAATTTTATGGCACGGTTCATATTGTCCTGGGAAAGATGTTCTCCGCAGAGGCTGAGAAAATGCTTTGTACGCCCTGTGAAAATAATCTCTGACCGCTCTGCAGAAATAAATTTAATTACATCACCGATCAAGTAACGCCAGGCTCCGGCGCATGTTGACAACAGCAAGGCATATTCAACCCCCTGCACGATGTTTTCAATCGGCAGAACCTCAGCATTTGGCAAAAGATTCCCCTCCACGTCGAAGTTCCTTTCATTGAAAGGAATGAATTCATAGAAAATACCATTGTCGAGGATCATCCGCATTGCATTTTTACTTCCGGGCTGCTGGTAAGCAATATAGCCCTCCGATGCAAGATAGGACTCATTATAAACGATCGGACGGCCTAAGAGTTTTTCGAAGCTGTTGATATAAGGTTCAAAAGATACACCGCTGTGAACATAGGCTGAAAGATTCGGCCAAACCTCATGAATATTCCTGACTTTATAATAGGCAATGATTTTTTCCAGGATGATCTGAATCCAGGCCGGAACACCGACAATGACTCCGATGTCCCATTCGGAGGCATTCCTGATTATTTCGTCTAATTTTACAAGCCACTCCTGCTGCCGGGAGATCCGTTTCCCGGGCTTATAGAAATGCTGAAACCAAAAAGGAATATTGCTGGCTGTAATTCCGGACAGATCACCCACATAATAAGCACCATTATACCGAAGATGAGTACTTCCTCCAATCATCAGTATCCCTTTTTCATAGAATTCATCCGGAAAATCGTACTTGGTTGTGGATGTCAGTTGACGGATACTGGCCTTTTGAATTGCTCTTAACATATCGGGTGTTACCGGAATATGCTTGGATGAAGATTCGGAGGTGCCGGATGTCAGTGCGAAATACTTAATCCTTCCCGGCCAGGAAACATAAGCCTCACCATTCAGACTCCGGTACCACCAATTCTTGAACATGGAGCTATAATCATGTATCGGAACCATATCAGCGAAAGCCTGAACAAAATCGCCGGATTCCAGGATTCCTGAAAAATTATAGTACTCTCCAAATGCCGTATTTTGGGCTTTTGTCAATAATTTTTTTAAAACCCTTTTTTGTTCCTGTGCGGGGTTAATGGTTTTAATATCGATGGGGATTTGTCGAAGTTCGTAAGCCTTTTTGATAAATGACCCAAGGATTGGCATCAGAAGAGGATAAGAAAATAAGCAACCGTAAAATTAAAAAAAAATGCGTATTTTTCGATGTTTGCCAGACAAGTACAATGCCCAGGATTATGAAGCTTATCATAAAAGTATTTGCCCTCATCTTATCCATTATTATTTTAACCGTGGCAGGATTTTTACTTTTTTTACGGATCACGGAGTATAAACCCCTCCCTGCAGAACGGTTGACTGTTAAGGGAACTGGAGTAAAACTACCGGAGGGACAAAGGAATTTCACTTTTTTTACATGGAACATTGGTTATGGCGGGCTTGGGAAAGAGATGGATTTTTTTTATGATGGAGGAACACAAACAAGGCCGGACAAAATAAAATTTCACGACTACATACAAGGGATTGAAAAAACCATTCGCCAGAATGATACCACAGATTTCATTTTTCTTCAGGAAATAGATGTCCGGTCGAAGCGAAGCTACTTTGTGGATGAAAAATCGACCATTTTCAATATTTTCCCCAATCATTGCTCATCGTTTGCCGACAATTATAATTGCCGTTATGTGCCATTCCCATTTAAAGATCCGATGGGAAAAGTTGTCTCCGGATTGGCAACCATAAGTAAATTTCAACCTTCCATCGCAGAAAGGATATCATTTCCGACAGATTTTTCATGGCCCAAACATCTATTTTTCCTCAAGCGCTGTTTCCTTGTGACGCGATATTCCCTGACAAGAGAGAAGCAACTTGTGGTTATTAACACTCATAATTCTACTTATGACGATGAAGGAATATTAAGAAAGACAGAACTCTCGACACTCCACAAATTCATGACAATCGAATTTTCGAAAAGAAATTATGTGATCGCAGGGGGGGATTGGAATAATAATCCAGGTGGGTTTGATCCGAAGAAAATCAATACAGGAGATGCAGTTAAAATTATCGAACCCCTTATCGATACTTCATTTTTGCCCGGATGGAGGTTTGTTTTTGATACCGTCTCACCCACTAACAGAGATGTGAACATCCCTTACAGAAGAGGAGAAACAAAAACCACCATTATTGATTTTTTTATAGTCTCTCCGAATATTGAAATCCAGTTCATCAAAACACTGGTTAATAATTTTGAATATTCTGATCATAATCCGGTCATTATGAAAATTGTACTAAGATGAAGATAAAAGCGGAGCAGGAAATTACCCTCATCGGATTACTCCTTCAGGAATTCCGTGATGCCTCAAAAACCAGTGTGAAAAATATGATTTCTCATGGAAATGTAAAGGTCAATGGAAAGATGGCAACGAATCCATCAACCCTGATTAACTCCGGGGATGAAGTGGAATATCTGAAATTTCACAAATTACCGACAAAGATAAAAGCACCCTTCCCGGTCATATTTGAGGATGCTGAAATCCTGGTGGCAGAAAAACCAGCAGGACTTCTGACCATAGGTGATAAGGGCCTTGGCGGAACTTCATTCTATAAGATCATGCTTGATTATGTTAAAGAAAGATCTAAAGGCACCGAGAGACTTTTTATCGTACACCGGCTTGACAGGGAAGTTTCAGGATTACTTGTATTCGCCAAGTCGGAAGAAATCCAGCAAAAGATAAAGAATAACTGGGGACGATCGAAAAAATTGTATTATGCGCTGGTTGAAGGGCACCCGCAAAAAGAAAACGGAACCATTAAAGACTGGCTGATGGAAGGAAAAGATCAAAGAGTGGTCTCAGTTCATGAGCAGGAAGGAGCAAAATTTGCGGTAACCCATTACAGGACTCTTGATAAAACAGAAGAATATACATTACTTGAAGTTCAACTGGAAACAGGCCGGAAAAATCAGATACGGATACATCTCTCCGGAATGGGATGCCCGGTCGTCGGCGATCGCCGTTACGGAGCAGACGCCCGGTTTGAACGAAGAATCAGGCTTCATGCGTTTTATCTTTCATTTCCACATCCGGTAACGGACGAGTACAAAGAGTTTAAAAGTAAAATGCCTAAGGGTTTTTTGGTCCTGAAACCTGAAAATGAGAAGTACAAATAACATCATCGGAATTTCCGCTGACGCATAGCTTCAAACACGACAATGGCTGCGGAAGCCGATACATTCATAGAGTCGATTTTTCCCCTCATCGGTATTTTGACCAGATCATCAGCTCCGTTCAGCCAGATATCGGAAAGCCCGGTTGCCTCAGATCCCATGATCAGCGCACAGGGTTGACGCAGATCGGTTTCATGATAAAACTTTTCGGCGGTAAGTGCGGTTCCGAAAATCTTAATTTTCCCCGAACGCAACCAATCCAGAGTCTCGACAGAGGTGCCGGTTACAACCGGTACAGTAAAGATGCAGCCAATACTTGACCGGATGGTGTTGGGATTGTAAATATCGGTTTGAGGATCGCAGATGATGACAGCGTCCAATCCCGCGGCATCAGCGGTGCGAAGAACAGCACCCAGGTTTCCCGGTTTTTCAACGGATTCAAGGACTAAGATCAGGGGAGTGTCAGATAATTGAAGTTCATCAAATGATAAGTGTTTTTGCCTGGCCAGTGCAATATAACCCCCGGCGTTTTTTCTATACGCCAACCGGTTAAATATTTCCGGAGAACAGGAAATGCATTCGAAAGGTGCTCCGGTATCTTCCAACCTGCTCTCTGTCTGCATAGATATCAATTCCGGACAATACAGTAATGTTGAAATATCAAATCCTGCAACCAATGACAACCGGATTTCCCGGTAGCCTTCAATAATAAAAAGGTTCTGTTCTTTACGTTCACGTGGTTTTTCCTGTAACAGAAGGATGTTTTTTATAAGGGGGTTCTGAAGACTTGTGATCGTTTTAATCATAACAAAGGGGTGAACAAAATCCAAATTCCAAAATGATCGAAAGATCCTTATGATTGGGGAAACGGATCTTTCAATTCATTCAAAAGTATGAAAATTTTTTCTTTTTTGTTATCCGGGATAAAATAATTCTTATATTTGCGTATTCAAATACCTGAATAAGCATGGGTAAAATATTTGCCATGTCGGAAGCTGCATCGATCGCCATACATAGCATGGTTCTGATCGCCCGTTCAGAGAATGGGATCAATGCTGTCAGGATAGCAGAGATGACCGGATTCTCGAAAAATCATATTTCCAAGGTTCTTCAACGGCTCGTGAAAAATGATATGCTTAAATCGGTCCGGGGACCTTCGGGCGGGTTTACCCTAAAGAAACACCCCCAGCGGATCAGTTTATTGAATATCTATGAATCGATAGAGGGACCATTGGAAATAATGGATTGTCCCCTGTCAAATGAGATTTGTAATTTCGACAGGTGTATAATGGGAAATATCGGTACCAACCTGACTATTGAGTTTAAAGATTTCCTAAAGAATAAGACTTTGAAAGACTATATATAATTTTTTTATTAATAAAAAGGTAAAACGATACCTGAATGCACAATTCTTACAGGTACATTAGTTACCATATTAATCATTAAAATCAAAAAACTATAGCAGATGAAAAGGAAAATTATTCAGATTGATGAAGAAAAATGTACCGGATGTGGCCTTTGCATCCCAAACTGTCAGGAAGGGGCTTTGCAAATCATCGACGGGAAAGCACGGCTGATCAGTGATCTTTTTTGTGACGGATTGGGCGCCTGTATTGGTCATTGCCCGGAGGGAGCCATTGAAATCATTGAACGGGAAGCTGAACCATACAACGAACGAAAAGTCATGGAGACCATTTCCCAAAAAGGGGAAAACACCATTATTGCTCATCTGAACCATTTAAAGGATCATAACGAATATGGTTTTCTTCAGGAGGCAATAAGTTTTTTAAAGGAGAAAAAAATCGAAATAAATATGGAAACGATCCATGGGACAAAACCTGGTAAATCAGGCTGTCCCGGCACTGAAGCAAAAGATTTCGGCAACCGAACCGAAACGAACACTCCGGAAACAAAAGCAGAAAATGAGTTCCCAGCAGTCCGGTCCGAATTAAAACAATGGCCTGTTCAGTTGCACCTGATAAATCCACAGGCTTCGTATTTCAAGGAGGCCGATGTGGTTCTGGCTGCCGACTGTACTGCATTTGCAATGGGAAATTTCCATTCGAAGTATCTGAAAGGGAAATCCCTGGTGATCGCATGTCCGAAACTGGACAGCAATAAAGAATCGTATATCCAGAAACTGACCGCCATGATAGCCGGGGCCAAAATCAATTCGTTGAATGTGGTCATGATGGAGGTTCCGTGCTGCGGAGGTTTGTTGCAGATGGCAAAGATTGCACGGGAGACGGCAGGAAGAAATATCCCGATTAAAAAGTCTGTCATCAGCTTACAGGGAAATGTTCTTGAAGAAGAATGGCAATAGTATTTCAATCAATTTAATAAAAACTATTAACTATGGAAACCAAAATATTCGAACACTCCAACGTGTTCAGATTTCAGGAAAAAGTCGAATATTCATCCGAAGGAATAATCAGCAAAAGGATCATTGATCGTCCGGTGGGTACGGTGACCTTGTTTTCCTTTGATGAGGGCCAGCGGTTAAGCACGCACTCAGCTCCTTTTGATGCCCTGGTTCAGGTCATTGAAGGAATGGCGGAAATTGTAGTCGACGAAATCCCGTTTTCGTTAAACACCGGCGATTCAATCATCATGCCGGCCGGTGTTCCCCATGCTGTCAATGCGGTTAAAAGATTCAAAATGATCCTGACCATGATTAAGGGATAATCATAATCCCGAGGGTGCTTTGAATAACTTAAAGGACCGGATCTCAGCCTGATCGCGTGATTTGATTATCCTGAGACGGACGGCTGAAGTTTGAACCGGATCGACCCGGAGCAGTCGCTTATATCCGATGGTTGTGCCATTAATTATTTCAATCCAGCCCGCCTCCCTCCATATTTCTATGGAGAAAGCTTCAACCCGTTGACCGTTCCTGAAGTTTTCCTGGAGCATTATCCGGTCAAAAATCACTGGTTCCGGCAATTCAAGATTGACGATGGAATCGGTCATTGTCAGCTTTCCGGTAGCAGAAAGATCGTTGGAAAATGTTTCATCCAGAATTTTTTTCATTCCCCGTAAGGCCGACACATCGTATTTGGTAATCAAGCCCCTTTTATCAGGAGGAACATTAAGCAAAAGAACCGAGTTCCGACCAACCGATGAATACCAGATATCGACAAGCTCGATGGGACTTTTTACCAATGAATCCTGTTCGGGATGATAGAACCAGCCGGGTCGTATTGATACATCCACTTCCGAAGGATACCAGACCAGGGTGCCTGCTCCGATGATCTTTTCCCGGCTGCCCAGATCCTGCTCCATCATATTTCCCGGAGGGATAAATACCCCGTTCCTGATTTCAGCATCTTGATCTTGTATATCGGGTTCCTTCGCTAAAGAATCTGGTAACGGGACAACGCTCCACTCCGTTTCACGGCCATTGCCGGATTCAGTCCCGACCCAACGAACATCCGGACCCATAACAGCAATCACAGCCTGGGGTTGCAGTTTCCGGATGATCTGGTAATAACCCTTCCAGTCGTAAACCTGCCGCCTGCCATTGGGCCCTTCTCCACATGCACCATCAAACCATACCTCGTCAATCTCTCCATAGTTGCTAAGCAATTCAGTGAGTTGATCTTTAAAATAGTCATTATATGCATCGGTACCATAAAGAGGAGAGTTTATATCCCAGGGGGAGAGATAGATTCCCAGCCTGACGCCTGCTTCCCGGCAAGCTTCTGCTACTTCAGCGACCACGTCCCCCTTTCCTTCCTTCCAAGGACTTTTAATAACCGAATAATCGGTGTATTTACTGGGCCAAAGACAAAAACCATCATGATGTTTGGCGACCAGAACAAGCCATTTGGCTCCCGCCATTTGTGCCGTCTCTACCCATTGTCGGGCATCCAATCCCAACGGATTGAACAATACCGGAGAGGTCCCTTTTTCACCCCATTCCCGACCGGTAAATGTATTCATGCCAAAATGAATAAAAATGGTAAATTCCAGCTCCTGCCAGGCTGCCTGCCGGGCAGAAGGCACCAGATGAGCGGCTTTTTTTATTATATCGGATGGTGAATCCGTGGAGTCGATAATAGCTATCTGCTCATAATATAGTTCCTGTGCATGGTTTATCATCAGGATATTACTCAGGAGGATCAAAAATATCAGGCGGAAATAAATCATCGGTGCCGAAACTATAATAGAAAGAAAAAGTTATTAGATTTGTTAAGTCATTGTCTATAAAGTCAAATTTACTAAGGTAAATCACTGAAAAAGCAAATCATGAGAAAATTGATTACTTTTTTATTACCACCTGAACAATGGCAAACCCCGGTAGCAATTTTACTTGGATTATTTGCCGGTCTTTTCTTGTACGCATTTCATATTTCAAATGCGGAATCGTACCTGGGAGACAAGCCGGAAACTTGCATCAATTGCCACGTCATGAATCCACAATATGCTAATTGGGCACACAGTGCACACCGGCGGATTACCAACTGCAATGACTGTCATGTGCCGCATGATAATGTCTTTCACAAATATTTTTTTAAAGCCCAGGATGGGCTCCGGCATGCCACTATTTTTACCCTTCGGACGGAGCCACAAGTCATTTTTATCCGGGAAGCCGGACGGGAAGCCGTTCATCAGAATTGTTTGCGTTGCCACGAAAAAACAGTTGGCATGGAATTTCTGATACCGGTGCAGCCCAACTTTCATAGCTATTTAAAGGAACGTTCCTGTCTTGACTGTCATCGGGAAACACCACACGGGAGAGTAAATGGATTGTCGTCCACACCGAATGCACTTGTAAAGACAAAAATTGAAAGCAGGACGGAAAGAGATGATAAAGATTGAGAATTATATATAAGACAGGAATTTAACTTGACAATTGTAGTTAAAACGAAAAAAAGCCTCATATAATGACAAACGAAAAAAAACGGGCTCCATGGATCAACTGGGTATTGTTTTTCTCTACCATGGTCGTAGTATTCTTATTGGGATTGCTGGCTTCTTCAATTACAGAGCGAAGGGCCGAAAGCGAATATGTTTTCAAACCGAAGGTCAAATTATCCGAATATGAGCCCCGTAATGTATTATGGGGAGAAAACTTTCCGCGGGAATATCAGAGTTACCTTAAAACGGGAGACACCACTTTCCGAAGTATGTTCAATGGTAATGCAACGATCGATGAACTTCAGGAGGATCCCCGGATGGTTGTTCTATGGAGCGGATATGCTTTTTCGAAAGATTATACCCAAAGCAGGGGACATTATTACGCGATCACCGATATCAGAAATACCTTACGGACCGGGACTCCCCGGGGAGCCGACGACGGACCGCAACCCAATACCTGCTGGACTTGTAAAGGTCCCGATGTTCCCAGACTGATACAGGAAATTGGTATAAAGGAATTTTATAAGGGGAAATGGGCTTCCCGCGGAGATCAGGTCGTCAATTATATTGGTTGCGCCGATTGTCATGATCCAAAGACCATGGATCTTCGCATTACCCGACCTGCATTGACCGAGGCATTCCAGTCGATGGGGAAGGATATTTCACAAGCTACCCATCAGGAAATGCGTTCCCTGGTATGTGCCCAGTGCCATGTTGAATATTTTTTTAACAAAAACCATCCGGATGCACCAGAGATTTCATACCTGACTTTTCCCTGGCAAAAGGGAACTTCTGCAGATCAGGCTTTGGCATATTATGATTCCATCGGATTTTCCGATTTCATCCATACATTAAGTAAAACACCTATCCTTAAAGCCCAGCATCCGGATTATGAACTGTACCTGACAGGCATTCATGCCGACCGGGGAGTTGCCTGTGCCGATTGCCACATGCCATATATTAAAGAAGGTGGCCAAAAATTCACCAGTCACCAGATCACCAGTCCGTTAAGCACGATATCCACAACCTGCCAGGTTTGTCACCGGGAGAGCGAAGAATCATTACGTGAAAATGTATATGAACGGCAGGAAAAAGTAAAGGAAATTCGCGATCAGCTTGAAATCCAACTTGTACGGGCCCATCTGGAAGCCAGGGCGGCCTGGGAGGAAGGTGCGACGGAAAAAGAAATGGCTATCGCCCTGCAACAAATTCGCCGGGGGCAATGGTATTGGGATTATTCTACAGCAAGTCACGGAGCTTCTTTCCACTCTCCCATTGAAGTTAGCCGGATCATCGGGCTTGGGATCAACGCGGCACAGGAAGCAAGAGTACAATTAGCACGGTTACTGAGTAAAAACAATAGACCGGAAGAGATTCCCTATCCTAATATAAATACAAAATCAAAAGCACAGAAGTTTATCGGACTTCCGATGGATGTACTTAACAGGGAAAAATCAGAATGGATAAAAACGATCATCCCGCAATGGGATCAGAAAGCCAAAGACAGGGAAAAAGCATGGCCAATTTCAATGTAACCCGGTTAAGTGAGTCGCCCAAAGTCCCATTTTCTCTGGATGGAAGGATCCTGTTCACCTCCCCTGAGCTTGAGGTGGTTCATTTGACTTTACAGCCCGGTGAAAGTATAGACCCTCATATCCAGCCGTTTGATGTTCTGTTCTATGTGATCGGCGGAGAGGGAGATCTTATGGTCGAAGACGAATCACTAACAGCGAATCCCGGTACTTTGATAGAGGTTAAAAAGGGAACATCAAGGAGATGGATCAATCCCGGGAAAGATAGTTTACGAATGATAGTGCTAAAACGTATTAAAATATGACGGTCTTTTATCCCTGCGGATGGAAAGAATATGAACTGATCGATACCGGAAACCAGGAAAAATTAGAACGTTTTGGGGATTTCATTCTTGCCCGGCCTGAACCCCAGGCAGTCTGGCAGAAAGCGCTGCATGAAAATGAATGGGAAAAGCAGCTGCACGCCCGGTTCAAACGCAGAAAAGGATTTAATCCCGGGAAAGACGAACCGGCTGATCAGGGAATGTGGATTCGTGAAAAAACCATGCCCGATCAATGGGCGATCTATTACAGATTCAATGGACTGAGTCTCAGATTCCGGTTGGGACTTACCTCGTTCGGACATATCGGAGTATTCCCGGAACAGGCGGATAACTGGAATTATATCTACCATTGTATAAAACAATGGGGAGACGCTCAGCGGGATGGTGAAGACCCCCATCTGCCCGACCGGTCAACCAACGGACAAACTGCAAACTGTATCAAGGGTCCACCGGCAAAAGTTCTGAATCTTTTTGCCTATACGGGCGGGTCTTCCCTGGCGGCCAGGGCAGCCGGTGCCGACGTGGTTCATGTTGATTCGGTGAAACCGGTCGTAACTTGGGCAAGAGAAATGATGGAAGGTTCTGGGATGAAAGATATCCGTTGGGTAGTGGAAGATGCAATGAAATTTGTGAAACGGGAAGTTAAAAGAGGAAACAAATACCAGGGAATCATTTTAGATCCGCCTGCGTACGGGAGAGGACCTGAAGGTGAAAAATGGATCTTACAGGAAGGTATCAATGAATTGATCGCATTGTGCAGCAAATTAATGGACCCCGCCAGGGCATTCTTTGTTTTGAGTTTTTATTCGATGGGTTTTTCATCACTGATCGGAGAGAATCTCATCACAAGCCATTTCGGTGATATTGCCGGAAGGGAAACAGGGGAATTATGCTTTAAAGACAGATCGGGAAAAACCCTTCCCCTTGGAACCTTTGTCAGGTTCAATTATAAATAAATCAGAAGCAATCCCGTCGGCAAACAACTTCCCTTCATCGGTCAGTATAAAATTACCGGCAACCTCCTTCATCAATCCTTTTGCGATTGACGGCAAGACACTTTTTTTGAAGGAATCGTAAAATGTTATTCCAAAATCATCAATAATTTTTTGTGGATTACATCCCCAATTCGTTCGGATGGAGGTCATTATATATTCATTGTATCGCTGAAAAACGGTAAGGTTTTCTTCTTCATACGTGGAAATCCCCGAACGGATATTTTCAATAAAGGTTGTCAGGTTGGAAACATTCCATTTCCGTGAAGTTCCGTTGAAAGAGTGTGCCGAAGGTCCGAGTCCAAGATAAGGAATTGATTTCCAGTAGTTACTGTTGTGTTTAGAATAAAAATTCTCCTTGCTGAAGTTTGAAATTTCATAGTGGATATAGTTTTGCTCTTTCATTTTTCGCATAAGCAGCCGATATTGATCAATGGCTGATTTTTCATCAGGGGACGGAATTTTGTGTTGGCGGATAAACAGGTCAAGGACTGTTTTATTTTCAATTGTCAGTGCATAAGCAGAAATATGCGGGATCTGCAAAGCAAACGCTGTTTCAAGGTTCTGATCCCAGGCCGAAGCAGTCGATCCCGGAATCCCGTATATCAGGTCAATGCTTAGGTTTTGGAAACCCGTATTCCATGCATCAAGAATCGATCGTTTTGCCGTTCCGGCAGAATGAATACGGTTAAGAAACACCAGATCTTCATCAAAGAAGGATTGAATGCCGATACTTAACCGGTTAATACCAATGGAATAAAGAGCTTTCAGGAATTCCGGATTCAGGTCATCGGGATTTGCTTCCAGGGTGATCTCCGGGGAACCGGAAACAGAAAAAAACTTATTGACCGTATCAAGGATTTTTTGTATTTCAGAAGGTTTAAGCAGGGAAGGAGTACCCCCTCCAAAATAGATAGTCTGAACCGGAAGAGATCCCAGATAAAATTGTTCCCGGGAGATCTCTTTCAGAATGGCATCCACAAATTCGTTCCTGTTTTTCGATGAAGCCAGGGAAAAAAAGTTACAATAATGACATTTACGCTTACAGAAAGGAATATGGATATAGATGCCTGCCAAAACACCTATTTTTTCATAATGATCCGGAAAGTGGTACCCCGTCCGAGAATGGAAGATTTTACAAAGATTTTTCCGGTATGATAGTTTTCGACGATCCTTCTGGAAAGCGTGAGGCCAAGTCCCCACCCTCTCGTCTTACTTGTAAATCCCGGATTAAAAATAGTATTGAAGCGCGATTTGGGGATTCCCTTTCCGGTGTCGGTAACATCGATATGGATATGATCCGTATCTTCGGTTACTTCAATAGTAAGGATCCCGCTTCCTTCCATGGCATCGATTGCGTTTTTACATAGATTTTCAATGACCCATTCGAACAGGTGAAGATTGACCGGTATCAGAATCTCTGCGGATGAGACCGGACGGATAGTAAAAGTGACTTGCCGGGAAGAGCGTGAACGGATATAGTTGACCGTATCATAAATGATCTTTACGATATTCATTCTTTCCAAACGTGCCGGTGATCCTATCTTTGAAAACCTGTCGGTGATGGTTTCCAGTCGCTGGACATCCTTTTCTATCTCGCCGATCGTTTCCCGGTCAAGACCTTTCAGCTTCAGAAGTTCCATCCAGGCGACCATAGAGGAAAGAGGGGTGCCGAGCTGATGCGCAGTTTCCTTGGCCAGTCCTACCCAAACCTGGTTCTGTTCGGATTTCCGGGCATAGCTAAATAGGAGATAGGCAATAAAGAGAAAGATCCCGATCACTAAAAATTGAACATAAGGATAATATTTCAGTTGCGTCAGCAGGAAAGAATCCTGGTAAAAAATATAGCGGGTTCCCAAACCGGCAAGATTGATCTTAATAGGAGTATTTTGAGCCTCCATCGATTTCAGGGTGGCTGAGACAAACAGCGGATCCTCCAGTTTTTTCTTCAGGATATTCCCAGACTCGACCACATTTTTACACGTACTATCGGTAATGATCACGGGAACGGAAGCGGAATTCAATACTACTTCCGAAAAAAATGAACGGATCAGGTCATCCAGTAGCGTTTTAAGTTCGGAAAAAACATTCGAATCCTTGTAATACAAGATGATTTTCTCATTCTTGAAATAATTTACAACGATCGGGGGATAGACGGAGAAATCTTTCTTCAGGGATCCCACCAGGTGTTTCATGGTATCAGGGAGGCTAACATTCTTTGAACTCTGGATGTTCCCGTCTTTATCGGTCTGAATTACCGGGATCGAAGTATTTTCGGAGATAATGTCAAGCAGAAAATTAAGTTCATCACTTGAATATGCCGTATTGAGCCGGCGATGTGCCTGTGCAAGAATACTAACCCGTCTTCGTTCTTCGTCCTTGATCTCTTCGAATTTTCTGTTCGTGAAATTGACCAGGTCCGCTTTACGATGGATGGCGTCGGCCCATATTTCCATGTTCTTACGCTCATCCCGGCGGATTTCATTGACCAGGATATTGGTATAATAAAGAGAACCGGCGACGATCAATACTGCAGCGGAGAAGAGGAATAATTTCCAGCGTTTTTTGCGCAGATATATATCCACAAAAGATGAATTTATAAATAAACGGTTTCCGGAAGAAAATATTTTTCAGTTTATTTTATCATCCTGATTCCGAGTACAAAATAAACTAAGAAACACATCATTACCAAAAAAAGCGAAAATGATTTTATTTAACCTGTAATGTTGGAATTTCACAGATCGGTTCTTTCCTTTAGTCGAATTTGAATCATCGGATGGATTTCTTTTTGTAATATTGTTAAAAAAATTGATTATGAGAACAAAAGCATCTTCATGCCTAATGTTGGCATTTGTAATTCTCACGTCCCTGATTGCGGGAGGATGTCAAAATAAGAAACCTGCCCAGGTCAGGCAGATCCCATTGGAAGATTTCTTTAAAAATCCTGAAAAATCAAGGTATCAAATCTCACCCGACGGAAAGTATTTCTCCTTTATGGCTCCGTATGAAAAACGGATGAACATCTTTGTCCAGGAAATTGGAAAAGACAGCGCCATCAGGCTTACTTCCGAGAAAGACCGGGATATTGCCAATTATTTCTGGAAAAATCCCACCAGAATTCTTTTTCTCAAGGATACCGGAGGTGATGAAAATTATAGACTCTACGGCGTCAGCGTGGATGGTTCAAACCTGAAATGTTTCACTGATTTCCAAAAAGTCCGGACTGAAATTTTGGACCAGATGGAGAATTTCCCAAATGAAGTTTTAATCGGAATGAACAAACGGAATCCGGAGGTTTTTGATCCTTTCCGGTTGAATATCGAAACGGGAGAAATGAAACAATTAGCTGAAAATCCGGGAAATATCCAGGGTTGGATAATGGATCATGAAGGGAAGCTGAGAGCAGCAACCGCGATTGTCGATGGTATAAATACCCAGATTCTTTATCGTGAAAAGGAAACAGATCAATTTAAACCGGTGCTAACGACCAATTTTAAGGAGAGCGTTTCCCCGATGTTCTTTACATTCGACAATAAGAACATCTTCGCCATCTCAAATCTTGGAAGAGATAAAAGTGCTGTTGTTGAATTTGATATAGCAAATGGCAAAGAGATAAAGGTGCTATATGAAAATCCAGATTTTGACATTTCTGGACTTCAGTATTCCAAGAAAAGAAAGGTACTTACTGTTGCCGATTATGAATCCTGGAAGATGGAGAAATACTTCTTTGATGAGGAGACTCAAAAGATCTATGAAAGGGTTCAAAAAGAGATACCCGGTTTTACTATTAATATCCCCTGGAGCACAAAAGAAGAAGATAAATTCATCATCCGCGTTTTCAATGACAGGTCACTGGGAGCCTATTACATTTTCGATAAGACTGCTGATAAATTGAAGAAAATTGCTGATATCGGCCCCTGGCTGCATGAAGATGAGCTGGCCAACATGAACCCTATTCAATATGTGTCGAGGGATGGAATGACAATCAATGGTTATCTTACCCTCCCTTCCGGATATACCATGGAGACGGCTAAAAAACTACCCGTAGTTGTCAATCCTCACGGAGGCCCCTGGGCACGCGACGGTTGGTACTTTAATCCTGAAGTTCAGTTCCTGGCAAACCGGGGGTATGCTGTATTACAGGTAAATTTCCGCGGGTCGACGGGATATGGCCGGAAATTCTGGGAGAGTTCATTCAAGCAATGGGGACTGAAAATGCAGGATGATGTTACTGACGGAACCAGGTGGCTTATTGACCAGGGTATCGCCGATCCGAAACGGATCGCTATTTATGGCGGTAGTTACGGGGGTTATACCACCCTTCAGGGTATTGTGAAAGAACCAGATCTTTATGCAGCTGCGGTCGATTATGTCGGAGTATCAAATTTATTTAGCTTTTTAGGCACGATTCCTCCTTACTGGAAACCTATGCTGGACATGATGTATGAAATGGTGGGCAATCCAAAGACGGATAGTCTCCAGTTTGTTGAAACCTCCCCCGCCCTGAATGCCGGTAAAATCAAAACTCCGCTTTTCATCGCACAGGGAGCTAATGATCCGCGTGTCAATAAGGCAGAATCGGACCAAATGGTTGAGGCTTTGAAAAAACGTGGAATAACCGTTCAGTACATGGTTAAGGATAATGAAGGACATGGCTTTGCCAATGAAGAAAACCGGTTTGATTTTTATCTGGCTATGGAAAAATTCCTGGGTGAGCAATTAAAGTGATCCTTTGGAATTACACGAACCGCTCTCCTTTTTCGAGCCGGACATCGTTGACAAACTGTCGTATCTGTTGTTCATCCGTTTTGCGGCAGATCAGGAGAACATTTTCCGATTCTACCACAATATATTCACTAAGGCCCTGAAGTACAACCACTTTATCGTTTGGCATGTTTACTATGCAATCGGATGAATCATAGATCATAACGTTTTTACCTACAATCGAATTTCCACTCTTGTCCTTTTGACGAGTTTCATACAGAGACCCCCAGGTTCCGAGGTCAGACCATCCAAAATCACCGGCAAGTACATAAACATTGGTTGCCTTCTCCATGACGCCGTAATCAATGGAAATACTCTTACAGATGGAATAAGTGGCCGTGATGAACTCTTTTTCCTCTTTTGTCCCATATTTTCCTGCCCCACCCTTAAACAACACATCGACTTCCGGGAGAAATTCTTCAAAGGCTTTCATGATACTTTTTAGTGACCAGATAAAAATCCCTGAATTCCAGAGGAAGTCACCGCATTTAAGGAAAGTAATTGCCAGTTCGAGATTTGGTTTTTCCGTAAAGGTCCTGACTTTACGGATCTGGCAATTGTTTTTTGTGATCGATCCGTCTTCGTATTGAATGTAACCGTAACCGGTATCGGGACGGCTGGGGCGGATTCCAAGTGTAAGCAGACAATCATTCTCTCCGGCAGCCTGGAGCGCTGTTTTTACATTATCAAGAAATTCCTCTTCTTTCAGGATGATATGATCGGAGGGGGCTACAATAATTCTGGCATCAGGGTCCCGCAGAAGAATACGGTAATTGGCATAAGCAATGCAGGGAGCAGTATTTCGCCTGGATGGTTCAAGCAATATTTGACTACAATCCAATTCAGGTATTTGTTCCCTGACCAGAGTTTTATATAGTTCGTTGGTAACAACGTAGATGTTTTCCTTTGGACAGATCTTACGGAAACGGTTATATGTCTGCCGGATCAGGGTTTCTCCGGTACCAAGAATATCGATAAACTGCTTAGGGTGTGTTGTCCGGCTCATGGGCCAGAAACGGGCGCCGATTCCACCCGCCATGATCACGCAAAAATTATGCTTTGGTTTTATCATCAAATGAGTTATTACATTATTAGATCAAATGTATAAGAGACGCAATATAATAAAAAGAATTATATTTTCAGCGGCGAAGAGGCAGAGGGAAAAACGGTAACGACCGGATTTATCATATAGACTCTTCCATCTTTTATGGATATGCAGCGGTATCGTTTACGTAATCTTTCTTTTTTCTGAAACAGTTTTCCATTATAAATCCGGAACGTGGCATCATTGGGTAATTCTTCAAGTAGCATACCGCCGGAAGGGTAATCGAATTTCGAAAGTGCCCTCGATAAATCAGGATCTGAGGAAGAAGAAGCTTTTGGATTTTTCATATGAAGCCCAAGGTAGTAAAGAACTGAATCAGGGAAGACATCGCTCGTCAGAAACGGATCCATCAATTGCCGGAAGATCATCTTCCATTGATTTCCATGAGGATTTGGCCTGGATTTTCCAGCCGGGAGTTTTCTACTGCGGGACATCCCGTATAAATGAGCAATTTCATGGATAAGGGTGATTAAAAAAGAATAATTATTGAGATTCCCGTTTATAGTGATCCTGGGAGGATTTTCATGAAGGCCCGGCCTGAAATCCCCTGATTTGGAGTGCCGCTGCCTGGCGATCCTGAGTTGTACAGGATATCCTGAAAAATAGGATAAGACTATTTGTACAGCATCTTCGGACAACCGTCCTGATAAGATATTCTTTATTTCGGAAGGAGTTGAAACCCGGTAGGTTCTTTTAACAATGTGTTTTGGCTGAAAGAAGGGCAGTCGCAATTTTTTTTATGTTTAGGTCGAGATGGATAGTTAGATGATGTACAGGAACATACAACAAATACCAACGACATGACAAAAATGAGAAAAATCCTGATTGGTCTGAAAAAATGGTGCATGTTTATATGAACCGTTAAATTTCCACTTTATTAATAACGTCTTTCTATAGAAAAATGGTATTTTAGCAAAAACATTTTATGCGGAAAGTATTTATTAGCATCGGTCGCTATGTAATGCTCATGCAACGGGTTTTTACAAAACCCCAGAAAGCAACGATTTTCAGAAATCAGCTTTTTATTGAATTTGAACATCTCGGGGTTGAGTCTTTAGGGATCGTTGCATTCATATCTGTATTCATGGGTGCAGTTGTAGCCATTCAGACGGCATATAATATCGACAGTCCTTTTATCCCGATGTCGATGGTAGGGTTCACAACCCGGCAATCTATTATCCTTGAATTTTCACCTACCGTCATAAGTCTCATTCTTGCGGGGAAAGTTGGTTCAAGAATTGCTTCAGAGATTGGAACCATGCGCGTTACTGAACAAATAGACGCGCTGGAGATCATGGGCGTGAACTCGGCAAATTATCTGATTTTCCCAAAGGTTGTTGCTTCTATTCTGATCAACCCGGTTCTTATCGTATTCAGCATGTGGCTTGGAATTTTAGGTGGCTGGATGGCTATGTCTGCCAGCGATCTTGTGACCACTTCCGATTATATCTCGGGGATACGGGTCGATTTTGAAGGGTACACTATTTTTTATGCCCTCACAAAAACGGTAGTCTTTGCTTTTATTATTTCTTCCATTTCCGGATTTTATGGTTATGAAACTCAGGGAGGGGCGCTGGAAGTCGGTCAGGCAAGTACAAAAGCCGTAGTCGTAAGCAGCATCCTCATTATCCTGTTTAACCTGATTCTTACGCAAATCTTGCTTACATGATCGAAGCGAAGCATATAAACAAATATTTCGGCGAACATCATGTTCTTAAAGAGATAACTTGCAGTTTCGAAAAGGGAAAGACCAATCTGATCATTGGTCAAAGCGGTAGCGGGAAAACGGTTCTGATGAAATGCCTGGTTGGCTTATTGGAAGTCGATAGCGGTACCATCATTTACGATGGGAGAGATTTCACCGAAATGAATCTTGAAGACAAGAAGAACCTTCGGCAGGAGATCGGGATGCTTTTTCAGGGAGGAGCGCTGTATGACTCAATGAATGTAGAAGAAAATGTGATGTTCCCGTTAAATATGTTCACGAACAAAACCCTGGAAGAAAAACTGGAACGGGTGAATTTTGTTCTGAAAAGGGTAAACCTGGAAAATGTAAATAATCTGATGACCCCGGAACTCAGCGGTGGTATGCGCAAAAGGGTTGCCATCGCACGGGCTATTTCAATGAAACCCCAGTACCTTTTTTGTGATGAACCCAACTCCGGGCTGGATCCCCAAACAGCGGGCGTAATCGATCATCTGATACGCGAGATTACAGAAGAGTATGGGATCACGACCATTGTCAATACCCATGATATGAACTCTGTTCTTAGTATTGGCGACTGCGTGTCCTTTATTTTTAATGGCGAGTTGTGGTGGGGGGGGGACAAAGAAGAGATTTTACACACAGAAAATTCTGAACTGAATGCATTTGTTTTTGGCACGGAACTGACTTCCCGATTGAAGAAAAAATAAACTCCGGGTCATGATCCTTCTCGATTATCTGATCATTGTATTTGTCGCTGTTTTTATTTTCCTTGGGTACCGGAAAGGATTTATCATCAGTCTTGCTACTATTGTTGCACTTATTCTTGGGATTTATCTGGCGGTAAATTTTTCAAATTTCATGGATCGGATCCTTCTTGAAAACTTCAAATTGTCCAAATCCTGGCTACCCGTTCTTTCCTTTACATTAACATTTCTCGGGGTTGTTGCCGGAGTATTGATTATAGCCAAACTCATGGAAAAGATAGTAGATATTGTCGGAATGGGATTTCTGAACCATTTGGCGGGTGCTATCCTTGGTCTTGCAAAAGGGGTCATTCTTTGCAGTGTTTTCCTGTTCATCATAACTGGCTTTGATCCCAATGAAAAATGGATCACCAGGGAAGACAAAGATCATTCCCTGATCTTCCGTCAGGTTAATACTGTTTTTCCCGCAATAATAAAGACGCTGGGCGGGAAAATAAAATTTCCGGAAATTAGTCCTCAATTGCCCTGATTCCGGGCAGTTCTTTTCCTTCGATATATTCCAGCATAGCCCCGCCACCGGTCGATACGTAACTGACCTGGTCAGCCAGGTTGTATTTGTTGATTGCAGCGACAGAGTCACCGCCACCGATGAGGGTAAATACGCCATTCTGAGTTGCTTTTGCAACCGAATGGGCAATAAATTTAGTACCTTCCTCAAAGTTACTCATTTCAAATACACCCATCGGGCCATTCCAAAGGATAGTTCCTGAATTCCCGATCACCTGGTCGAATTTCTTGCAGGTGGCCGGACCGATATCCATTCCCATCCATGGAATATGAATATCGTAAGCACTGCTGATCTTTTTATTTGCATCGTCGGAGAAAGCATCGGCAATAACCGCGTCGGGAGGAATATAAATATTTACTCCCAGTGTCCTGGCGCCTTCAACAATGTTTTTTGCGAGTTCAACATAATCCTCCTCAACCAATGAAGCACCAACTTCCCCTCCCAGAGCTTTTATGAAAGTGAACATCATGCCACCACCAATCACAAGGTTATCAACCTTATCCAGCAGGTGGTTGATAATTTCAATTTTGGTGGAAACCTTAGCTCCGCCAAGAATGGCCGTAAAGGGGCGTTTACCTGAGTTCAGACATTTATCGATATTGATGATCTCATTGGCCATCACATATCCGAAACTTTTTGCATCAGGGAAAAAGTCGGCTACGACGGTAGTGGAAGCATGTGCCCGGTGAGCAGTGCCAAAAGCGTCGTTCACATAAAAAGATCCCAGGGAAGCGAGGTTCTGTGCAAACTCCTCATCGCCTTTTTCTTCCTCTTTATGAAACCTTAGATTTTCAAGTAAAAGAACCTCTCCGGGTTGAAGCGATGCGGCAAGATCCCGGGCAGGAGGACCAATGCAATCCGCCGCGAACTTCACCGGAACAGCAAGTACTTTATTGAGATATGGAAGCAGGTGCTTCAGTGAATATTTTTCCTCAAGACCTCCTTTTGGTCTTCCCAGGTGAGACATCAGGATCACGGAACCACCGTCCGACAGTATTTTTTTAATAGTAGGCACCGTTGCATCGATCCGGGTCGGATCAGAAATATTAAAATGCTCGTCCAGGGGGACGTTGTAATCTACCCGGACAAGGACTTTCTTATCTTTAAAGTTAAAATCATCAATGGTATGCATGACAACAGTATTATGGTTTGCAAGGCAAATTTATACTTTTTCAGTGGCACTATATATATCTTTTTTACTTTTACTCTCAAATTTCAGAAGGCGCTATGCATGATCTCATCATTACCCTGATTCAAACCAATCTCTTTTGGGAAGAGACCGGTAGAAACATTAAACATTTCGACCGGCTGATATCTGCTATTGATGAATCTCCCGATTTAATCCTCCTTCCTGAAATGTTTAACACCGGGTTTTCAATAAATCCCGGGGCCTGTGCAGAAACTATGGATGGCCCCTCCCTGAGTTTTCTCAAAAAAAAATCAGCGGAAAGAAATTCAGTTATCATGGCCACGCTTCTGATAAACGAGGAAAACAAATTTTTCAATCGCCTGGTTTGCATTTATCCCGATGGTCATATCCTTACATACGACAAACGGCATCTTTTTCGTTTGAGTGAAGAGTATAAAATTTTTTCAGCGGGGAATATCCCTCTGATTGTTGAAGTAAAAGGCTGGAAGATAAAACCATTGATTTGTTATGATCTGCGTTTCCCGGTTTGGAGCAAGAACGCCTTTACCGAAGGAAAATATGCGTACGATCTCCTTGTTTACCTGGCAAACTGGCCAAACAGCAGGGAAGCCATATGGAAAACTCTTTTACAGGCAAGGGCTATGGAAAATCAGTCTTACCTCATTGGGGTCAATCGTGTCGGAAATGACGGACATGGAACGTATCACTCCGGCGATTCGATGGTGTTTGACGCAAAGGGAAATCTCATTTTGACCACGGAGCCCGGGAAAGAAGCTACAAAAACCATTACCCTTTCCTACCGGGATCTGTCTCTTTTCCGGGAATCGTTTACCCTGGGCCTGGACTGGGATGATTTTTCAATAGATAAATGATTATGACAAAACTTACCGTTGTCATTATTACCCATAACGAAGAGGACGCCATTCAGCGTTGTCTTGATGCTGTGAAGCCGGTTGCGGATGAAATCGTTGTAGTGGATTCCCTTTCCGACGACCATACGACAGAGATATGCCAGACAAACGGCTGTAAAGTTTTTTCCAGGGAGTTTAACGGTTATGGAGCTCAAAAGCAGTTTGGCATTGACCAGGCATCAAACGATTGGATTCTTTCTGTAGATGCCGATGAAGTTCTGACTAAAGAATTGCAGGAAGAAATTAACCGGATTAAAACCGATCTCATAACGAATACAGGATTTAAAATCCCCTTTTCATTATCCTATATGGGAAAAATCCTCAAACATGGCGGCGTTGGACATGAGTCTCACATAAGACTTTTTGACCGTAATAAAGGAAGATTTACCCAGGTCCCGGTACATGAAGGTGTAGAGGTTGAAGGAACCATCGGATCACTTAAAGGGAAAATCATCCATTATTCTTATCATGACCTATCTCATCAGCTTGAAAAAATCAACAGATACTCCTCACAGGCAGCACAGAACTTCAGGAATAAAGGCAAGTCTTTTCCCAGATGGTGGGTTGCCCTGAAATTCCCCGCCAGCTTTTTTACGATCTATGTTATTAAAAAAGGATTTCTTGACGGATATGCTGGATTTTTATGGTCATTCCTGAACGCGGTATACGCTATGGCTAAAGTAGCTAAAACCATTGAACAAGATCAAAAATGACAATTTTTGAAATCATCATTCTTGTGGCTGTTTGTGCAGTTCTGATCTGGCTTACGCTTGAATATAGCCTTCTGATACCGCGGCGAAAAGGATTACCCATTCTTATGTATCATAAAGTTCATGACAATAAACCGGATTCATTAACCATAACCAGTGATGATCTTCATCTTCAGTTCACTTATCTGAAAGAAAAAGGATATCAATCCCTCTCCTTCAGGGATTTAAAGGCCCTTGTTGCAGAGGAGCTCCCGCTACCCGGGAAATCGGTTATTATTACCTTTGATGATGCTTTTCAAAGTTTCCGGGATAAGGCGCTTCCACTGCTGAAAGAGTTTGATTTCAAGGCAACCGTTTTTGTTCCGCTGGCTTATATAGGAAAAACAAATATCTGGGATAACGGGCATGATCAGATAATGAATGCCCAACAACTAAAAGAAATTTCCAATGATCCGCACGTAGAAATCGGACTGCACTCTTTTCTCCACCGGAGCTTTAATGAGTTCGCCGTCAGCGATATGGAAGAAGATCTTAATAATTGCCTGCGAACACTTTCTTTTTATCAAATCCCTTATGTCAGGGTCCTTGCCTATCCCTATGGGAGTTATCCAAAAAAAGATCCCGTTCTGAAAGAACAAATGTTCACTTTATTGAAATCATTGGGTTTTGATTTTGCATTGCGGATAGGGAACAGAATCAACCGCTATCCGTTAAGACTCCCCTATGAAATAAACCGCATTGATATCAGGGGAACAGACCGTTTTTTTATATTTAAGATAAAACTTAAAAAAGGCAGGGCAAAAGTTTTTGCTTAGTCTTTCGACCATCATGGATAACAAATACAAGCAGTTCATCCGTTTCAACTTCTATTTCGGGCTTGCACTAATGCTTGCTTGTCTGCCTTTTTCCAAATTCATGGTCAGCATAGGACAGTGGTGGCTGACGGGTGCATGGGTGCTGGGAAGACTTGATATTCAAAAGATCCGGAACATTTACCGGGAGAATACCCGGAACAGGTTTTATTTGATCATTGTTCCCAGTTTCTTTAGATTACTCTTTGAAGGAATCGGGAGAGGGTTCAGAGAGTTTTTCAAGAACAGGCCGGCAATGATCTTTGCCTCCATTTTCCTGATCCATTTAATAGGACTGATCTTCACGGTCGATTTCCAATATGCACTCAAAGATCTCCGGACTAAAATTCCCCTGTTTATACTTCCCATTTTTCTTTCCACCACCGAAGCGATAACCCGTAAGACATTCTACCGGTTCATGTTATTATTCATTGTTTCCCTGTTCATTGTCACCCTCTTCAATGCCTGGAAAGTGATTAACCATGATTATATCGATATCCGCGATATATCCCGCCACGTAGGCAATATTGTTTTTGGACTGCTCATCAGTCTTTCGATCTTTTCTTCGGGTTATTTGCTCATTAAAAAAGGAACCTTCCCCGGGATAATCAAAATCCTGTTGTCAGTCATCCTCGTCTGGTCGGTTATTTACCTGGTCATCACACAATCGATGACCGGCTTAAGTATTTCTATCCTGACCATTTTATTTCTTATTCCGGTTCTTATCTTCAGGAAAAAAAATATATGGCTGAAAGTTAGTCTGACCCTCCTGATCCTTATAATTACCGGGAGTGTAGTTTTTTATCTGCAAAAAGTCGTTCGTGATTTTTACCGGGCGGATCCTGTCGATTATCAGAAACTGGAAAAACTGACCTCCCGGGGAAATCCATATAAACACGATCCACTCCATAAGCAAACCGAAAACGGACATTACCTGTGGCTCTATATACAATCGGAAGAACTGCGGGAATCATGGAATATAAGAAGCAAGATCCCGTTCGACAGCAACGATCTGAAAGGGCAACCTATCAAGTTCACCATCGTACGGTTCCTGACCTCAAAGAATGAACGCAAAGATGCCGATGCGGTTCAACGTTTATCGGCCGAGGAGATCCATGCTATTGAGAGGGGGGTCGCCAATGAATTATATATAAAGAAATTCAGTATTCGCGGACGCATTTATGAGTTTTTAATGGGATATGATAATTACATTCAGACGGGAAATCCGACAGGCTCCACGGTCATGCAGCGCCTGGAATTTTGGAAAGCCTCGCTGGGATTGATCAAAGACAACTGGTTACACGGCGTCGGAACCGGCGACATGAATATCGCCTTCCAGCAACAGTACGAAAAGATGAATTCAAAGCTTTCTCCCGACCAGAGATGGCGCTCGCATAATCAGTATATGTCGGTCTGTATCGGATTCGGGATTTTCGGACTGATCTGGTTTCTCTTTGCGGTCTTTTATCCTCCCATTGCAACCAGGCGGTTTGATGATTACTTTTTCCTTGTTTTTTTTATCATTGCAATGATCGCCATGCTTACCGACGACACCATCGAATCGCAAATGGGAGTGACGTTTTTTTCTTTCTTTTACTGCTTTTTTCTCTTTGCCAGAAAAGAGAAGGATCCCGTCTGACGGGAAAGAGAATCAGGGGATGGTTATTCCTATTTTTAATCCGGCAAAATGCAGTGGAACTTTATAATCCACCGTCTTTACCAGCTGCGGAATATTGTCTGAATCAGTAACCTCTACCAAATAGGCCGATTCCAGTGCCTGGTATTTATAAAAGATCTCGTACATAAAACAGATCTTGTTGGCAACTTTCAGCTTATATCCGACCCCGATACTGAATGCGAAAGCCCCTGTTCCCTCTTCAAAGTGGACGGTGGCATACCGTGTTCCGATTGAATATCCAAGATAGACGTTTGTGAAAAAAGTACTCCCGGCAGGTTTAAAATCAAAACCGATATAACCGTAAATGGGCCAGAAAAAACCATTTCTCCATTTTTCAAATCCGACGCTTGCGCCAAGACTGAGCCGGTTCATGTACTTCACTCCGTTGATAGTCTGAAAGGTGACAATGAGCTCATCGTTTCTGATTTTTGTACGCACCCCATCTACGCTCTTAGTTTTAAAAGATCCGATGCCAAACGAAATACCCACTTCTGTTTTATTGAAAAATTTCAGCGACTTGTCACTAGAAGGGGTTTCAGGATTGGTCTGCGAATTTGACCGGAGAAACAAAAGGAGTGCGAATGATATCCCAAGAAAAAATTTAATTCTGTCCATAGGGTTTCAATATATTCAATACAAATTAATTCGGAATATTGTAATTTCAATTTGTCGTATAAAAGTAGTAATTTTTTAACTTGCGCTTCCTAACTAAAGTTTCATGACAGAACCTGTACTTATTTCTCCTGAAAAATGGCTTGTTATTGTCAATCCGAATGCCGGAAGTAAAAAAGGAGCACGCGACTGGACCAAGATCTGTCATTTATTATCGCAGGAGGGGTTTGATTTTCATTGTGTGTTTACCGAACGCCGCGACCATGCCATTCACCTTACCGGGCAATATATAGAGAAGGGTTATCGCAACCTTATTGTCGTTGGTGGGGACGGGACTATGAATGAGGTTCTGAACGGGATCATGAATCAGACAAAAGTTTCGCTGGAAGAGATCAATCTCGGAATGATTCCGGTAGGGACGGGTAATGACTGGTGCAGAACTTTCGGAATACCCTTTGATTATAAGAAGGCGGTAAAAATTCTCAAGGCAGGAAAAATTTTTGTTCAGGATGTCGGGAAGGTGACATATTATAAAAAAAACGAACTGACTCCACGGTATTTTTTAAATGTTGCCGGGATGGGTTACGACGCCCTCGTTGCTAAAAAAACCAATATGCTGAAGGAAAGAGGCCAGGGGAATCCGCTGGCCTATATCTATTTTGTTTTTGCCGGTCTTTTTCAGTACAAATTCATGGAAGGAGTCGTCGAAGTCGATGACCAAATAGTTTTTAAGGGGGAAATTTTCTCCATGAATATTGGAATTTGTAAATATAACGGCGGAGGAATGATGCAGGTCCCTTATGCCATTCCCAACGATGGATTACTTGATGTGATGATCATTAAAAAAGCGTCAAAATTCCTTGTGATCCGACATGCCCGGAAGCTTTATACCGGGACCCTGGTAAACTTACCCATTGTGAAAACTTTCAAGGGTAAGTCGATACGACTGCGCTCTACCGGTAAGATTTATCTGGAAGCCGACGGGGAATCTCTTGGACATACTCCCTTCACCTTTGAGATCATTCCAACCGTATTGAGAGTATTTATAGGGTAAAGAAGCGACTCTTTCGGTTTTTCAAGGCATAAGTGGTTCCACCCAATCACCGTTCATCTTAATGATATGGATCAGTTCATCAACAGCAACTGATTCCGGAATATTTTTTGCGACCAGTTTCTTTCCTTTATAAAGTATTACAACGCCTTTCCCTGCCCCGATATAACCATAGTCTGCATCTGCCATTTCGCCTGGACCATTTACAATACATCCCATGATCGCAATTTTAACACCGGTGAGATGACTCGTACGGGATTTGATCTTTTCCACCACCTCCTGGATGTTAAAAAGAGTCCTGGCGCAGGAAGGGCAGGAAATAAATTCTGTCTTTGTGATCCTGGTTCCCGTGGCCTGTAGGATCCCAAAAGCGACGGGTATCTCATATTCAGGATCCTCCGTGATAGAAACCCTGATCGTATCGCCGATTCCATCAATCAGCAGACTGCCGATACCGACGGCTGATTTCAGACGCCCCTCTTCTCCGTTCCCTGCTTCCGTCACGCCGAGATGAATAGGGTAATTCATCTTCTCTTTTTTCATACGCTCCACCAGCATAAGGTTTGCACGGATCATCACCCGGGTGTTACTGGATTTCATGGACAGGACAAGATCCTGAAATTGAAGAGCCTCACAGATCCTTGCAAATTCAAGTGCCGACTCGACCATCCCAAGCGGAGTATCTCCGTACTGGTCAAGTATCCGTCCGGACAAAGAACCATGATTTGTGCCGATACGGATTGCCGTGTTGTGTCTTTTGCATATCCTGATAAGTGGTTTAAGGCGTTTTTCCATATCCTCCAACTCTTCTTCATACCGGGAGGTAGGTTGTTTTCCGGCGGGAAACTTTTTTTTCTTGTTGAGATAGTTTCCCGGGTTGATCCTGACCTTTTCCACAAATGTCGCAGCAATTTCGGCTATTTTTGGGTTGAAATGCACATCCGCGATCAGGGGTGTTTTATATCCTTTTCTTTGAAGCACTTTCTTTATTTCCCGCAAACTTTCCACTTCCTTCATGCCTGGGACTGCAATACGTACATATTCGCATCCGGCGTTGATCATACGAATCGTTTGTTCAACAGTTTGTTTAACGTCGCGGGTATCGGTATTGGTCATGGATTGAACACGGACCGGATAATCCCCCCCCATGGGAATATCCCCAATGTGGATCACCCGGGTTTTAAATCTGGAATAGGAGGAAGAAATGGTCATTGGTTGTATGGATTGCGTATTTATTTACAAAATAAGATCAGGATTCAAGTCCTTTAACCCGGGGTTTCCCGGCAACAAAATCTTTCAGATAAAAAGGTTCGAAATATACCGGGTTTTCAAAGGCTCCGGATTGAAATTTTTCTTCAGCGAGCGGGATCATGAATTTTGAGGAAGTCTGAAAGTGGTCCAGAAAAACAGCATTTTGATATTTCTTTAAGAATGGCTTACATTTTTCCGCACCCTCGCCGGCAAAAACGACGGGATGCCTGAGCAACCACTGCCTGAAAGAGTTTTCATGAATGATCTCAGCCCTGGTTTCAGCGATCTCATGAAGGGTTTCATCAAAGATTGCACAAAAAACCTCCAGCCGGCGGGCATCGATCATAGGACAATAACCCCATTTCTCCGGCTCCTTCTTTGATTCAGAAACAGAATGGAAATGAGGAAGAGATCCCAGGCGCATACCCAGTGCCATAGCCTGCAAGGTAGGTATAGCGATCAGTGGTTTATCCAAGGCATAGCAGAAACCTTTTGCCGTGGCAACCCCAATACGTAAACCGGTATATGATCCAGGTCCCATGCTAACGGCAATGGCATCTAATCCGGTCAAAACGACTCCGGCAGATTTTAAAACATCTTCAACAAAGATGGTAAGATTGGAGGCATGAAGATTTTTAGCAGAAGATTCCCTGAGTGTTATCAGCCGACCTTCCTCTGCAATGGCGACAGAACAGATGCCAGTGGCAGTTTCCATGCAAAGGATCTTTCCCATGCATTACTTTTCCTTAGTAAACAGATCCTTTTTATCGACTTTTTTAAGCTTGTCTCCGTCATTCAGGGTTTTAGAAACAACCGTAAAAGGTGAAACAATGATCTCATCACCCTCTTTCAGGCCTGAGAGGATCTGAATGTAAGTATTATCCTGGATACCGGTTTTTACATCGGCTTTTTTGGCGAGATCATTCACATATTTAAAGACACATTCCTGAATATCTTCACTTTTCTTCTTGGAGGTGACAAGTTCAAACTGGTGGTCCCCGTCCTCTTTAGTGGTTTTTGTCTTTGCATTTAGTTTATCCAGGCTATCCTTGACAATTCTCGTTGTGACGGCCTGAATGGGTATGGTAAGCACATTGACCGCGGTTTCCGTCTGGATTTCCACAGTACAGGACATCCCCGGCCGGAAAGGAGAATAGTCCAACCGGTTTGGATCCAGAAGATCCTTATAAGAATCTTTCAGAAGATGGATCTTAACGTTGAAATTCGTTACCTGGTCAACGCTTACCCCGGTAGTATTGGCCGAAGTAGCAATTTCTGTCACCAGACCCTTAAATTTTCTGTTCAGATAAGCATCGACTTCTATTAAAGCAGTATCGCCGACGCTTACCCGGACGATGTCATTTTCATTTACTTCGACCTGTGCTTCCATCTCATTCAGGTTGGCAATACGCATGATCTCCGTACCGCTTGAAAACTGAGAGGCACCGGTAACGCGTTCTCCTTGTTCAACACTTAGTTTAGAAACGGTTCCATCGCTTGGGGCAAAAATAGCTGTCTTTGTGAGATCTTCCTTGGCTTTCTTGAGTGCAGCTTCTGAACTTTTAACCATGAAACTTGAGGCCTTTATATCTTCTTCACCCGCTTCTACCTGTGCTTTCGCCACCTCAAAGGAGGCTTTTGACTGGTCAAACTCAGCCTTTGAGATCACATTTTGCTTGAAAAGCTTTTCCTGGCGCTCATAGGTCATCCGTGCATTTTCAAACTGTGCTTTTTGCTGAGTAAGGCGCGCCCTTGAATTTGCTTCATTGGCCTTCTGGGTATTTACAGAAGCTTCCTGCTGGTCATAGATCGAAATATAGATTTCGGGATCGATCTTTGCCAGAAGGTCGCCCTGTTTCACCTGGTCCCCCTCTTTGACCTTCAGTTCAACTACTTCACCTGAAATATAGGGACTGATCTTGATGTCTTTTTCCGGCTGGATCTTTCCATTGGAGGAGACTGTCTGAATGATGGTCCGTTTCACAACCTTTTCAGTGGATACCCTGATACCATCCTCACCCTTGCCTTTCAGGATTGCAAAAATTACAATTACTGCTATTAAAACGATGGATCCGATAATGATCCACATCTTCTTTTTCGATTTCTTGGAGGTCATGGATTAATAGGAATTACAGATGATAATATTAATTACTAAGATACTAAATTGCTATTATTAATTGGTGATCCGTATGGGATTCCCCATATAGAAGTCCAGGATTGTTGTCCTGAAAATAAAATCATATTTTGCCTGAAGAAGATCAGACTGGGCTTTTGTCAGATCCTTTTTGCTGTTGTTGTAATCGAATGATGTCATCATTCCGACATCAAATTTCTGTGATGTATATTTAAAAGACTCTTCCTGGGCATTCACCTTTTCCTTGGAGGAATTGAATTTTTTCAGAGATGCAACCGCATCGGCGTATGCTTGTTCGATGAGCTTGCGAAGGTCCCGGATCCTGATGTCAAGATCCAACTCGGCCTGGTGTGCCAGGATTTTTGCTTTTGCAATCGCAGTTCTTCCCTGCCACCCGTTGAATATAGGGATATTCAGGTAAAAGCCAAGGGATTGATTTTCATTCTGACGCATCTGATCCGAAAATGAAGTCACTCTGGTTGAACGACTGACATCAAACCCAATAACGGAATCACGGGATATCTGTGTAATGCCCATGGTGTAAGGGGTGATGACCGGGGGAATGTTGGGATCGATTTCCATAGCGGCACCGGAATAGCCCGTCCCCCAGGATCCACCGAAAGAGAGCGTAGGCGTTATGGCCCCCCGTGAGATGGCAACATATTTTTGAGCACTTTTAACATTTAGTTCAGCGCTTTTTATTTCCGGCCTGATTTTCAGCGCATGTTCAAAGATGATCTCCGGGGTGACTTGTTCTTTCGGGGGGTTAACATCTTTAAGTACAGGTTCTTCAATCATAAAGTCTTTAGTGACCGGAAAGTCGATCAGTTGCTGCAATGAAAGGATGGAAATATTCAGACGGTTTTCAGCTTCGATCACAGAAAGTTCTTCGGTCGAACGCTGAGCCTGGATATTTAATAAATCTCCTTTAGCAGAGGCGCCGGCTTCCACTTTTTTTGATATGCGTTGAACTTCTTCCTTGGTGATCGCAAGCTGTCCCCTTGCCACATCAAGCAACTCCAGGTTAAAAAGGATATCGAGATAGTATCCTGCAACAGATAATGAAATGTCATTTTTCAGAACATCCAGATCGTATTTACTTGCAAGAAGGTCCAGCTGGTTTTGTTTGACGGTATTAAATTTCTGTAAACCACTGAAAAGAACCATGCTGCTCTGGATATAAAAATTGTTCGACCGGACCGTGTTTGTGGCAAAGGTGTTCGTATACATGTCAATCGTCTGGCCAAAGTTCCAGACATTGGTGGCATTGGCATTCAGATCAGGAAGCATCCCAAGTTTACTTTGCAACAGATCAGCCTTATTGGTCTCAACGGCAAGGAGTTGTTTTTTTATGTCAAGATTATTGTCAAGGGCATAGTTGATGCAATCCTCAAGGGTCCATATTTTCTGTGAAAAACTGAAACCGGGAAACAGGATTGTTATTAACAGAAGCAGGGCCAATGTCCCTTTTTTAAACCTATAGGAAAACATTTTCAAGTGGTTTTAAAGTTGATACCGTTTGGAGTATGGATTATGAACCATTCAAATTTACTGAAATTAAGCATTAACGAAGCAATAAGACGAACTTTTTTAGAATTGGTTACATGAAGATGGCACTGCAATTTTGGCGATGAATTGTGAAATAATTACCTTTGTCGGGAATTTTGGTCAAAGAAGATCGTCATGAAAAAAAATATCCAATTTGTCATTGCGGTTCTGTTGATGTCAAACCTGGTTTTCCTTCCTTCGTGCTTTCCTGCAGATCCTACCGTTGGCAGTCTTACGGTGAAAGTACTTGATTTCTATACAGGACTTCCTGTTGTCAATGAAAAAGTTTATATTGCAACAAGTTATGCCAATATGCAGCATGGGATTTATTATAGAACCGTATATACTGACTTGAACGGGAATGCCTTTTTTGGGGAAATTCCACCTGCAGTTTACTGGTATGATACCCAGACCTGGGATGACTGGGGAGCCATACAGACCTATGCCGGAATTGATCAGTACGCACATCTTTACGTAAATGATCCATTGAAAAGGCAAAGAATTAGGATATCCCCAGAATAATTATTTTTCTTTTCAATACACCCCGGTTTTATACATTTAAAAAAAGGATGTCAGCGTTGCAGAAAATTGGTTTAAAATTTGTAATTACCCTTTCAATTTTTGCCTTTTTTTCATTTTTTCCCGGCAAAAGTTTTACCAGCGTTCCGGACAATATGAATCTGAATCCTCAGTCGGACACTGTTTTCCAAAATGAAACCAGGGAGAAAACAGCTGGAAAAGGATTCAATCCCGGTGAGATGATCATGGAGCATGTGCTAGACTGCCATGAATGGCATATCATGGAAATTGCCGGACACGAACTGACCGTTCCGCTACCCGTCATCCTGTTCAGTGAAGGAAGATTATATTGTTTTCTTTCTTCCAAGTTCCATAATGAAACTCATACCTATCAGGGATTCAAACTTGAGCAGGAGGGAGCAAATAAAGGAAAGATCGTCAGACTCAACACGGACAAAAGTGAAGGTGAAGGATCCAGGGTTTATGATTTATCGATTACCAAGACAGTGCTCGCCATTTTTATCAGTTCTTTCCTGTTGATATGGATCTTTGTTTCTGTTGCACGGTCATACCGCCGTAATCCTAAAAAAGCACCTCATGGACTTCAGTCGTTACTGGAGCCGTTGATCCTTTTCATACGCGATGAGGTTGCTAAAAATTCCATCGGGGAAAAGAAATATGAAAAATTCCTCCCCTACCTGCTTACCCTTTTCTTTTTTATATTTTTTAATAACCTTTTCGGGATTATACCCTTTTTCCCCGGGGGTGCCAATGTCACCGGAAATATTACCATTACCCTTGTAATGGCGGTATGCACATTTATCCTTACGACGATTAACGGGAATAAGCATTACTGGATCGAAATAATCAATACTCCGGGCGTTCCCTGGTGGTTAAAGTTTCCTCTTCCGCTGATGCCGATTGTCGAGATCATCGGAATTATCACAAAACCATTTGTACTGATGATTCGTCTTTTTGCAAACATGACCGCCGGACATATCATTGTTCTTGGTTTCGTCAGTCTGATTTTTATTTTCGGTGAGATTTCGTATGCCCTGGGACTTGGCATATCGACCGTTTCGGTTGCCTTCATGATCTTTATGGATCTGTTGGAATTATTGGTCGCCTTTATTCAGGCGTACGTATTTACCTTATTGTCGGCATTATATTTTGGTTTGGCGACAGCAGAACCGGAGCACCATTAGAATATGCCGAATGAATCACAAAAAAATTGAAATGTATAAACCTTAATAAATCAGTATTATGTCATTATTAACAATTTTTCTGCAATTGGCAGGCGATTTTGCCGCTATTGCAAAGATGGGAGCAGCCCTGGGTGCCGGTATCGCAACGATCGGAGCCGGTATCGGTATCGGAAGTATCGGTAAAAGTGCGCTTGAATCCCTTGCCCGTCAGCCGGAAGTTGGTGGCGAAATCCGTACCAATATGCTTATCGCCGCAGCACTTGTTGAAGGGGTCGCATTTTTTGCTATTGTTGTTTGTTTGATGATCCTTTTCATTTAGCAAACAAACTGATTCCATCGGGCATGACGGTTGGTCATGCCTAATGGATTTTTAAGTAATAATTAAAAAAAACAGATTATGGGACTGATAACCCCCGATTTTGGCTTACTTTTCTGGATGACCCTGGCTTTTTTATTATTGATGTTCATCCTTGGAAAATATGCCTGGAAGCCCGTTCTCAAAGCGCTGAAGGAAAGGGAAGCATCTATTCATGAAGCGTTGCATGAGGCGGATAAAGCCAGGGAAGAGATGAAACACCTGCAATTCAGCAATGAAGAACTGTTGAAGGAGGCAAAAAGTGAAAGGGATTCCATCCTCAATGATGCCCGCAAGGTCAGAGACAAGATTATTGAGGAAGCTCATGCCAAAGCTGCGGAAGAAGCCATGCGCGTGGTTGAAAGCGCAAAAGTCGACATTCACAATGAAAAAATGGCTGCCATGACGGAACTGAAAAATCAGGTTGGCGAAATTTCACTTGAAGTGGCGAAGAAAATATTACAACGGGAACTCGCGGATCCCCGAAAACAGGAAGAATATACCCGTGAATTATTAAAGACGATTCATCTCAGTTAACCGTATGAATGTATCCCTGGTAGCCGAACGATATGCCAATGCCCTGTTTGAGCTTTCGCTTGAGAAAAACATGATCGAGCAAACCCTGACAGATGCCAAGGTTGTGCTGGATACCTGTGCTCAAAACCGGGAACTCCAGTTATTTTTAAAGTCTCCGATAATTTATTCCGAAAAAAAAACAACCATCATACGGAAAATGTTTTCGAAATCCGTTGGTGAGCTAATGCTGACCTTTATGCTTGTGTTGATCAGGAAAAGAAGAGAAAAATATATTCCTGAAATAGCAAAACAGGTCATTGAAAACATCAAGGAATACAAGAATATTCTGACCGTATATTTCAAAACCCCCATCGAACCGGATGCCGAGACGCGCAAAAAAGTGCTTGAAGTCGTTCATCAGTATTCAAAAGCAGATATCGAGCTGGTGGAAGAAATTGATGAAGCACTGATCGGTGGATTTATTTTGTCATGGAAAGATAAACAGTATGATGCCAGCATATACCGGCAGCTTGACCGGTTAAAAAGAGGAGTGGTCAAGCTTAATTTATACTTAAAAGGATTTTAATCAGTTCTGGAAAGAACATATTATCAGATAGAAAAACAGAAAAAAACCGAGTATGGTAGAAATAAAACCCGCCGAAGTCACTGCGATCCTGAGAAAAGAACTGGCGGGGTATCAGGATGTCAATGAACTGGAAGAGGTAGGCACCGTTTTGCAGGTTGGCGATGGTATCGCGCGTATTTACGGACTCAGCAATGCGGAATCCGGAGAATTGATCGAATTCCAGAAAAATGGATTGAAGGCAATTGTTTTGAATCTTGAAGAGGATAATGTGGGAGCCGTTTTACTTGGGGAATCTTATGAAATAAAAGAAGGAGATACCGTTAAAAGGACCCGCCGGATTGCCTCCATTCAAGTCGGAAATGGAATTCTGGGAAGGGTAATTAATACACTTGGAGAGCCAATCGACGGAAAAGGTAAAATTGAAGGGACCCGCTATGAAATGCCTCTTGAACGGAAAGCGCCCGGCGTTATTTTCAGGCAGCCGGTCAACCAGCCGTTACAAACAGGGATAAAAGCGATTGATGCGATGATCCCGATCGGTCGCGGACAACGCGAGCTTATTATTGGTGACCGGCAGATCGGCAAAACGGCCATTGCTATTGATACGATCATCAATCAGCGGGAGTTTTATGAAAAAGGGGAACCCGTTTATTGTATTTATGTCGCTATCGGACAGAAAGGTTCTACGGTTGCCAACATTGTCAAGATCTTGGAGGAGAAGGGTGCCCTGCCTTATACCGTTGTGGTCATGGCTACAGCTTCGGATCCGGCGGCCATGCAGTTTTATGCTCCGTTTGCGGGCGCCGCAATCGGTGAATTTTTCAGAGATACCGGAAGGTCAGCACTGGTCATTTATGATGACCTTTCCAAACAAGCAGTTGCTTACCGTGAGGTATCCCTGTTACTTCGACGTCCTCCGGGAAGGGAAGCTTATCCGGGCGATGTATTCTATCTTCATTCCCGTTTGCTTGAGCGTGCTGCAAGGATCATCTCTGCCGATGATATAGCGAAAAAGATGAATGATCTTCCCGAAAGTATCAGGGATTTGGTCAAGGGAGGTGGCTCCCTGACGGCACTTCCGATCATTGAAACCCAGGCAGGCGACCTTTCGGCATACATACCGACCAATGTGATCTCTATCACCGATGGCCAGATATTTCTTGAATCCGGATTGTTCAACTCAGGGATACGTCCTGCTATCAACGTTGGGATTTCCGTATCGCGCGTCGGAGGAAATGCCCAGATCAAATCAATGAAAAAGATTGCCGGAACCCTGAAATTGGACCAGGCTGAATTCCGCGAACTGGAAGCATTCTCTAAATTTGGTTCTGACCTGGATGTTACCACCAAGGTGGTGCTGGAAAAGGGATCGAGAAATGTGGAAATTCTGAAGCAGCACCAATACTCTCCGATGAAAGTGGAAAACCAGATTGCTATTATTTTCTGCGGAACGCGCGGATTGCTCAAGAATATTCCTGTAAAAAATGTCAGCAATTTTGAAATAGAATATCTGAGCTTCATGGAATTGAACCATAGTAACGTCTTGAAAAACCTCAGGGAAGGCAAACTTCTGGATGAAGATATGAAAACCATGGAACAAGTCTCAAAGGAGATATCCAGGAAATATGAGGAAAAAAGATAACCATCGCAATGGCCGGACTTAAAGAAGTAAGAATCAGGATTGCATCCGTTAAATCCACCCAGCAGATAACCAATGCCATGAAAATGGTAGCGGCATCTAAGTTGAGAAGGGCTCAGAATGCCATCCTCCGGCTAAGACCCTATGCCGCCAAATTAAGGGAAATCCTGCAGAATCTCAACCAAAGCATCGAAGATTCCAGCGAAAACAGTTTTGCAGAGGTAAGAAATCCGGAAAAAATCTTGCTGGTAGTCCTTACCTCCAACCGCGGATTGTGCGGCGCATTCAATTCCAATATAATCAAAACGACCGTAGCGTTACTGCACGGGAAGTACGCTGATCAATTGAATGCAAATAACGTCGTCCTGATCACGGTCGGAAGAAAAGGCAGCGATTTTTTCCGGAAGAAGAATTACCATGTGCAGGAATCCCACGACGACTTTTTCGATGACCTAACTTTTGACAAGGTTTCTAAACTGGCCGAAAAACTGATGAAAACATTTGTCAACAAGGAGGCAGACCGGATCGAGTTGGTCTATAACCAGTTTAAAAATGCAAGCGTTCAGCGACTTTTAGTTGAACAATATCTCCCGATCACTGCTACGGTTGAGGAAAACCCTATCCCGGCAAAAAAAGTCGAAAACGATTATATATTCGAACCCGACAGGGAGACTATTGTCCGTGAACTTATTCCAAAGACATTACGCATTCAGTTGTTTAAGGCAGTTCTTGATTCTTTTGCTTCCGAGCAGGGGGCAAGGATGACCGCGATGCATCAGGCTACCGATAACGCCACAAACCTGTTGCGGGACCTTAACCTCTCTTACAATAAAGCTCGCCAGGCCGCTATTACCAATGAATTACTTGAAATTGTGTCGGGGGCTGAAGCGCTTAAGGGATAACAAATAATTAACGGCGCAACAGATTCCGGAGGTTAATAAATCCCGGAAGAATAAAAATTACCGCCGGATCGCTGCCGGAGAAAATCATAAAGCGCATAATTTATCATACCAATCCTGACCATATCGCCTTTTCAGCGATCCTTCAAGAAAACGATACAACGGAATTTTTTCTTTTATCCCACGTTCAAGTGCCGGCCGGCAAATCTGCCATTTGTGATAATTCACCGCTTCTCCGCGGTGAAGGGCGCTTATACGAACCGGATATAAATGACAGGAAATCGGTTTTGGGAAAGGTATTCTTTTTTCAGTAAATGCTTTCTCGATGGCGCAACGGGCAATCCCGTCTTCAAAATAGACAAAAACGCATTCTTTTCCATTGATCAGGGAAGTCACATACTTTCCTTCTGCATCGTAATCAAAAACTCCATTTCTTTCAACCTCCACTCTGCCTTCGTCTCTCATGAAGCAAATTATCTCGTTGCGATAATCCTCGATCAGTGATATCTCCTCTTCAAAAAGTGGGGCGCCTGCGTCGCCCTCAATACAACAGGCACCTTTACATTTTTTCAGATCACAACAGAAAAAAACATTTTTCAGATCGTCAGAGATCAAGGTGTTTTGAATCGAAATCATTATTTTTTCTTCATTCCGGCAGTATTTTAACAGCCTTGTTATTTAAAGTCAAAAATAATTCATTCCCAGGAGAATCGGCAGATCAATTAAATTATTTTGGGAAACAGCAATTATAAAGATATTTGAAGAACCTCGCGTTAAAACGCGAGGATTCTCCGATCCAAGCGGAATTTTTATTTTTTTGCTCGCTAACCCCGCGTTAAACCGCGGGGAATGCGCTCGCGGGATTCAATTATTATAAATTAACGAAAAGAATATCAATATTTTATGATTCTGCTATAAAGGTTTTCATTCTCCGGGTTATTAGTTTATTCGGGATTAATTTTTAATTTTGCCCGCTTAATTGTGAATTGATTAACATTATTATCTTAATCTATGAGCGCTGAAAGTTTGATTCTCTTCTTTATCGTGGGAGCATTCCTGGTGACGTTTGCCCTCGTTTTCGCCCACTTTGTAGCTCCACACTCCACCAATCCACAAAAATTTGAACCATACGAATGCGGTATTCCAACGGAAGGTATGACCTGGTTGCAGTTTAACATCGGGTACTACCTTTTCGCCATCATTTTTCTGGTATTCGATGTGGAAAGTATTTTCCTCTTTCCATGGGCCGTGGTGATGAAAGAAGTTGGTATGGTTGCCTTTATCGAAATCATCATTTTCGTTTTCATACTCGGATTAGGTCTCTTATATGCCTGGAAGAAAGGAGCATTGAAATGGGAATAAAAAACATGAAGGAAGCTGACTTCCGCGATAATGAAACCCTGGAACTTTTTAAACAATCGGGTGGAAATATACTTTTTACGACACTGAGTGCCGTGATGGACTGGAGCCGTGCAAATTCTTTATGGCCTCTGACTTTTGCCACCAGTTGCTGTGCTATTGAGATGATGGCCACGGGTGCTCCCCGCCATGACTTTTCCCGTTTCGGGATGGAAGTTTACCGGGCCAGTCCCCGGCAAGCCGACATGATTGTGGTTGCCGGAACCATTGTTAACAAAATGGCCCCGGTCCTCAAGCGATTGTATGATCAGATGCCGGATCCAAAATATGTAATTGCCATGGGCGCCTGTGCAGTTTCCGGTGGTCCGTTCTTTTATAATTCCTACCATGTTATTCGGGGCGTAGACCATATTATTCCGGTAGATGTATATATCCCCGGTTGTCCTCCGCGTCCCGAGTCGTTACTATATGGAGTCATGCAGCTTCAGCGTAAGATTAAAGTAGAAACCATGACTCACCCGAGAAAAACAGATGACCTGAAATAAAAATTTATTATACATGGATATTGCAGCTTTGAAGGAGCGTATTTTAGGGCTTATCCCTGACGCAGAATTTCAGGAAAACAAGCAGTTCCTGACCTTCGTCATCCCAAAAGACAAAATGCACGGCTTGGCCATTAAACTGAAAAAAGAACCGGACCTGGCTTTCGATTATCTCTTTTGCCTCACCGCTGTCGATCGCATCAAATTTTTCGAAGTGGTCTATCATCTTGAATCAACCACGCTGAAACATCAGCTGGAACTGAAAGTACGGACCATCAGCCGTGATAATGCGACGCTGGATACCGTTTGTGATGTCTGGAGGACGGCTGAATTTCACGAAAGGGAAGCATACGACCTCATGGGAATCAATTTCGACAACCATCCCGATCTGCGCCGGATCTTCCTCGATGAGTGCTGGAAAGGTCATCCCCTGCGTAAAGATTATGTGGATGAAGTTAACATCATAGAACTCTAAAGTATGAAAGAAGTCATTGATCCGCCTGTTGCAAATCTTGAGGAAGTAGAATACCATATTAACGTAGGACCACAGCATCCTTCCACGCATGGCGTGCTCCGCCTGGTTGTTTCGCTCCAGGGGGAAATGGTTAAAAGCCTGAAGCCTCATTGCGGTTACATTCATCGTGGTATTGAAAAGATGTGTGAAAAAGATACTTACCCACAAACCATACATCTCACTGACCGGATGGACTATCTTTCGGCACATATCAACAATCATGCCGTATGCATGCTTGTTGAAAAAGCCCTTGAAGTGGAGGTGCCGGAACGGGTACAATATATCCGGACCATCATCGATGAATTGACCCGTATTGCTTCCCACCAGCTTTGGTGGTGCAGTTTCGGGATGGACCTGGGAGGACAAACCTGTTACTTTTATGGACTACGCGACCGTGAAAAGATCCTGGATATTTTCGAAGAGTCATGCGGTTCCCGGTTGATTCACAGTTATTATACGCCGGGCGGTCTGATGAGGGATATTCATCCCAATTTTCAGAAAAGGGTAAAAGAGTTCATCAAATATTTCAGGAAGAAGATCCATGATTATGATGCCATTCTCACCGGGAATATCATTCTTCAGGAAAGGACCAAAGGAGTTGGCATTCTTTCAAAAGAAGATGCGATAAGTTATGGTGTTACCGGGCCTACCGGACGTGCATCGGGATTCTCCTGCGACATTCGCAAACATCATCCCTATGGTGTTTATGAAAAAGCTGATTTTAAAGAGATCCTGGGTACCGAAGGTGATACCTATGCACGATATATGATGAGGATGCATGAAATGCGCGAGTCGATGAAAATCATTGAACAACTCATTGACAACATTCCTGCAGGCGATTATACTGCCAAGATGAAAGCAGCTATTAAACTTCCTGCCGGTGAGTATTATCAACGGGTAGAAGCAGCCCGTGGAGAGCTGGGAGTTTATGTAGTGAGCGATGGCAATAAAACCCCATATCGCATGAAATTCCGCTCCCCGAGTTTTTCAAACCTTAGTGCGCTTGACCACATGACCCGTGGGTTGAAAATTGCCGATCTGATCGCCATTGGCGGATCCCTTGATTATGTTATTCCTGATATTGACAGATAATAAAATTTATCTATGAGCTTTAGCATTTACGACTTCACATCATTCAACCAAGCGATCGATAGATTCCTGTATGAGAATCTGACTCCTTTCTGGGCAGTTTTTACAGAAATGGTCATCATTGGGTTGGCCATCCTGATCTTTTATGCCGTGATCGGATTGTTCCTGGTGTATGCCGAACGTAAAGTTTGTGCTTTCATACAGAACCGGGTCGGTCCAAACCGGGTCGGTCCGTACGGTATTATTCAAACCATTGCCGACTTTTTCAAGCTGATGCTGAAAGAATTGATCCCTATAAGAAATGCCGATAAATTTTTATTCAACCTGGCTCCCTTCATTGTGATCATTGCCTCTTTCATGGCTATTGCCGCTATTCCGTTTGCTAAAGGATTGCATGCGATCGATTTCGATATCGGTGTCTTATACGTGATCGCTGTATCGTCGTTGGGTGTGGTTGGGATTCTGCTGGCAGGCTGGTCGAGCAACAACAAATATTCGCTCATCGGCGCCATGCGGTCGGGGGCTCAGATTGTGAGTTATGAACTTTCTGTTGGGCTATCGCTGCTTACCATTATCATTTTTGCCGGAACAATGCAGTTCTCCACTATTGTTGAAGGTCAGGCCAACGGATGGTTTATATTCAGGGGACATGTTCCAGCCTTTATTGCCTTTATCCTTTTCCTGATCTCCAGTACTGCCGAAACCAACCGCGGACCCTTTGACCTGGCCGAAGCCGAATCGGAGCTGACTGCCGGATTCCACACCGAATATTCCGGCATCAAGTTTGCCCTTTTCTACCTGTGCGAATTCATGAATATGTTCGTGGTAGCCTCCATTGCGGCCACTGTTTTTCTGGGCGGTTGGATGCCCTTTCATATTAACGGCTGGGAAGGTTTTAACCACATCATGGATTTCATCCCGCCCTTTGTATGGTATATCGGAAAAACCTTCTTCGTAATCTGGGTCATGATGTTGTTCAAGTGGACCTTCCCAAGGTTACGGATCGATCAAATTTTAACCCTGGAATGGAAATACCTGTTACCCATCAACCTGGTCAACATTGTTTTTATGGCATTTATCGTATTAATGGGTTGGCATTTTTAGAAGACTATGAAAAGCTTTTTTAAATACTTTACTGATATCTTTTACGCTGTGAAATCTCTCCTAGCGGGATTGAAAGTCACCGTAAGATATTTTTTCAGCCCCGGGCAGATCGTCACGCAGCAATATCCGGAAAACAGAAAGACGCTGAAAATGTTTGACCGGTACAAGGGCGAATTGATCATGCCGCATAACGATCGCAATGAACATAAATGTACGGGTTGTGGTATTTGTGAAAACAACTGTCCAAACGGATCCATTGAGGTTATCCCGGTAAAGATCGACCTGCCGGACGGTAAGAAGAAGCGCATCATCGATAAACACATTTACCATCTATCCATGTGCACTTTCTGCGGTTTGTGTATCAAAGCGTGTCCGTCGGATGCGCTTGCCTGGGGGCAGGAATTTGAGCATGCAGTGTTTGATCGCACCAAGCTGACCAAGATATTAAATCAACCCGGTTCATCCATTATAAAAGATATTAAAGAATGACGAGTAACCAATTGATGTTTATCATCTTCGCGGCAGTCATTATCGTTTGTTCCGTCCTGACTGTCACCAGCCGACGGATATTGCGGGCTGCCACATTTCTGTTGTTTGTCCTTGTGGCAACAGCAGGACTTTATTTTATGCTAAGATTTAATTTCCTGGCCGCTATTCAGCTGACACTTTATGCAGGGGGGATCGTTGTACTGATCATTTTCTCGATCTTACTGACGAGCCAGATAGGGCAGAAGCTGGAAACGGCGACCCTGAAGAAGAAACTGGTGGCATTTATTGCCTCGGTCTTTGGTGCCGTCATTTGCATCATCACCATCCTGGCACATAAGTTCCCGGTGGAGGCAGAAAATCCGGGGCGCACGGATGTATCAACGATCGGCCGGAGTTTATTGAATACCGGGAAACACGGGTATGCTCTTCCCTTTGAAGTGATCAGCATCCTTTTGCTCGCGGCGATGGTAGGAGCCATAATCCTGGCCAAGAAAAGAAAAGATTAACAAAAATTAATACCTTGTTCTATGTTTGAAGGAGTTCCTTTAACCTGGTTTCTGATCGTAGCCACCCTCATGTTTTTTATTGGGATATACGGATTTCTGGTCCGTAAGAACCTGATCACGATCCTGATGTCGCTGGAGCTGGTCCTGAACTCGGTGAACATCAATTTTGTCGCTTTCAACAAGATTCTGTATCCGGATCATCTTGAAGGGATGTTCTTTACCGTGTTCGTGATCGCTGTTGCCGCTGCCGAAGCATCCGTAGCCATCGCCATTATCATCAATATTTACCGCAGACTGGTCAATATTGATGTAGAAAAAATGAATGAAATGAAATATTAATAACGCCCCTCCCTCCTTATTCTACGGTCTTTGCGGGATCAAAAAAAAGGAGAGAGGGGGAAAGATTAACCTCCTATGATTGACTTCAGTTATACCCTCTGGATCCTGCTGATTCCACTCATCCTGTTCGTTATAGTGGGCTTGTTCGGGAACCGGTTAAAACCCATTGTTTCCGGAATTGCCGGTACGGCCGGTCTGTTTGTGATCTGGGTTCTTTCCCTGGTCACCGCGTATAAGTATTTCTTTGTACTTGAAAAGGCTGCCGACGGCTCCTTTCAGCAGTTACTTGCCGTCAATATCCGCTGGCTCAACCTGACAGACAAGCTGCATATTGATATGGGTGTTTTATTGGATCCCATTTCCGTTATGATGCTTATCGTCATCACGACCGTTTCCTTTATGGTGCATCTCTATTCCATCGGATATATGCATGGTGAAAAAGGGTTTCAACGCTTTTTTTCCATGCTTTCGTTGTTCAGTTTTTCAATGCTCGGGTTGGTAGTTGCAACCAATATTTTCCAGATGTATATTTTCTGGGAGCTTGTCGGGGTTTCTTCATATCTGTTGATAGGATTTTATTACACACGGGATACGGCGGTTGCCGCCTCGAAAAAAGCATTTATTGTTACCCGATTCGCCGATCTCGGGTTTCTCATCGGGATCCTGATGCTTTCGTATGTAACCGGTACCTTCGATTTCATGACCCTGACCGGACCTGACAGTCCGGCCTTCTCCTCCGGACAGGGAATTTGGTTCTTGGGACTTTCCACCATGACCTGGTCGATGATTTTCGTGTTTATGGGAGGTGCCGGAAAATCCGCCATGTTCCCGTTGCACATCTGGCTGCCGGATGCCATGGAGGGTCCGACCCCGGTTTCTGCCCTGATCCATGCTGCAACGATGGTTGTAGCCGGAGTTTATCTTGTTGCCAGGATGTTCCCGATCTATTTTCATGAACCGGTTTCTCTGGAAATTGTCGCCTGGGTAGGGGCATTCACCTCGTTGTTTGCGGCGGTGATCGCCTGCACTCAGTTTGATATTAAGCGGGTTCTGGCCTATTCCACGATGTCGCAGATCGGGTACATGATGCTTGCCCTGGGGGTCTCCGGATATAACGGGCATGAAGGACTCGGTTATATGGCTTCCATGTTCCATCTTTTTACCCACGCCTTCTTCAAAGCCTTGTTGTTTCTCGGGGCCGGCGCCATCATTCATGCGGTTCATACCAACTATATGAATGAAATGGGAGGATTAAGAAAGCATCTCCCGATAACCCACATCACCTTTCTTATCGCATGCCTTGCCATCTCAGGAATTCCTCCGTTTGCCGGATTTTTCAGCAAAGACGAGATCCTGGTTTCGGCATTCCATAGCAATAAAATCTTGTTTGCTATAGAGTACCTCGTAGCAGGACTTACCGCATTTTATATGTTCCGCCTTTATTATTCAGTATTCTGGAGAAAAGAGGTTCAGTACAGTCATAAACCTCACGAAGCTCCTGCTACCATGACCATTCCGCTGATCTTCCTTGCCATTGGTTCCGCATTGACGGGTTTTATTCCTTTCTCAAAACTTGTGACATCCGATGGATTGCCCTTTGAAATGCATACGGAGTGGAGTATCGCTATCCCCTCCATTTTGATTGCAGTTGCAGGTATTGTTGTTGCCACGGTCTTTTACCGGAAAGAAAATACTATCGCAAAGAAAATAACCAAAGGAATGGGTGGTTTTTATACGGCCGCATATCACAAATTCTATATCGATGAGGTCTATCTGTTTATTACAAAGAAAATCATTTTCAACCTTATTTCACGTCCGATTGCCTGGTTCGACCGACACATCGTTGATGGAACCATGAACGGATTGGCATATATTACCAATGAAGCATCCGTCCGAATCCGGAAATTCCAGTCCGGTCAGCTTCAGCAGTACGGTCTGGTCTTTGTTTCCGGAGCCGTTTTACTTGCCCTGTTATTCATCTATTTATGGACCAACTAAAACCGTAGGAGAATGAGTATTCTGACGCTATTTATAATTATACCAGTACTTACGATAATTGGTATTCTTTCCAGTAAAAACCATAAACAGGTGAAATGGGTCTCCGTGGTAGGCATGGGGTTGCAGCTTATCAGCGCCATCACTTTGATCCTGCTTTTCTTAGCTGAACGCCGTGCCGGAAATATGGCAGAAATTCTCTTCGTCCAGGATAATCTGTGGTATGAACCGCTCAATATACATTTTTACATTGGGGTCGATGGTGTTTCGGTGGCAATGATCGGACTTACCTCTCTGGTGGTCTTTGCCGGAATTTTTGCAAGTTGGGATATTGTGGATTTACCCCGTGAATTTTTTACTTCGTTGATTCTATTAGCTACCGGGGTATTCGGGTTTTTCATTTCCCTTGATCTTTTCACTATGTTCCTCTTTTATGAACTCGCTGTCATTCCGATGTATCTGTTGATTGGTATCTGGGGAAGCGGCCCACGTCATTATTCGGCCATGAAACTCACCCTGATGCTCATGGGAGGATCTGCACTTATTATGCTTGGTTTGATCGGCCTTTATCTCAATTCAGCTCCCGACGGAGGACCCCTTACCTGGGATTTGATAAAAATTTCGAAAGGGAGCATTCCCATTGACATGCAGCGTTTTCTTTTCCCATTCCTCTTTATCGGATTCGGAGTGCTTGGGGCGCTCTTTCCGTTCCACACATGGTCACCCGACGGTCATGCTTCTGCACCAACTGCCGTATCCATGCTTCACGCTGGAGTATTAATGAAACTGGGAGGATATGGATGTTACCGTGTCGCCGTATTTTTACTTCCCGAAGCAGCGCATCAGCTTGGTTGGATTTTCCTGATCCTTGCCACCATCGGTGTTATTTACGGGGCTTTGGGAGCTATCTGGCAGAAGGATCTCAAATATATCAATGCTTATTCCTCGGTTAGCCATTGTGCACTGGTACTTTTCGCCATCCTAATGTTCAATAAGACTGCCATGAACGGCGCTATCTTGCAGATGATCTCTCACGGGATCATGACCGCTCTTTTCTTTGCCCTGATCGGGATGATCTATGGAAGAACCCATACCCGTTATATCAATGAAATGGGAGGGTTGATGAAAGTCATGCCTTTCCTTGCCGTAGCTTATGTGATCGCTGGTCTGGCTTCGCTAGGACTTCCCGGCTTCAGCGGGTTCGTAGCCGAAATGACGATCTTCGTAGGTGCCTTCCAGCATGCCGATACTTTCCACCGGGTTGCCACGATCATTGTCGCTTCGTCTATCGTAGTGACGGCAGTCTATATCCTGCGTGTGATTGGCATTTTACTGCTGGGAAAAATAAGGAATGACGAATATGAAAAGATCACCGACGCCAAGTGGTATGACCGGATAAGTGTCGTTGCACTGATTATCGGGATCACTTTAATCGGGGTCGCTCCATTATGGTTATCGAATATGATTGACGGGGGACTTGCCCCTGTTATACAAAAATTACTTCTTGTTGGCCCGATATTAATGCATTAAACCGCTTCCCCGTGAGTCTCTCCCGGGATAACTTCCGGCAGGGAATTTTTGGGATGAGGTCATTAAATATAAATTTTAAACTTCTGACCAATGCTGATAATGAGACATGAATTACTGCTGATCGCGATCACGGTAATCTTATTGATTGTCGAAATTTTCTTGCCGAACAACCGGAAACACAAGATCATCCTTCCTGCAATAATACTCATGACTGCCGTTACCGTTCTTGGGTTTTTCCCGGGACCAACCGGAATATTGTTTGGGGGAATGTATAAAACCACCGCCCTGACGATAATGTTTAAGAATATTCTGAATATTGGCGTCCTGATCGTTTTTATTCAGTCGGTGGATTGGCTGAAGAAACCGGAGAACAAGGAAAAGATCAGTGAATATTTCCTGCTGATGCTTTCGACCCTGATCGGGATGAACTATATGATCTCTTCAGGCGATTTCCTGATGTTCTACCTTGGCCTGGAACTGGCAACAATCCCGATCGCTGTATTAGCGGCTTACGAAAGGTTCAAAGAGCGATCTGCAGAAGCAGGGGTTAAACTTCTCTTTTCTTCCGCACTTTCTTCAGGGATTTTGCTTTATGGATTATCCATGCTTTATGGTTCGATCGGAACCTTGTATTTTGAAGATGTAAGTCCTGCCGTGACAGGGTCTTCCCTTCAGGTTCTGGCATTTATCTTCTTCTTTACTGGGATGGCATTCAAGATCTCCCTTGTTCCCTTCCATCTATGGACTGCCGACGTTTATGAAGGAGCCCCAGTCAATGTTGCTTCCTATCTTTCGGTTATTTCAAAAGGAGCGGCAGCTTTTATATTGACCATTGTCCTGTTTACGGTGTTCAACAAAATTGCAGTTCTCTGGAGCGATGTTTTGTATATTATCACGATTTTAACCATTACCCTTGGTAATCTCTTTGCCCTGCGTCAGCAAAACCTGAAACGTTTCCTTGCATTCTCTTCCATTGCACAGGCAGGCTTTATTTTACTCGGGATCATAGGCCAGAGTCAACTCGGGATGGCTACGGTAATCTTTTTTATCCTGGTTTACATTTTCTCCAACCTCGGCGCTTTTGGCGTGGTGGCCATCATCTCCAACCGGACAGGCAAGGAAAACATCCATGACTATGACGGCCTGTACCGGACCAATCCTAATCTCAGCCTGGTAATGATGCTGGCTTTATTTTCTCTGGCCGGGATACCTCCGCTTGCCGGATTTTTTGGAAAATTTTTCCTTTTTACTGCTGCTGCAAAGCAGGGATATTACATCCTGGTCCTTATTGCCCTGATCAATACCATCATCGCATTATACTATTATCTCCTGGTGATCAAAGCCATGCTGCTGAATAACAGTGACAGGCCCATTGCCTATTTCAAAAGCGACGGTTATACCCGGCTTGGATTATTATTATGTGTAGCCGGGATCGTCGTTATAGGATTTGCAAGTTCGATTTATGAGATGGTGAACAGTTTAAGTTTTGGAATTTATTAATAGCTTAAAACAAAATCCCATGGCATTGCTCAAAGGAAAGCATATCATTACTGAGGTGGAAGGGACCCGCTGTACCCTTGTTGAAAGCGGAGCTAACCAGCAAAGAACTGATTTTCTGAAAGACTTGCTTACTTTCAACGGATACACGGTAAAAGTGGAAAAAGAAAAAAACAAAGACGGAACACCTTTGGAAACATACGTGGTGGGGACAACAGAAATTCTGTTCAACCCCGTTATCCGGCTCTATCAAAAAAAATTATTCAGAAAAGACGGACTTGTCGTCAGTCCCGCCTATTGGAATCAATGGCCCGGTCAGGATACGATCCCATACTGGCAGGTAAAGAGGTAGACACGATGCGGAAATTCAACAAATATTTTGCCTGGTTTGTAATTATCTTATACTTTGCATTGGGCATCTGGCTTCTTGTCAGTCCCCGCTTTTCCAACCTTTCCCAAGAGGTGAAAGTCATCTTTGCTGTCTTTCTGTTTCTCTATGGAGGGTACCGTCTGGTCCGTCTCTGGGCAAAGAACCGGGAAGAAAACGAGGAATAGTTGATATTTCAAGGCTTTTATGTAATTAATATCTCCATTGTACCGGCTACAATAATATTTTTTATAAATTTGTGTTCTTATAGTAAAACTGCTGATATTTAATCATTAAGCAATGAAAATGTATTCCTGGTACCGGATATCTCGTCGGATTTTTGCAGGGTTTATGGGATTATTGATCCTTTCTTCCTGCGGCGGAGATCCCTTAAAGCGCACTGATACGCCCACTGCCGGAAAGATCAAGGTTGGAGTTGACGACTCTTACCGCTTAATGATTGATGCCCAGGTTTTCTTGTTTGAATCGTTTTATAAATATTCAAAGATAGAGACCCGGTATCTTTTTGAAGCCGACCTGATCAATGACTTCATGAATGATTCCGTTCCGCTGATCATTACCGGAAGAACCCTTTCGGAGAACCAGATCCAGTACCTCAGGGAGCGGCAGTATATTCCTAAGATAACAAAAATCGCTATTGATGCGGTTGCATTGATTGTGAACAGGGAGAATCCTGATTCCAATTTCTACTATCAGACAGTCCACGATCTCTTTCTTGGGAAGATAACAAACTGGGACCAGATCAATCCAAAATCAAAACTTGGTGCGGTCCGGTTGATTTTTGATAATTTTAAATCAGGAAATCCCAGGTATTTCATGGAAAAGTTCAACATTGATTCATTGCCTTCTATTTGTTTTGCCGCCCAAAATAATGAGGAAGTGATCGCTCACGTTGAGCATAACCGTAATGCAATCGGGGTGATCGGAGTCAACTGGATCAGCGACCGGGCTGATTCCGTTTCCAACCGTTTCCTGAATCAGATCACGGTAGTAGGAATTGCCATTGAAGGGGACAATAATCCCGGTACACAATTCTTTAAACCTTATCAGGCATACATTGCCGAGGGGAGCTATCCGTTTACCAGGGAAGTTTACTGTATCAACCGGCAGACATATACGGGACTTGCTTATGGATTTTCATCATTTATTGCAGGAGAAAAGGGGCAACTGGCCATTTTACATTCCGGTATGGTGCCTGCCGCCATGCCGGTCAGGATTGTTGAAATCAAACACTAAAGACGAGGAGATATAGTTATGTCAAGAATTACTAAAAATGTTTGTGTCATTATTGCTTTTTTTATTACTGCTCCTTTCCTGTCCGCTGCCTATCCGCAGGATTTGAAGACCGCTATAAACCTGACCAAGAGTGAGCAGTTTACCATGGCTGCCAGTATGTTCAAGAAGCTGATAACCCAGTCTCCCGCCGACGGAGATATTTACTATTATTACGGAAGAAATTGCCTGGAGAAATATTTTTCCGACACCATGAATGTCTCCTTCGACGAAAAAGCTGATTCCGCCAAAGCAATCTTTGAAGCGGGGATCCGGCAGGATCCTTCAAATCCGATTAATTTGGTGGGACTTGGGAGTCTTCGGCTGATCGTAAAAGATATTCCAGGAGCACAGGCTGAATTCAGCAAAGCCCTGGCGCTTCTGCCATCTAAAGCGAATAAGACCATCAAAATGGAACCCGAACGCCAGGCAAAAATACTGATACAGATGGCTGAATCATTCGTGACAGCAAATATCAGAGATACGGGCAGCGCTTTTACATATCTGCGGCAAGCCGAAAAACTTGACAGTAAAAATCCGGAACTGTATATCGTGGAAGGGGATGTTTATTTTTACCTTTTGAACCTCGGATCAGACGCAATTACGAATTATAATAAGGCACAAGCCCTCGATTCCTTATCGCTGGAAGCCAAACTGAGGATCGGCCAATTATGGCTGCGTGCCCGGATATACAACTCGGCTCTTGACTATTACCAAGAGGTAATAAAAATGGATTCAACCTTTGCACCTGCTTACCGGGAACTTGGGTCGCTGCTTTCCCGCGCAGGACGGCAGGCAGAAGCAAAAAGGAATTTTCAGAAATTCCTGGAGCTCTCCCGCAATACCGCAGCCCGCAAACAATTTGTAAACATCCTGATCGACCTGAGGGATTATGACGAAGCCATCGTTCAGCTCATTGAAATAAAAAAGGTGGACGATTCTGATAATGATGTCAACCGGGCGCTTGCTTATTCCTACTTCGAGACCCAGCAATATGATAAAGGACTGGAGTACATTAAAAAATTCATTGACAACGCCAAACCGGAGAAAATCCGTGCCCTTGATTATGCCTATTTCGGGAGGCTTCTTGCCAAGTTAAGACAGGATTCCCTGGCCCCGGAAAAGTTGATGAAAGCCTATTCCATTGATACCTCGAAGGTAGAATATATTACGGAAGCTGCTATATGCTATACCAGGACTAAACAATACGATAAAGCACGGGATCTGTATGAAGAAAAAATCGCAACCGGGAAAGCCACGCCTATGGATTTTTACTCCCTGGGCAAGGTTTATTACAGTCTTCAGGACTTTGTAAAAGCAGATACTAACCTTGCTATTTTTAACCAGCAACAACCCGATTATATTCCCGGTTTTTCGTGGCGTGCACGAACTAAATCAAACCTTGACATTAAGGATAGTAAAGGTTTTAATACTACAGGTTATGCTGTCCCGCTGTACCTGATCATGATTGAAAAAACCCAATCGGATACGGTAAAATACATGAAAGACCGGTTTGAAGCGTTTGATTATTTGGCTTTTTACCATTACAGTCAGTTCTCGATCGATCAGAAGAATAAAGATGAAGCACGGCAAGCGCTTGATTACTATGTTCGTATGACCGTGATCAATCCCAATGACGAAAAATCATCGGTGATAAAACCAGTGATTGATCTACTGAAACAAAAGATAAAATAAAGAGGCTTTGATTTCGATCGATTTTTTTTTACATTTGTCGCTTGATAATTGATAAACCATTAAATATTTTAATCTAAAACACTTTACAAATGAGCAAGAAAAATAACAAAGGCGGAACCCTGGGGGAAGCCTTAAGGTCGACATTCACACTGGTTGCAATGATCGTATCATTAATCATTGCCTGGCTGATCTATAAGTACATTTTTGGGGCTCCCATCAACTTTGAAGGTGGCAACCCGGAAGGTACTCCTCTACCCGGCAACTACCTGGCTATGGTTTACAAAGGAGGATTCATTGTTCCTTTGCTGATTACCGTATTGCTTATCCTGATCATTTTCTCGGTTGAGCGTTTCATTACCATCACAAGGGCCAAGGGGAAAGGACGTATCAACGTTTTCGTAAAGAATCTTCAGGACCTTCTGAGCAACGATAAAATTGAAGATGCTATTGATGTATGTGACAAACAGAAAGGTTCCCTGGCAAATGTTATGAAGGCCGGTCTTGTTCGTTACCGTACCCTTCAGAAGGATCCAAACCTGGTAAAAGATCAGAAGATACTTGCGTTGCAGAAAGAATTTGAAGAAGCTACCGCACTTGAACTTCCGATGTTATCAAGGAACCTGGTCATCCTCTCGACGATCGCTTCCATCTCCGTCCTTATCGGTCTTCTCGGAACTGTTCTCGGGATGATCCGTGCTTTCGGAGCTCTTGCCCAGGCCGGTTCACCCGACGCCCTTGCTCTTGCGACCGGGATCTCTGAAGCGCTCATCAATACTGCATTTGGTATAACCGGTTCATTGCTGGGGATTGTCATCTATAACACATTCTCAACACAGATCGATAGTTTCACTTATAAAATTGACGAAGCAGGATTCAGTCTTGTACAATCATTTGCCGCTTCTACCAAGTAGTATTTTTGGCACTTCAGCAAATTAAGTACATAATAAATTGTGTATTTATCATTTTAAAACCAGAACTCCATGCCAAAGATAAAAGCGCCGGTAAGAACACCGCACATAGATATGACTCCTATGGTGGACTTGTTTTCCGTGCTCCTGATCTTCCTGTTGCTCACCGCTACTTTCGTCCCGGCGGAAGTAACACCAATCCAGAGTCCAAACTCTATTTCAGAGAAGACGGCACCAGACAATGACATCATGACTATCTTTATTTCAAAAGACAGTTTGATCTTTTTTAATATTGATAATGGGAAAGACACCTCCACTCATTTCCGATCTAAATTACTGGAGAAAATGGGGGAACAGTACAAGATCACCTTTACCCCGCAGGAACTTAAAAAATTCGGAACGATGTCAGCATTCGGGATGCCTGTTAAAGACATTAAAACCTGGATCAATGCCAAAGATTCGAAGGTGCGCGAAAAGCTGCAGGTTGGGATTCCGACAGACTCCCTTGACAACCAGCTTGCCTGGTGGATCAGAATGGCACGTCTGACCAATCCCGGAGCCGAAGTAGCTCTTAAAGGTGATGCCGAAACACCTTATATGGCTGTTAAGAAAGTTATGGACCTGCTACAGGAAAACAAGGTTAATAAATTCAATCTCGTTACAAATCTGATGAAGGATGAGGTCACTCTAAAAGATCTCCCCCCGGTCCAGTAACGGGATTTTAAACTGTTTAAAAATAACCAACATGGCTGAACTTATTGTTGAGGAAAAAGGAAAAAAAGGCGGAAAGCGAAGACCCAAAAAACACAGCACACGCATCGATATGACCCCCATGGTCGACCTGATGTGTTTGCTGATAACCTTCTTTATGCTCACTACCGCATTCAGCAAGCCCAAGGTTATGGTGATCACCATGCCGGAAAAGGATCCAAAAACCGATATTAAGGATAAACCGCAGATTGCCGCAATCAGAACCCTGAATATCCTTCTTACCGGCGATGACAGGGTGTATTACTATCAGGGGATGGCCGATCCTAAGAAACTACCTTTACCGGCTCTGGTGAAAAGCGATTTCAGCAAAGACGGGATCCGTAAGGTGTTGCTGATCCGTAACCGGGATCTGTTTACCAAAATTGCTGAGTATCGCGAAAAACGAACTACGGGGAAACTCGTTGTTGCTGATACAACAGCCGATAATGAGATCAAAAGATTGAAGAAAGAAGATAAAAAAGGTCCGATCGTTCTCATCAAAGCTGACGAAAAAGCAAAATACAAGGACATTGTTAACATAATCGATGAAATGGCCATATGCAATATCGCCAGTTACGCGATTGTTGATATGTCACCGGTTGAGATGGATATGTTAAAGACTGCCCCGAAATAATTTATGATTACGTTTTAAACACTTCTAAAAAAATAGCATATGGCAATTGAAAAACAGCGTATAGAACCGCTGGACGAAATTGTTTTCAAGAACAGGAATAAGGCGTATGGATCATATGTGCTGCGTAAAAAATACCGGAAATATGTATCTATAGCGATGCTTGTTGGCCTGTTCACCATATTGGTTGCCGTGGCCTATCCACTGATCAGCGCCTATGTGAATAAAAGCAATCTGACCAGGGAGAAAGAAAAAACCGTCGGAGTTGAAATAAAAGATATGCGTAATGAAGAAGCTCCTCCGCCACCACCCCCTCCGCCACCCCCTGAAGCGCTCGTTGAAAAAGTAAAATTCACGGCACCGGTTGTTGTGGAAGATACAACCATTGAAAGCGGACTTGCAACACAGGATGATCTCTCGACAAAAACCAATATTGAAGTTCCGGACGAACAGCCAGATTTTACACCCGTAGAAGAACCTCCGAAAGTAATTGAAACACCCGTCCAGGCTGAAATATTTACCGTTGTTGAGGAACAACCCTCCTATCCCGGGGGAGAGGACGGACGTATCAAATTCCTCCAGGACAATATCAAATATCCTGAGGAAGCCAAGGAACTTGGCATCCAGGGAAAAGTCTACGTAACATTCGTTGTTGAGATCGATGGCTCCATTACCGACGTCAAAATTCTTCGTGGAATTGGCGGTGGCTGCGATGAAGAAGCAATGCGTGTCGTAAGGGCGATGCCTAAGTGGGTTCCGGGGAAACAGCGCGGCGTCCCCGTCAGGGTTCAGTTCGTCCTACCCGTTAAGTTTACCTTACAGTAGACCATATCTTTTATAAACAACTTTTAACGGCGACTCCATAACGGATCGCCGTTTTTTGTTGAAAGAAACCGGATTACTGATTACTTTTGTCATTTCTCCAATACAATCTCTCGAATGGCCGATTCAGATTCCCTTTTAAGCAAAGATACTACTCTGAAGGGATCTTTCTTTAACTCCACGAACAGCTCTTTTTATCTTCCCCTGGCGATTTTTATTCTGAATTTTATTCTGAAAATTTGGTGTCTGGATCGTCGTGATCTGGCAATGGATGAGCCCTTTACTGTTTTCTTTGCTCAGGCCGATCTGCCGGATCTGTTTATTATGCTCAAATCGGAGAACAATCCGCCTCTTTTCTTTTTACTCCTTCATTTCTGGATCAAGATTTTCGGGATTTCGCCCATTTCAGTAAGGTTCTTACCTATGATATTCAGTTCACTGACCGCTGTGATCATTTACCTTACCGGCCGGAGGTACCTGACAGGTCGTGTCGGATTAGTGGCTGCCTTGTTGTATACCTTCTCCAATTACCACATGATCTTTGCTCATGAATCGCGGGTTTATTCGCTGTTTGCCATGCTTGCGGCACTCTCCATGTTTATTTTCTTTTCGTTCAAATCAAGAAAAGCCCTGAAAAGCATTATTTTCCTAGCTATCGTAAATGCCCTGCATGTCTATTCTCATTTTTTCGGATTTATTCTCCTGCTTACCCAGGTTATCATCATCACATTCATCCCCCAATTCAGGAAACGAATTGGAATAAAGTATCTACTTTCCCTGGCTGGCACTTTTTTATTGTATCTGCCATACATCCCTTTTATTCTCTTCCGTTTTACTCAAACCATCGCCACGGGCACCTGGGTCGACAAGCCTGTCGTTTCCGATCTGTATACCATGGTATGGCGTTACAGCAATGCACCGGTTGTGACCGTCATCCTTCTGGTTCTTCTTTTTTCCGGAACAGGATATTATATGTTTCGTCTCTTGCGTCGTCAAACCTCAGCCAATCCTGTTATTACGGCCATCATGATCTGGTTTTTTATTCCCTATTTACTGATGTTCCTTCTATCCTACAAGCAACCTCTCTTCCTCGACCGGTATACGGTGTTTATTTCGGTCGGATACTATTTATTGATTGCGGTTTCCATCGATTTACTTTGCAGACCAAAATGGCTCCCCATATTGTTAAACGTTATTGTCGTCGGGATGATGCTCTTTACATTTACCCCAAATCCTGATAATAAACGGAGATTCAGCGAAGCAGTTCATTTTGTGAAATCAATAAAGACACCTGCAACCGCTGTAATTATTTGCCCTTCCTGGCTTGAATACGGTTTTTCATATCACTATGACCTTTCCGGGTTCAGGGATTATCCGAAGTTACGGACGCACCTGAATGCCGGCAATATTTTCCCAATCAGCACCCCTGAAGAGATCGGTAATTTAAATTTGGAGAAGAACACCCGGATTATTTATTTTGAAGAATGGGCTCCAATTATAGATAAGGAGGGAAAGATCAGGCAAATGCTGGATGCCCGGTTCAATAAAATAACGGAAACCGTAAATTATAAGGGATTCAGGATCCACCTTTATATACGCAAAATTTGCAGGAATGACCATAAAAAAGAAATTTCCGGGACAAATCTCTGATTATGAGGATGCGATAACAAGATTAAATCCATTACAATTACGTGTGAAAATCTTCAATTCCTATTTATAATCCTTCCTAAATAATTATTTCGTAACTTTGTACTGTTAATTAATTAACAACTTATATTTTTATGATAACACTCTCATACATAGGGAAAAACACATTTCTGGAGACGGTAAATGAAAAGAGTGGCACCAATGTCCTCGAATGTTACCAATGCGGAAAATGCGTTTCAACCTGTCCGGTTTCCTCGTACATGGATTTTCCCCCGCGGATGATCATGCAACTGATCAAGTTGGGAATGAAGGATGAAGCTTATATGGCAAATTCCAGCTGGTTTTGTCTGACCTGTTCCGCCTGTTCAGGAAGATGTCCCCGTGAAATTGAGATCCCGGCAGTGATGGAAGCCATCCGGCATCTGGCCATTGAAGAGAATTATGTAAACAAAACCAAGAAGGTAAAATCGATCCGGACATTCCACAATATTTTCCTTGATATGATCAAACGTTATGGCCGTAGTTATGAGCTTCGACTGATGGCCGAACATAATATCCGAACCCGCGATCTTTTCAAAGACATGAACCTGGCCCCCGCAGCTCTGCTCAAGGGGAAGATACCCCTGTTAGTGAAACCATTAAAGGGAACCAAGGCCATCCGGCGCATGTTCAAATTGACTGAAAAATTGGAAAAGAAGCATCAATAATCCGATCCCGAAATGAAGAAAATCACCTATTTCCCGGGTTGTTCCGCCCACGGCACCAGCGAAGAATTTGAAAAAACCGTGAGAATGGTCATGCAGCACCTGGGTGTCCAGTTGGAAGACATTCCCGATTGGAACTGTTGTGGTGCCACTTCGGCCCATACCATGAGCGAAAGCCTGGCGTACGCACTTCCGCTGCGCAACCTTGTACTGGCAGAGAAACTCGACAATACCACCATGGCCATCCCCTGCGCCTCCTGTTATCAGCGAATGAAAGTGACCAAGGTCCATATGGATGAAAACCCTGAACTAGCCGGGCAGATCAATGCTACGATTGTTGAGGAAGGAACTTACCACGGCAAGGTGGCTATCAAATCGATGCTCCAGTATTGCTACGAAGATATCGGACTGGAGGCCATTAAGGCCCAGGTCACCAAATCGCTGGCCGGGATGAAACTGGCCTGTTATTATGGTTGCCTTTTAACCCGTCCGAAAAAAATCACCCAATTCGATTCGCCGGAATATCCCATGTCGATGGATCATATCGTTGAGGCGCTGGGAGCCAAGGCCACCGATTTCGATTATAAAACCGAATGCTGTGGTGCATCTTTCAGCATCTCCAACTCAGAAGTAGTACTCAACCTAACAGGCAAGATCCTGGAGATGGCCAAGGAGAGCGGCGCTCATGCCATTGTTGTAGCCTGTCCGCTTTGTCAGTCGAATCTCGACATGCGGCAACCGGGCGCAGAAAAATACACCGGAAAGAAATTTGATCTTCCGATCTTTTATTTCACGCAACTGATGGCCCTCGCTTTTGGCATGCCTGAAAAAGAACTAATGTTCAATAAAAACATCGTTCCTGTTGAGAAGGCCCTGGCTAACATCGGGAAGATTGAACCGGAACCTGAAAAAAATAAAAAAACCAAAAAAGCTGTTGAAGCAGAAAGCGAGGTTGCATAATGGCCAGAGTAGGAGTTTTCGTTTGTTTTTGCGGCGCTAATATTGCCGACTTTGTCGATGTCCCGAAGGTTATTGAAGAAGCAAAGCGGATAAGGGAAGTCAAGTACGCCATCGAATATAAGTACATGTGTTCGGATCCGGGACAGCAGATGATCCGCGATGCCATTGTTCAGCACAAGCTAACCTCGGTCGTAGTCGCAGCTTGTTCTCCAAGGATGCATGAAAAAACCTTCCGGAAAGCGCTTAAAGATGCCGGGATGAATCCCTATCTGCTCGAAATAGCCAATATCCGGGAACACTCTTCATGGGTTCACCAGAAAGATAAAAAAGCGGCTACAGAGAAAGCCGCAGACCTGGTCAGGATGGCTGTTGCCAAATCGATTGCCAACGAGCAACTGCATGAAATCTCGGTTCCCGTGACCAAGCGGGCCCTTGTTATCGGAGGAGGTATTGCCGGGATCCAGGCAGCCCTTGATATTGCCGATGCCCGTATCCCGGTCACCCTGGTAGAGAAGAGTCCATCGATTGGTGGAAGGATGGCTCAACTTGACGAGACTTTTCCTACCCTGGATTGTTCCCAGTGCATCCTGACCCCCAAGATGGTTGATGTGGCTTCCCATCCGTTTATTGAGCTCATACCTTATTCAGAGGTTATTGAACTTGATGGTTATGTGGGAAATTATAAAGCCAAAATAAAGAAGAAAGCGTCGTATGTAAACTTTAAAGTTTGCACTGGTTGTGGGGCTTGCTGGCAGAAATGCCCGGTCAAGGTTCCCAACGAATACAACATGGGGATCGATAAACGGAAAGCCATTTACACTCCATTTCCACAAGCCGTACCAAATAAGCCGGTCATTGACGCCGAACACTGCACCATGCTCCTTAAAGGCAAATGCGGGATCTGTTCCAAGGTTTGTGAAAAAGGCGCCATCGACTATAAGATGCAGGATGAGATCATCGAACGGGAAATCGGTGCCGTCGTCATTGCCACGGGATATGATCTTTGGGATCCCAAGCCATACGAAGAATATGGCGTTGGCCGGTTCAAAGATATCATTACTTCTCTTGAATTTGAACGCATGGTTTCGGCCAATGGTCCGACCGGTGGATTGCCGCTGCGTCCTTCCGACGGGAAAGTGCCAAAAAGTGTAGTATTCATTAAATGCATCGGTTCCCGCGACGAAGCCAAGGGAATTGAATATTGTTCGAAAATATGCTGCATGTATACGGCCAAGCATGCTATTCTGCTGCATCACAAAGTCCATGATTCACACGCCTACATCTTTTACATGGATATCCGTGCGGCAGGGAAAGGGTATGAAGAGTTTGTCAAAAAAGCCCAGGTCGACACAGCCGCGACCTATCTTCGCGGCCGCGTATCCAAGATCTATAAAAAAGGCGATAAGCTCATCGTTCGCGGAGAAGATGCCCAGATCGGGGAGGTGATAGAAATTGAAGCCGACCTTGTCGTTCTGGCTACAGCAATAATCCCACCAAAGGGAAATCCGGAACTTGCAAGGCTGCTTGGAGTCTCATACGATAAGTACGGTTACATGTCGGAAGCCCATCCCAAGCTGCGTCCGGTTGAAACTGCCAAAGCAGGCATTTTCCTAGCCGGTTGCACCCAGGCTCCGAAAGACATACCCGATACCGTTGCTCAGGCCTCTGCCTGTGCAGCCAAGGTATGTGGTTTATTCTCGGGAGACACGATGAAGAAAGACCCGATGATCTCAAAAGTTAACATTGAATATTGCAGCGGTTGTCAGAATTGTGTAAAAGTATGTCCCTACCAGGCTATTGTCACTGAAGAGATTCCCATGGGACATGGTTCCAAGGAGATGCGTACCGTTGCGAAGATCAACGAAGGGGTTTGCCAGGGTTGCGGATCCTGTGTAGCCATCTGCCGCAGTATGGCCATCACCCTGTCTGGTTTTACCGATCCTCAAATCATTAACGAGATAGTTGCAATCTAATGGAAGCAGAAGTAAAAGAAAAGATCATAAGCATTGAGAAGCCGGATATCGTTGCCCCTGAAAATTGGCAACCGGTCATCATAGGGATTTTATGTAACTGGTGTTCCTATGCAGGTTCCGATCTTACCGGAACTTCCCGTATCCAGTATCCACCTAATATCCGGATCATCCGCGTTCCCTGTTCCTCCAGGGTTGATCCCTGGTTCATTATCAAGGCGTTACAGACTACTGCCGATGGAGTTCTGATCTCAGGATGCCATCCCGGTGACTGCCACTACATCAGCGGTAATTACTTTGCCCGTCGCCGTTTTTTGGTGACTAAAAAATTGATAAATATGGTTGGTTTCCATGAAAACCGGGTACAATTTTCGTGGGTTTCGGCTGCCGAAGGACCAAAGTTTGCCAAGGTGGTTGCTAAGGTAACAGAGGATATTAAAAAACTCGGCCCGCTTCATTTATATAAAAAAGAAAATTTCGATAAGTAATGGACTATACGAAACAAATACAGGAGATTGTCGCGAAGCTTTTTTCCGAAGATAAAATCGATATTTTTGTCGGTTACAGGAAGAATAGCTTTGACGACAACCAGGTCCCGGAGCTGATCACGGATCCCAAGGACATTTCCAAACTTGTGTTCACCTCAAAATCTGTCTTTAATTTAACCAATTACCTTAAAAACGAACACACGAAGAATAAACGGATCGGATTGGTGGTAAAGGGATGTGACAGCCGTTCCCTGAATCTGCTCCTGACGGAAAACCAGGTAAAGCGGGAAAAGCTTTATATCATTGGGATCTGTTGTGAAGGGGTGGTTTCAGAATCGGGAGAAAAAATGCAGAACTGTCAGGAATGTGTCGTCCCTGATCCTGTGATCTATGACGAGATCATCGGAACTCCTTCCGGAAATAAAGATTATAAGATGAATGTAGATATTGCCGCACTTTCCGGGAAATCGCTGGTTGAAAGAAGGGAATATTTTGAAGGGATATTTGAAAGCTGTATCCGTTGCAATGCCTGCCGGCAATCCTGTCCGCTCTGTTACTGTGCAAAATGTTGTATTGACCAGGAGACTTCGACGCTGTACAGCGGGTCAAATACCACTTCAAGTGCTTTTCATGCGCTGATGACCTGGTCGTTACACCTGGCCGGCCGTTGTGTGGATTGCCGTAACTGCGAAAAAGCATGTCCCAGTCATTTGCCGTTACACCTGCTTCACAAGCAGAATGAAAGTGTGATCTTTGAGAACTTCCAGAAGCACCTTGCAGGGGTGATTCCCGATGACCGCGGAGCTTTTTACAAATACAGCCTGCAAGATCCTGATGATTTTATTATGTAATCCGAACCATCTGTTATGAGTGTTACAACCTATATTACCGATAAAACAGGCTTACAGCAATTCTATGAAGCTGTTATTGCAAGGAACGAGACCTATGCTCCGGTAGAGAAATTTGAAAAATTCGATTTCAAACGGATCAAGAAACTTTCCGAATGCAACCCCGATTCTCCGATTGAAAAAACGATGAGTATAAAACCATTGTTTTTCCCACGTTCCTCGAAGGTCCTGAAGTATGTGGCCACCAGTGCCGGAACCGACATGAATGAGACTGACACAGATCCTCTTGCCGGAAAACGCGTAATTCTCGGGGTAAAGCATTGTGATGCCCGGAGTTTACAGGTACTGGATAAGGTTTATCATTGGGATTTTCACGACACCGATTACCAGAAACGCCGTGAAAACACGATCATCATTTCCACCCGGTGCGATCAGGCCGGTGTTCATTGTTTCTGTACATCTCTTGATTATGATGTTGAAAATCTGGACGCAATGGATGTTTTGATCGTTAACGGACAGGATGGAAAGATCTATATTCAGGCGAAAACTGAAAAGGGAGAGAGTTTTCTCAAAGAACAGGAAAGTCTGCAGCCGGCTGCCGGTAGCCGGGAGCCAGCGGAGAAGGAGATGAAAAAACAATTTGAAGCATTTGCCGGTTCCTTCCGGTTGAAGATGAATTATAAGCAGGTCAATGAGAATCTAGGAAAACAATTTGAATCGCCTGAATTTGAAGTCGTTTCACGGAATTGTGTAGGCTGCAACACCTGTGCATTTGTCTGTCCGACCTGTCATTGTTTCAAGATATCGGATGAAAAAATAAAGGATTCAGGAGTCCGTTACAAGAGCTATGATTCCTGTAATAACGGGTATTTTACCCTGATGGCGGGGGGGCACAACCCACGTCCAGTGAAGTACCGGCGCTGGCGCCAGAGGGCCATGCACAAGTTTGTTTATTACAAGGAGCGTTTTGGTGTTAATCTATGTGTCGGCTGCGGAAAATGCGTCATCTCCTGTCCGGTGAACATAAGCATATTTGAGGTGGTCAATCAGGTTGCGATGGCCAAGTGATCTGAAAAACAATCGATAAGCCAATAAAAGAAAACAATAGTCCAACAATTCAATAATTCTGAGATGGAACAGTTATTAGTCCCGACGCTTTGTAAAATTGACAAGATCATCCAGGAGACGCCTGATATCAGAACGTATCGCCTGAAATTCAAAGATGAATCCATCACGGAGAAATATACCTGGCTTCCCGGACAATTTGTCGAATTCTCCCTCCTCGGACATGGGGAATGCACCTTCTGTATCTCCTCCTCCTCCACCCGGAAAGGCTATTTCGATTGTTCAATTAAGAAGGCAGGGACTATTACCACCGATATCCACAACAATCTTGACGAAGGAGATGAAATAGGGATCCGCGGTCCATACGGCAACTGGTTTCCCCTGGAAGAGATCAAAGGAAAAAACCTGCTTTTTGTCGGCGGTGGCATCGGTCTTGCCCCGCTCCGGTCCCTGATCCAGTTCTGCATCGACAACAGAAAAGATTACAAGGATTTCACCATTCTGTATGGAGCACGTACCTCCTCCGACCTGTGTTATAAAGAGGAGATTCAGGAATGGCAGAACAATCCTTCGCTGAAAGTCATTCTCGCTATCGATAAACCCGAAGAGAGCTGGAAAGACAATGTCGGGGTCGTTCCGAAGATCCTGGAAGAGGTGGTGAAGCCAACCGTCTCCAATACTAAGGTAATCACCTGCGGCCCGCCCATCATGATCAAATATACCTTACTTTCGCTCGACAAACTGGGTTTTGCTCCGAAAGATGTCATTACTACGCTGGAGATGAAAATGCAATGCGGACTGGGCAAATGCGGCCGCTGCAACATCGGGTCCACTTACGTTTGCAAAGACGGCCCGGTCTTTACCTACGAGCAGTTGAAATCGCTACCAGACGAGTTTTAGTGAAGAGCGGAATTTCTGTTTTTTTGCTTGCTTGTCCCACAGTAAGCCGCGGGGAACGCGTTTGCGGGATTCAGCAATTGACTAGGCGATGAAAACGTCCCGGTTACCGAACAGATTTTTTATCAATCCAATTTTTCAATATCATTGTAATATGAAAAAGAACAACTTAACGGATCATATACTGGTCTGTATCTTTATAGTCTTTTCTTACGTCTCGGTTGGCCAGGATCTTCCTGTAACCGGCGTTGAAAGATCGAAGATGCATCACGAAGTTCCCGATGACAATTATCTTCCACCCTCTCCGGAAAGTAAAAAAACCTCGGCATTCCGGACAAAAAACGCCACCATCGTAACTACCCAGGTCAATGTTGATGAAAATGGAAATAACATCGTTGGAGATGCAGCTAACGAACCTTCCATCGCGATTGATCCTGTCAATCCGAACCGGATGGCAATTGGCTGGCGGCAGTTTGATAATGTCAATAGTAATTTCAGGCAGGCTGGATTTGGTTATTCGACCGACGGTGGTCAGAACTGGACTTTTCCAGGGGTGATTGAGCAATCTGTTTTCCGTTCCGATCCGGTGCTGGATGTAGATACCGCCGGGAATTTTTATTATAACAGCCTGACATCCAATGCTTCTGTCTATACTTGTAAAGTATTTAAAAGTAGTGATGGAGGGGCATCGTGGAGTACCGGTGCCGACGCCCACGGGGGCGATAAACAATGGATGACCATCGATCGCACCGGCGGAATGGGAACCGGGAATATCTATTCATCCTGGACCTCTTATTACAGTTCTTGCCTTCCCGGTTTCTTCACCCGATCGACCGACGGGGGAAACAGCTTTGAAAGCTGTGTGGAAGTCGCTGGGTACCCTTATTGGGGAACCATGGCCGTCGGGCCGGATGGCGAGCTCTATATCAGCGGTTCGGGGATGTACGACGGGATCATGGTTTCAAAGTCGACCGATGCAAAGATCTCAGGCAATCCGGTCACCTGGGATTTTACAACCTATATTGACATGGACGGTTATGTCACCGCGCAAACCCCGATCAATCCGGTTGGACTTCTGGGACAGGCAAATATTGATGTTGACCGGTCGAACGGAACGGGCCATGGAAATATCTATATCTTGGCTTCTCTTGCGCGACTTTCCATCAATGATCCTGCGGATGTGATATTTGCCAAAAGCACGGATGGCGGATTGACCTGGAGCACCCCGCGACGGATCAACGACGATGAAAGCATTACCAATTATCAATGGTTCGGGACTATGTCGGTGGCGCCGAACGGCAGGATCGATGTTATCTGGCTTGATACCCGGGATGACAATTATGGTTGGGATCTGTCGGCTCTGTACTACTCCTATTCGGAGGACCAGGGCGAAACCTGGTCGGCTAATGAAAGACTTTCCGACTCATTTGACCCGCATCTCGGTTATCCCCAGCAAGAGAAACTGGGAGATTATTTCGATATGGAATCTGACAGCACCGGTGCGCATCTCGCATGGGCAAACACGATGAATGGAGAACAAGACGTCTATTATTCATATATTACCTCTCAGGTCACCGGGATAAAAGAAAAACCGGTAGCCGGAAATATTCTTTCCCTTACCAGTTATCCGAATCCATTCAGAGATCGGAGTACGATCGACTATAAAATTGCAAGTACCGGACATGTTAAGCTGGCTATCTGCAATCTTTACGGGGAAGAGGTCAGCGTACTTATTGATGAAAATCAGGTTGCGGGAACATATACAGTAACGCTGACAAATGATCTGCTTCCGGCAGGTTTCTATCTTTGTACTTTATCGGCTGGTGCAGATACAAAAACCTTCCGGCTGATCAGGGTAAATTAACAGGAACAGGATTGCCTTTTTTTGCTTCATTTTCTGGCTGATAGACGTGATAGACGTGATGGAGGTGATGAACGTGATGAACGTGATGAACGTGATGAAGGTGATGAACGTGATGGACGTGATGAAGGTGATGGACGTGATGGAGGTCACGATAGGTAAAAGCCAGGTGTGTCAAGAGTCAAGTGCCAAGTGGCAATCAACCGCTTTTCTTTTTCAGGAAATAGCTGATCAAGAACAGCACTCCACTTAGCATAAAGGGAAAGGTTATTGCCAGGATGATAAGCAAACTCATCCAAACCGATTGATTCATGTGGTAGTTTTGGATATAGATCCACGGACTGAATCCCAGCGCCAGAATTATCAGTATCGACCCACCGACCAATTCCCATTTCCAGGCAACGATCAGAAGAATAATAAGAATAAAGGAGGGGATCATGTGCATCAGAAATCCCTGAACCTGTTGCCAAAAGGTATATTTCGGATCGAACGAATCGAAGGCAAACAGGCTGACAAACAGTATGGCAAGAATACAGAGGATGCGGGGCGTCCAATGCATTATTTTCATGGATCTCTTCATGGTGATTTTGATTTATATTATCCATAAAGATACGATCAATCAAAGGATTATCTGCAGGAAAGGTAAAAAATATTTTCACCTGTTTGAATCCCGCGAGCGCATTCCCCGCGGTTTACCGCGGGATTAGCGAGCAAAAAAATAAAAATTCCGCTTGGATCGGAGAATCCTCGCGTTTTAACGCGAGGTTCTTCAAAAATGTGCTACCGTAATCCGGCCCAGATCTTCAATCCGTACTTTCCGGTGAGCGGATTATAAACTATTTCGCTGGTGCCTGTTTCTTTAATAAAGTTGAGGGTTCTCTGGTACTGGATGGTACCCTTCCGGAGCCAGTCGGGCAGATTATTTTCATCCTGTATATGCATCAGTGCTTTCATCTCTCCGATCAGGTCTTCCAGTTTTTCTTCCGGAGATTTAATTCCCAGGATCTCTTTGGCATGCATGGAAAAGATGATGGATAAGGTCAATTCCTTCAACGATTTTGATACCGCCTGGCCGATCAGATCCATTTTTGCCAGCATTTCAATCCGGGCCTGGTATTTTACAATCTCTTCCTCAGAAAAAATCAGATTCAATAAACCTCCGTACCAGCCGATACTGATGATGACGACATCACGGAAATCGGGCAGATCATTACCAAATACCAGATCCCTGATACGGGTTTTTACTTCGATGATCTCTTTGTCATCCACAAGACTGGGATACTTTTTAGATGAAAAACCCAGGAAAACCCTTTCCTTATCCATTTTCAACAGACCTTTTTCTATAAGACCTGAAACCAACAGTTTCCGGTCCTGGGCGGCCCTTTCTGAAAGTCTGAGCAACCAGTATATGATCGTTTTTTGTTCTGGCATATTTCTGATCATTTCCAGCGCTTGATCGAGTAATGGATGTCCGGTAGGTTTCTGGTTGTCGGGTATGACATATTCCATGTCGGTGTCGATACGATTATGCAGAGCAAGGTCCATCAGGATGGAAGCAGCCAGGAGAATATCGTATTTTCTGGATTTCACGGAAGCAGTCCGGCCGGTCTTTTCGTTGACCGTGAGCAGGAACAGTTCTTCGGGGATAGTCAAAAAAGTATTCATTTGCTATAACTGTTTTGAAATTCAAATTTAATACAAAAATGACAAGACACTGCACGACAGCATGCAACTCAAAGAAATTTCCGTAGTTTTGAAAGGTCCAATGCCGTAATAAATGTTCACCTCCAGACGTCTTCTTGCCGGTTTTATTATTTCCCTGACGATTGCAGTACTTATTCATCTTCTGTCGCACTTTACATTGATTATTGTTCCGTGGTGGATCCTTCTCACGTTCCGATGGATCCCCATCGTTTTTTATTTTTGCTATGGCTGTAAAAAGAGAAAGCTTACCACTTGGATCTTTATCAGCATGCTGGCCGGTGTGGAATTTGGCTACGATGTACCCCTGGTAGCCAAAGAGATGAATATTGTCAGTCAGATCTTTATTCAACTGGTAAAGACCATCATCGCACCACTGCTATTCGGCACCCTGGTAACCGGGATTGCCGGTCATGCGAACCTGAAACAGGTTGGCCGCATGGGATGGAAATCAATTCTATATTTCGAGGTTGTATCGACGATCGCGCTGTTTATAGGCCTGATAGCTATAAATATTACCGGAGCAGGACTCGGTGTGAAGGTTCCCGAAGCGATGACCCAAGGCACTTTACCTCAGGTACAATCACAAGGCTGGCGGGATATAGTATTGCAAATTTTCCCGGAAAACATTGCCAAATCCATTGCTGAAGGACAAGTGCTTCAGGTCGTTGTCTTCAGTATTCTTTTTGGAATTGCAGTAGCTATGGTGAAGGAAACCTATCGTACCCCCATGGTAAGATTTACGGAATCATTGTCGGCGGTTATGTTCAAATTCACCAATATGATCATGCTTTTTGCTCCGTTTGCTGTCTTTGCTGCGATCGCTTACAGCGTAGGTCATATGGGGCTTGGAGTCCTGATGAATCTCTTTGAACTGTTAGGCACACTGTATATTGCCTTACTGGTCTTCCTGGCCGTCGTCTTATTACCAATCTTATTGATAATGAGGGTCCCGGTTAAAAAATTCTTTCAAGCAGTTGCAGAGCCTGCCACCCTCGCGTTTGCCACGACCAGCAGCGAATCGGCCCTGCCCCTGGCCATGGAGAATATGGAACGGTATGGCGTCCCGAGAAAGATCGTTTCCTTTGTCATTCCTACCGGATATAGTTTTAATCTGGACGGTACTACCCTTTATCTCGCAATGGCTTCCTTGTTTGTGGCCCATATGGCCGGTATACGCTTGTCGTTTGAGACCCAGATCATCATGATGCTGACGTTGATGCTGACCAGCAAAGGAGTAGCAGGGGTGCCCCGGGCTTCTCTGGTCATCCTTCTCGGGACGGCAACCAGTTTCGGATTGCCAACCTGGCCGATCTTTATCATTCTCGGCATCGATGAGTTAATGGATATGGCTCGCACTGCCGTCAACGTCGTTGGAAATTGCCTGGCAACGGTAGTCATTGCAAAGTGGGAGGGGGAGTTTGGAAAAGAAAACCAGCAGATCGAGCCGGTTGTTACGGATAACATTCCATAGTCATGACCGGAATATTCATAGGTAGGTCAGACCGTTCTGACTTTTCGTATGGCCTTGATCCAGGCCGGTAATGCATCCCGGATGATCAGACAAACGCTGCCCATGATGACCAGGGTCAGGATCAGGTTAAGAATACCCTGAACCTGGTCTTTCGGTGATGCCAACTGGGGGATATAAATTCCGGTGATATTGGTGATCCCGGCAATGATCGTCGTGACACCCACAAACACCATGGGTGCCAGTGTGATCCAGGCATATTTGCTTTTACCCTGATTGATAATGTATGAAGTACCGATGGCCAGGGAAATAGTCGCAAGCAACTGGTTGGCAGTCCCGAACATGGGCCAGATGGTGGAGACACTTCCCGTGTAGATAAAGTAACCCCAGAAAAATACCACGATCCCGCTGCAGATCAGGTTCCCCGGCAGCCAGTTGGTTCGTGTAAAGGGTTTATAAACCTTACCGAACAACTCCTGCAGGATAAACCGGGCCACCCGGGTCCCTGCATCAATGGTAGTCAGTATAAAGAGCGCTTCAAACATGATCGCAAAATGGTACCAATAGGACATCAGCTTGTCCAGTCCCGGGATGGCAGAAAAAATCTGGGCCATCCCCACTGCGAGAGAAACTGCGCCCCCGGTGCGGCCTGCAATATTCTCCCCTACCTCTGCCGCTAATTTGGGAAGTTCGGATTGGGTAAATCCCATGGCCTGCAGTTGTGGCAGGATCTGTTGAAATTTTTCGACCGGAACGTTGATCTGAAAATAATCCAGTGGATAAAGGCTGGCGGCAGCAATCAGCGCCATGATACTGACCAGCCCTTCGGCCAGCATTCCACCCACGGCGATGGGTTTGATGTGCGACTCATTCATGATCATCTTGGGCGTGGTTCCGGAGCTGATCAGGGAATGAAATCCGCTGATAGCGCCACAGGCGATGGTAATGAACAGGTAGGGAAACAGCGTTCCCGGGATGACCGGTCCCCCGCCCCGGATAAAGGTGGTGAAAGCCGGCATCTTTAAGTTTGGTGCAACAATGATGATCCCGATTACCAGCATCGCGACCACTCCCAGTTTCATGATCGAACTCAGGTAATCACGGGGTGAAAGAAGCAACCATACCGGTAGTACGGAAGCGATAAAACCATATCCGGCAAGCAGCAGCGTCAGGGTTTTATGATCGAAAGTAAACCAGGAAGCAACCGGGGAGGAGGGGATATACCGGCCGAAAATGACCGCAGCGCTAAGCATGATCACTCCCATAATGGTTGCTTCTACGACCCGTCCTTTACGAAACTGGAACATCCAGATGCCCATAAACAGGGCGATGGGAATGGTCGAGGCGATAGTGAAAAGGCCCCAGGAAGATTCACTCAGGGCATTGACCACTACCAATCCCAATCCGGCCATGGCAATGATAATGATCAGGAAGGTGGCGATGGATGTCGTAACCCCGCTGGTCAACTTTCCGATTTCGGTCCGGGCGATCTCAGCCAATGATTTTCCATCATGCCGGACGGAGGCGGTCAGGATCACCACGTCGTGTACGGCTCCGGCCATCACGGCCCCGACAACCATCCATACAAAGCCCGGGAAAAACCCGAACTGACAGGCCAGGACGGGGCCTACCAACGGACCGGCACCTGCAATGGCGGCAAAATGATGACCGAACAGTACCCATTTGCTCATGGGGTAGTAATTCTGCCCGTCGTACAGCCGGCCAGCGGGCGTGATACGGTTCTTATCGAGGGTTAAAACTTTTGCGGCAATGAAGCTGAAGTAGAAACGGTAGGCGAGAGCGAAAACAGCAATGGCAGCGATAACAAGAGGCATGGCATTCATAGGGAGAGATAATTTTCCAAGCGAAAACAAAGGTAAAAATTATTCACTTACTGTATATTTATTCCCGGGTTCACCGTATGTAAAAATCATTATATTTGTAAAGAACAATTCTAAATAATGGATCAGAAATTTATCCCCACCGACTATTTACCCATCGTGGTTCAGTCGGTAATTGCCCTGGGGTTCGTAGTCATCACCATGATCCTGACCCACTTTATAGGAGGGAAGCGAAAGAAGATCCATTCCATCCGCAAAGAAGAAAATTTCGAATGCGGGATAGAAGTCAAAGGAAATGCACGATTTCCGTTTTCCGTGAAATATTTTTTAATTGCCATCTTGTTCGTGCTCTTTGATGTGGAAATCATATTTTTCTATCCGTGGGCAGTGAATTTCAGGGAATTTAGCTGGGAGGGATTTGCCGAAATGATGTTATTCCTTGGATTTCTGTTGTTCGGATTTTATTATATCATTAAAAAAGGAGCATTGAACTGGGAAGATTAATCATTGGTGCTATTGTGCAGTAGTGGAAAAAGTAAATAAGGGATAATATTCCCTGAAAAGATGGATTCGAAAAAACCGACCTATACCAAAGTTGATCCGCCCGAAGGTTACTTGCGGCCGGGATTGTTTGCCACTACTTTCGATAAAGTTGTAGGGCTGGCAAGAAAAAATTCCATATGGCCGTTACCTTTTGCCACTTCCTGTTGCGGGATCGAATTTATGGCAACCATGGGGGCGCATTACGATCTGGGGCGGTTTGGCTCAGAAAGACTGAGTTTCAGTCCGCGTCAGGCCGACTTGCTGATGGTCATGGGGACGATCGCGAAAAAGATGGCCCCGGTGGTTCAGCAGGTTTATAGCCAGATGGCGGAGCCCCGGTGGGTCATTGCCGTTGGTGCCTGTGCTTCCAGCGGTGGAATATTCGATACTTACAGCGTCTTACAGGGTATTGACCGGATTGTTCCCGTCGATGTTTATGTTCCGGGTTGTCCTCCCCGTCCCGAACAGATCATCGATGGGTTTATGAAGGTTCAGGAATTAGCCGGAAAAGAATCCCTGAGGAGGAGATATTCCGAAGAATACAAAGAGTTGTTGAAGAGCTATGGCATTTGAAGACAGGTTAATGACGAAACGGAAATAAATATCTTAAAGCAGGAGAATCTGAAGGAAAAACAAACTGATCCGGGATGAAGGAATCTGAAATCATAGAACGTCTGAAAGAAAAATTCCCCGGGGATATTGCCGAAACGGATATCCTTTCGGATATGCCCACGGTCATTGTTACCGGCAGGGTCGTTCATGAGGTCATCCGTTTTCTGAAAGAAGATCCTGCCCTGAATTTCATATTCCTGACAACCCTTTGCGGTATCCATTATCCCGACCATGAACTACCCCTGGGGGTAGTATATCACTTGCATGCCTTGCGGGAGAATCAGAGGATCAGGATAAAGACCTTTGTATCACCGGATGACCCAAGGATTCCCACGATCACCGACCTTTTTGCAACAGCAAACTGGATGGAGCGGGAGACCTATGATTTTTACGGGATCCTCTTTGAAGGGCATCCGAATCTCAAGAGAATACTGAATGTTGAGTACCTGGATTATTTCCCGATGCGAAAGGAATATCCTCTTGAGGACCCAACGAGGGAAGACAAGGATGACAGATTTTTTGGCAGATGAGCGAAGAGAGGCAATATACGACCCTTAATCTTGGCCCGACCCACCCGGCCACCCATGGCATTTTTCAAAACGTGCTTAAGATTGACGGGGAGAAAATTATCGATACTGAACAGACCATAGGATATATACACCGGGCATTTGAAAAAATCGCCGAACGCCGTGCCTATTACCAGATAACAACCCTGACCGATCGTCTGAACTATTGCTCTGCTCCGATCAACAATATTGGCTGGCAGATGACGGTCGAGAAGCTTCTCGGGATAAAGACCAGTAAGAAGATCGACTACATGCGCATCATCCTCATGGAGTTGGCCCGTATCACCGACCACCTGATCTGTAACAGCGTTATCGGTGTCGACAGCGGGGCGCTGACGGGATTTGTTTACGTTTTTCAGGAAAGGGAGAGAGTTTACGAGATCTATGAAGAAGTTTCCGGCGCCCGTCTCACCACAAATATGGGACGCATCGGAGGATTTGAACGCGATTTCACCCCGGCTGCAATCCGGAAGATCAGAGAATTTCTGGAAAAAATGCCGAAGGTATTCGGTGAGTTTGAAAGACTCCTTTTACGGAACAGGATTTTTATGGACAGAACCATCGGCGTAGGACCTATTTCTGCGGAAAGAGCTGTAAATTATGGATTTACCGGCCCGAATATCCGGGCTGCCGGTGTTGACTTTGATATCAGGGTCGCGAATCCATACAGTTCGTACGGTGATTTTCCATTTGACATACCGCTGGGAACGAAAGGTGATACCTATGACCGGTTTTGTGTCAGGCAGGAAGAGGTATGGCAAAGTCTGAAGCTGATCCGTTATGCACTAGATAATCTCCCGGAAGGAAAGCCTTACATGGATGTACCGGAGTTCTACCTGCCTCCCAAGGAAGATGTTTACAGCAAGATGGAGGCTCTTATCTGGCATTTTAAAATTGTCATGGGTGAGATCGATGTCCCCCGGGGGGAAGTCTATCATTCGGTGGAAGGCGCCAATGGAGAGTTGGGCTTTTATCTTGTCAGTGATGGGGGAAGAACCCCCTACAGGCTTCATTTCCGTCGTCCATGCTTTATTTACTACCAGGCATTGCCGGAGATGATCCGCGGAGGAGTTCTTTCCGATGCCATCCTCACCATGAGCAGTATGAATGTTATCGCGGGGGAACTGGACGGGTGATAAAGATTAAAAATTAAGTAATGTGAAATTGTGAAGAGGTTCCTGATGTTCAATATAATTATGAATCAATCCATTGGTAAGACACAAGCTTTATAAGAAAGAAAACAAGCCGGTCTCCTTTTCTCCTGAAGTGTTGGAAAAAGTGCATGCCCTGATCCGCCGGTATCCGCCAGGTAAACAGAAGTCGGCCCTCTTAATGGTTTTACATATTGCCCAGGAAGAATTGGGCGGATACCTGACGGTCGATATCATGGATTATGTAGCGTTTCTGTTGGATCTTCAGCCGATTGAAGTGTACGAAGTCGCCACCTTTTACAGTATGTTTCATCTGGAGCCGGTTGGGAAGTATGTTATTGAAGTTTGCCGGACAAGTCCGTGTGCCATTACCGGAGGGGAAAATATCCTGCAATATCTGCAGGAGAAATTAGGGATCAAAACCGGAGAGACTACAGCGAATGGTCTGTTTACCCTGAAGGCCGTTGAATGTCTCGGTGCTTGCGGAAACGCTCCGGTCATGCAGGTAAATACAGAGTTTTATGAAAATCTGACAAAAGATAAAATCGACAGGATCCTTGAAGAAATGGAGAAAAAGGCGAACCAGGAATCAATCCCGGAAAAGAGATGGGTAAAAATATTTTACTGAAAAATATCGGGATCCCGGGAATCCGGAACTATGATACTTACCGGGCAAACGGTGGGTATAGCTCTGCAGAAAAGGCCCTCCGCGGGATGACCCCGGCCATGATCGTGTCGGAGGTTACGAAAAGCGGATTGCGGGGAAGGGGAGGGGCAGGTTTCCCTACCGGGTTGAAATGGAGTTTTCTCGACCGGAACAGCGGAGGTCCAAGATACCTGATCTGCAATGCGGATGAAAGCGAACCCGGGACTTTCAAGGACCGTTACCTGATGGAACACCTTCCCCATCTCCTTATTGAGGGACTGCTCATTTCCGGATTTGCCCTGGGAGTCAGTACCTGTTATATCTATATCAGGGGGGAATTCAAGCATATCGCAGGAATTCTTGAAACAGCAATAAGGGAGGCGCATTCGCAGGGATTCTTAGGTGAAAAGATACTTGGGACAGATTATTCATTCGAGATTTTTATCCACCCGGGTGCCGGGGCTTATATCTGTGGTGAGGAGACAGCATTGCTTGAGTCGCTTGAGGGAATGCGTGGCAATCCGAGGATCAAACCTCCTTTCCCGGCTTCCAAAGGACTTTTCGGATGTCCCACGGTCGTGAATAATGTCGAGACCCTTGCCACAGTCGTACCCATCATCGCGATGAGCGGGGAGGAATTTGCGAGGATCGGTACAAAGCAAAGCACCGGCACCAAGCTGATCTCTGCCTGCGGGAATATCAACAGGCCCGGTGTTTATGAAATTGAAATGGGGCTCCCGGTTGAAGAGTTCATAAATAGTGAAGACTACTGCGGGGGAATAAAGGGAAATAAAAGACTCAAAGCAGTGATCCCGGGAGGTTCCTCGGTCCCGGTTCTCCCTGCAGAACTGATACTTCATACTGCCGCCGGCAAACCCAGGGAGCTCTCTTTCGAATCGCTGGCGGAGGGGGGATTTGTGAGCGGGTCGATGCTTGGATCGGGAGGATTCATCGTTTATGATGAAGATGTCTGCATGGTACGCAATACGTTAAATATTGCCCGGTTTTACCGGCACGAATCCTGCGGACAATGTTCTCCCTGCCGGGAAGGAACAGGATGGATTGAAAAAGTATTATCGCGTATTGAACACGGAAATGGGAAGATGCGCGACATTGACTTGCTGGTCAGTATTGCCCGGAATATCGAAGGCAATACCATCTGTCCGCTCGGAGATGCAGCAGCCTGGCCTGTTGCCAGCGCTATCCGTCATTTCCGGGAAGAATTCGAGTATCATGTAATGTATCCCGAGATTATCCGCAATATCAACCATGGGGCACTTAACAAACATCAGGTAAAAGTTACTTAGCTTCGATAGAAAATGATCCGGATAACAATTGACAATATTAGTGTCGAAGTGGAAGAGGGGAACACCATACTCCAGGCAGCCCGTAAAATCGGCGGAAAGGTCGTCCCGCCTGCTATGTGCTATTATTCCAGGTTACCGGGAACGGGAGGGAAATGCCGCTCTTGCCTGGTGAAGGTTGTGAAGTCTTCATCCCACGATCCGCGGCCTCTTCCGAAGTTGGTGGCATCCTGCAGCACGCCTGTCCAGGATGGGATGGTCGTCGAAAATCTCCTCTCCGGAGAGGTCAGGGAAGCCCGGAAAGGGGTTGTCGAATTCCTGCTCATCAACCATCCGCTCGACTGCCCTATATGCGACCAGGCGGGCGAATGTGACCTTCAGGACCTCAGTTATGGTTTTGGCGAAGAAGGGACGCGGTTTGAAGAGCCGAAACGGGAATTTCCCGAGATCGATATCGGCCCTTATATCAAACTCAACATGAACCGGTGCATCCTGTGCTACCGTTGCGTCTATACCATTGACCAGCTTTGCGATAAACGTGTTCATGGCGTACTTTACCGCAACGAGGTATCGGAGATAAGTACGTTTATCAGCAATTCCATTGATAATGACTTTTCCGGCAATGTGATCGATGTCTGTCCCGTTGGCGCCCTTACCGACCACACTTTCCGGTTCAAAAGCCGGGTTTGGTTCCTGAAGCCGATGGATGTTCACCGGAAATGCTCAAAATGTTCAGGAGAAGTCACCGCGTGGATGTTTGGCGACGAGATTTACCGGATCACGGGCCGTAAAGATCAGTACGGAGAGGTGGAATCATTCATCTGTAACGAATGCAGGTTTGGAACAAAAGATATTCATGACTGGATCATTGAAGGACCGCGAAAAATAAAGCGTCAATCGGTGATCTCGGCAAATCATTATGAAAAGCTTGAGAAACTTTCAATTATTAAGCCAATAGAAGGCCTTACAGAGCCATCAGAAACCATGGGGGAATGACGACATTTATCTTATACAAGGCGATCCTGGCGGGATTCATTTTGATCCTCAGCCTGCTGGTTGCCATGTATTCGACCCTGATCGAGCGGAAAGTCGCGGGCTGGTTCCAGGATCGCCTGGGTCCGAACCGTGCAGGCCCGTGGGGATTACTTCAACCTCTTGCCGACGGGATAAAGTTATTTTTCAAGGAGGAGTTCATGCCCAATACCGCCGATAAGTTTCTTTATATCCTGGGACCTTCCCTCACCATGTTCATCGCGTGTCTTACCAGCGCAGTAATTCCCTGGGGTCCCGACTTGGTCATCGACGGAAAGACCTATCCCATGCAGGTGGCCGATGTGAACATTGGGATCCTTTATGTTTTTGCGATCGTCTCCATCGGGGTATATGGCATCATGATCGGGGGATGGGCATCCAATAACAAGTATTCACTGCTTGGAGCTGTCAGGGCTTCCTCTCAGATGATCAGCTATGAACTGGCCATGAGCCTTGCCATCATTTCCATCGTGATGATGACAGGATCGCTGAGCATGCGTGAAATCGTTTCGCAGCAGCAAGGTTTCCACTGGAATATTTTTTATCAGCCCCTGGCATTTCTGATCTTTCTGATCTGTGCCTTTGCCGAGACAAACCGTTCACCGTTCGACCTGCCGGAATGTGAAACGGAGCTGGTCGGAGGGTATCATACCGAATACAGCAGTATGAAACTTGGTTTTTACCTGTTTTCCGAATACATAAATATGTTTATCTCCGGAGCCGTGATGGCCACTTTATTCCTGGGAGGATATCATTTCCCATTCATCGATAAGCTTAATCTTCCTCCCAATGTCTTTGCAGCAGTCAGTTTCATGATCCTGTTCCTGAAGATCACCTTTTTCGGATTTATCTTCATGTGGGTACGCTGGACACTGCCGCGGTTCCGCTATGATCAGTTGATGCGTCTTGGATGGAAGGGTTTGATACCTCTGGCGATAATCAATATTCTGATCACAGGAGTTGTGATCTTAGTTAATGTGTAGTAGAAATGTAGAGCGATAAAACCAGTTCTTCATGGAATTGCTTACAGACCGGTCGAAAATAGTTAGTAATAAGAAGCTTTCCTTTTTGGAAAAATTATATCTTCCTGCGATCTTCGAAGGAATGTGGATCACGTTGGGTCATCTGTTCCGCAGGAAGGTCACCATCAGGTATCCGGAGAAGAAAAAGGAATTTTCGGAGATCTACCGGGGGCAGCATATATTGAAAAGAGATGAGGAAGGAAGGGAGCGGTGCACTGCCTGCGGACTCTGTGCCGTTGCCTGCCCGGCGGAAGCAATTACGATGACAGCAGCCGAACGTAAAGCGGGAGAAGAAACGCTTTACCGCGAAGAAAAATATGCGGTGGTCTATGAGATCGACATGTTGCGTTGTATTTTTTGCGGGCTATGTGAAGAAGCCTGCCCGAAAGAGGCAATTTTTCTGACGAAAAGGATAGTCTCGCCGGAATTAACAAGGGAAAGGTTCGTTTACGGGAAAGATCTTCTCCTTGAGCCTTCAGACCGGCTCCGGAGGATCGATATTTCAGGACGGCAGACGAAGGAGGTGATAGGATTCAAGAAGGATAAAAAGTTCAAGCATAACCAATAGCACGTATGTTCACCAGGTACCTGTTCATCTTTCTTTCCATTATGGCAATTTACTCGGCGGTAATGGTGCTGGTTTCAAGGAAGCCGATTCACAGCATTCTTTACCTGACCCTGACTTTTTTTGCCATTGCCGGTCATTACGTACTGTTAAATGCTCAATTTCTTGCTGTTGTGCACATTATCGTCTATGCCGGGGCCATCATGGTGCTGTTTCTTTTTACGGTAATGCTGCTTAACCTGAACAAGGATGAACGATCGCCCAAGGCTGTCTGGGCCAAAGTAACCGCTGTTATAGCAGGCTGCCTGCTCTTATTGATACTGGTCGGGGTTTTCAGGGGATATGAAATCCAGAATGCTTGCGATCCCATGGTCTCTCAGATCGGATTGGTCAAGAGCCTCGGTAAAATCCTGTACAAGGATTATTTATTACCATTTGAGCTCTCCTCCATCTTATTCCTGACAGCGATGGTCGGAGCAGTTCTGCTGGGGAAAAAGGAACAAATTTTAAAATAACGGACAATTAAGTTATGACAACGCTGCTGCCATCGATCAACGTTTCAGACTACCTGATCTTCTGTTCGGTTTTATTCTGCATCGGGGTGACCGGCGTCATCATCAAACGTAATGCACTGATGATCCTGATGTCGATAGAATTGATGATCAACTCCATTAACCTTCTGCTTGCAGCATTTGCGGCTTATCTGAATGATCCTGCAGGGCAGATCTTTGTATTTTTTATCATGGTGGTAGCGGCTGCAGAGGTGGCCATCGGACTGGCCATTATTGTGTTGATCTACCGGACGACGCATTCGATTGACATTGATGTACTGAATAAACTGAAATGGTGAACTGGTTAAATGCAAATCATTGAAGAGCGACTGAAAATTTAAAATGATCGAGAGTAACTGATAAAATGACGGTTATAATTACATTAATTCCCTTACTGCCCTTGCTCGGATTTCTGATCCTGGGTCCTGGCTGCCGGATAGTACCAAAAACCTGGACCTCTTTCATCGGTCCGGGCACCGTCCTTTTATCCTTCCTCTTCTCATTGGTTGTCTTCTTTAATTTTCACCATTTCTCCAGTTCGCCGGTTCACCAGTTATTCTCCTGGATCAGTTTTCAGGGATTATCGGTATCATTCGGTTTCCTTATCGATCCATTGTCGGTACTGATGATGCTGATCGTCACCGGGGTAGGTTTGATCATCCATGTTTATTCCATTGGTTATATGAAAGGAGACGAAGGATATAACCGCTTCTTTGCTTATATGAACCTTTTCATTTTCTTCATGCTTCTCCTTGTGATGGGATCAAACTACCTGGTCCTGTTCATCGGATGGGAAGGCGTCGGGCTCTGTTCCTACCTGTTGATCGGATTCTGGTACAAAGACCATGTCAACAATAATGCCGCCAACAAAGCTTTCATCATGAACCGCATTGGCGATCTTGGGTTCCTGCTGGGGATGTTCCTGTTGTTCATGACCTTCGGTACGCTCAACTATTCCGGTGTGTTCTCTCAGGCAAAGGACCTCCCGGCCGGCGACGGGACCATCGTTACGATCACGCTCCTTTTACTTTTTGGCGCATTCGGGAAAAGCGCCCAGATACCTCTTTATACATGGCTCCCCGATGCGATGGCAGGACCTACTCCGGTGTCTGCGCTCATTCATGCGGCCACCATGGTGACGGCCGGTATTTATATGGTGGCGCGCTCCAGCATTCTTTATGCCCTGGCTCCGACTACTCTTGCCATTATGGGGATCGCCGGCTTGCTGACCTCCTTGTTTGCCGCTTCCATCGCCATCTTCCAGAACGATATTAAAAAGATACTGGCTTATTCCACAATCAGCCAGCTGGGGATCATGTTCGCGGGATTAAGCGTGGGAGCCTTTACCGGAGCAATTTTTCATCTCACGACCCATGCTTTTTTCAAGGCCCTTCTCTTTCTTGCTGCGGGCAGTGTGATCCATGCTCTCGGAGGTGTGCAGGATATCAGAAAAATGGGTGGTTTAAAGAAGAATCTGCCCATAACCTGGTTCTGTTTCCTGATTGGAACGCTGACCATTGCCGGGATACCGCCATTATCGGGATTTTTCTCCAAGGATGCGATCCTGCTCAGTGCCTTTACGTTTGGACATGTGGTCTGGTTTTTACTGTTTGCCGGAACGCTACTCACGGCCTTCTATATGATGCGGCTCCTTTTCCTGACATTCCATGGCAAGTTCCGTGGCGATACCGACTCCGGCAATCTTCTTCATGAATCACCCCGGATCATGACCCTTCCTATGATATTATTAGGGATTTCCGCAATTCTTGGAGGAGTGATCAACCTTCCGGAGCTGGTCGGGGGGAACGCTTCTCTTGAAAAATTCCTGTCGCCCGTCTTTGACACTGCCAATTCCATCATGCAACATAAACAACCGTTATCGCATACCACCGAATGGATCCTGACGGGTATTACCTTATTCGGCGTTCTGGTAATAAGTTACCAAACGTACATCCATTATTCTGTCAGGCAGAAAGGAGTCATCCCCGATGGTACGAAAAAACGTTTCCTTGTAAGAGTTGTATCCGGGAAATATTTCATCGATGAATTATTTGATCTCCTTTTTGTAAGACCGGTCATGTGGCTTTCCGGTTTTCTGCACCGCATCATGGAGATCAGGATCGTCGACGGGATCGTAAATGGCGTCGGAATCCTGGTTAACCGGACAGGAAATACGCTCCGGTATCTCCAGACCGGTAATATCGGATTTTACTTATTAATGATGATCCTTGGGATCATCCTGATCTTACTATTTAATGTCGTATTATAATATGCTGACCGTTATCCTTCTTCTGTTGCCCCTGATATCTGCAATCCCGCTTTTTGCATTGAAGAACGGGAATCGCGCCAGGTGGTATGCCCTGACGGTCGCCGTAATAGAATTTGGCATTGCTGTTGCCTCATTCATTCAGTACAAGACTTCCTGCCATTGCAATCTTCTGTTTTCGGCCGTCTGGCCTGGTTCTTCAGCGGTGACCCTGAAATTCGGGATGGATGGCATCAGCCTGCTCCTGGTCATGCTGACCACCCTGCTTGTACCGGTGATCATACTCTCCTCCTTCCGCCATTCTTACAAAAAGCCATCTGTCTTTTACGGATTGATCCTGATCATGGAGATGGCGCTCATAGGCGTTTTCACCTCTTTCGACGGATTGATCTTCTATATCTTCTGGGAACTGGTGCTCATTCCTGCCTATTTTATCTGTGCTGTCTGGGGTGGAAACGATAAGATCCGTATCACCTTTAAATTCTTCATATATACCTTTACCGGAAGTCTCTTCATGCTGGTTGCACTGATCTATGTCTATTTACATACACCACTACCGCACTCCTTTGATATCTATGCATTATATAATGCCGCATTGGATCCTGTGGAGCAGACATGGATATTCCTCGCTTTCTTTCTGGCTTTTGCCATTAAGATACCCATCTTTCCATTTCACACCTGGCAACCCGATACCTATTCCGAAGCTCCAGGACCCGGTACGATGTTGCTTTCGGGAATCATGCTGAAAATGGGGTTCTACGGGGTGATCCGACTGATGATCCCGTTATGCGGAGAAGCCCTGCGGCAGTTCGGCGCCATTGCCGTCCTCCTTTCCGTTATCGGTATTGTCTATGCCTCTCTTATCGCGATCCGGCAAGACGACATGAAACGGCTAATCGCTTATTCTTCCATTGCCCATGCCGGGCTTATGGCGGCGGGCGTTTTTATCCTGAACAACAAGGCCCTGGAAGGGGCGGTGATCCAGATGATATCGCATGGCATCAATATCGTCGGACTTTTCATCATCATTGAATTCATTCAGGAACGCGCAAAAACCAGGAAAATAAGTGAACTGAGCGGAATTGCCACCAAAGCCCCCAGGATGGCAACATTCTTTATGATCATCCTTCTGGGAAGTATAGGCCTGCCGCTTACGAACGGATTTGTCGGGGAATTTCTCCTGCTCCTCGGACTTTTTGAATACAGTGTTGTCTTTGCGGTGATCGCGGGACTTTCCATCGTCTTCAGCGCTGTTTATATGCTCCGGATGTACCAAAGGACCATGCTGGGAAAGGCCAATTCCATCACAGCGAATATTACCGACCTCACCGTTTCCGAGATGCTGGCTCTTGTTCCGCTGATAATTTTAATTTTCTGGATTGGAATGTTCCCGGGAATATTCCTCCAGACCGTTGACATGGATATTTTGCAAATCTTATCTTATTCCCACTAAATGGCGCCCATAATCTCCCTTTCGGTACTTGGCGTTCTGGTCCTTTTTCTTGGGATCCTGAAAAAGAAATCGTTGCTTTTGCCAATGATCCTGGCCGGTATTCTTATTACCCTGGCCCTGACGATAATAGAATGGAATACCTTCCGGAGCTATTACAATGACATGCTGATTGCCGACAACTACTCCGTCGCTTTCAATGTCGTAATAATCCTTTCAACCCTTTGTATTTTCTCCCTTGCCGGGCAGTATTATAAGTCGGTCGAGCGGCCGCTGGATGATATCTATGCCATTATGATCTTTGCACTGGTTGGGGCTGTCATGATGACTTCATACGGAAATCTGATCATGCTGTTCATTGGTATTGAGACCCTTTCCATTGCCTTGTACGTTCTTGCGGGGAGCCATAAAGAAGCCATCACCTCAAACGAAGCAACATTGAAGTATTTTCTGCTTGGTTCCTTTATTTCGGGTTTTCTTCTTTTTGGAATTGCCCTGATCTATGGGTCTTCGCATTCCTTCAATCTTAATGAGATCGCTGCTTATACTGCCCTCCATTCCGGTCATTATCCTCCCATGTTCATCGCTGGTCTCTTTTTGTTCATTGCAGGATTATCTTTTAAGATCGCTGTTGTTCCATTTCATTTCTGGGCACCCGATGTATATGAGGGAACCCCCACCTTACTGACCGCTTTCATGGCCTCGGTGGTCAAAACAGCCAGCATTGTTGCACTGTTCAGGTTCTTCAGTACCGCCTTCGCCGGGAGTCACGACATTTGGGAACCTACGTTGATCATCCTTTCAATACTGACGATCCTGATCGGGAATTTCACCGGACTTTATCAGCGTAACCTGAAGCGGATGCTTGCCTATTCCAGCATTTCCCATTCAGGGTACATGATGATCGCGGTAATTTCTTTCAGCAGTCAGTCTGCCAATGCGCTTTTGTTCTATACCCTGGCATATTCCATTGCCACGATCCTTGCCTTCGCGATCCTGATACTGATCAGGGAATCGAAAGGGAATGATCTTTTTACTTCGATGAACGGACTTGCGAAAAACAATCCGCTGGAAGCTTTCTGCCTGACCGTCGCCATGCTTTCATTGACCGGGATCCCACCGCTCGCGGGTTTTATGGCAAAATTTTTCCTGTTTGCCACTGCCATGGAACAGGGTTATACCTGGCTGGTCATCGTCGCCATATTGGGTTCTGCCATCAGTGCGGCCTATTATTTCAAGCCGGTCATAGCCATGTATTTTAAAGAAGGGGAGGAGATACGGCTTAAGGCAAGCCGTACGTTTAAAATCATGATAGTAATACTGACCCTTTTGATCCTGGTCCTTGGATTGTTCCCTTTTTTATTCAGCGGGTTGATCTAGATCAAAGAAAACCCTTGATCTCGGCAGCATGTTCTTTTTCCTCTTCGATGATCTGCTGAATAAGCTTTTTTGAATCGCTGCGGGTACGTTTAAGGAGTTCCGTATAAAAAACAACACTGTCATTTTCAAATTTATAGGCAATCTCAAGGGCTTCCTTAGGACTTTTTATCTCTTTAGCCAGATTGATGCCCGCATCCTTTTTTCCAAAGATATGGGTATTGGCCAGATTAGAAATATAACCTGATGCTTCCTCTTTGTCGAAATCGAAATTTTCCGGTTCAAACTTTTCGGAGAGTTTCCTGAATATGGCAATATGCAGCAATTCCTTTCCCGCCAGATCCAGGAATAATCCTTTGGTTTCCTTTGGGCTCTTTAATGTTTCCGCGGCGGCTAAATAAAACTCGTGTCCATTCTCTTCGATCCGAATGGCGATCTCAATAATTTCTTGTCCGGAGTAGTACATGATCATTGGTTTTGATGTACAAATATAAGATAAAAAGAGAACATAAATCATCCTATCTTTGCCGGTCAACCGTACCGATCAAGCAAACTAATGGAAAATAAAAGACTTGAAAAATATTCCTCGGCTTTCACCCTCTCCGATATGGAGATCTTCGTATTCCCCGATCTGTTGTTTGCGCTGACCCTGGCCAATATCATGTCGCCCGGGATATGGAAATGGAAAAATGATCCATGGTTTGCGGGAATTGACAAGCTGAATCCCCTTAAGAAGGTCCACAGGGTGAAGCAGTACATTATGGATCATTACGATTTCAATCTTGATCTCGAGACCTGGGGGATGACCGATAAGCAGACTGAATTGAACCGTTTCGGTGATATCATTGATACCGATCTTCTTGAGAAGTCGAATGCCCTCTTTGGCTACCAGGGCGACAAATATTATTACGATATCGACATTCGCCGTCATTTCGGACTTGAGAAATACGATACCGACATCATCCCGTATTGGAAAACCGAGACCGTTGAAGCGATGGACGCTTTCCGGTTCAAGCCGGGTCACCGGATCGGGGCGGGGGAGTGCGTTTCCCTGGCCTGTCTATATGCCGCCGCCCTGTTTATCGTAGCGGAAGTTCCCCTGGAAAAGATATTCATGATGGGGACTCCCCTTCATTCGCAGAATTTCATTCTTATCGATGATGGGATCCTGACCAATAACCGGCGCATTGTCACCCGGACGATGTGGTACAACGGAACAGAACTTTCTGCGCTGGCACGTCGCGCCCTTGAAAATGAACAGGTCACCATCGTTGCTCATTGTACCGGCTGGATCCATGCCTTTTATCCTGAAGCTACGATCGACAAAGCTTCCTATCATCTGTTTCGTGATAAGCTGAACCACTATCTTGAAACCCCGGTCAATTATGAGGTCTTCATCAATTTCCTGAGAGATTACAGCCGGTTCCAGAAATGTTTCCAGCTCTGCTTTCTATGCCAGGGCACTGAAAAGTTCATTAAGCTGGAAAGAGCTTTCGGATATGAACATAGCAGCAAGAATCGTATTGGTGATAAAATGGGGAAAAAGCTTCTGTGCGAGATTGATGAGGATGAGTTGGATCTCCATGCCTGCCCGGATCGACTTATTCTATTCCCCGAAGATGACCTTTTCCGCATGAAGAGCTATAAGGATTTTATCGTCGCGCTCCTTGAGAAATTTCCTTCGCTCAGGGATAAAAAAGACTTTCTTACCGGGCTGAAAAGATTTGTACACCTTGTTCCGCGTCTCCCTTCCGAAAACAAGACCTTCCCCGGGGTGTCCGGTTTGACCACAGCGACGACCCCTTCCGGAGATATCAATACTACCCCGCATTGCAGCATCTCCCCAACCGATACCAGAGACTCCATCATTTCCAAGCTGCAGGCAATCCGGACAGTCAACCCGGTTGCCGACCTTGCATTTTATGCCGGCCGCTTCATGGATTCCTGCGACTGGAAGCCCTTTTTGAAAGCCGCGTTCGAACGGAACCCGGTATCGATAGAATTTTTCAGGGAGAAGGAGATTAGCGCTCTTTACCAGGAGTTACAAAGCTGGCCCGATGAATCAATCTATGAAGAAAACCGCCTTGCTTTACCCGATGAGACCGTCAATTTCCGCAGGGGGGATGGGATTGAAAAAGCAATAACCCTGATGAATATTTTCAAGTCGCGTCACCATGGAGAAGATATCCATCTGACTGTTGCCGGAAGCGCGGTCAGGGTGCACGGACATGGATTCTCCTATGAATTCACCACCGGAAAGTCGTATGATGGGTTGAAGATCTGATACCGGTCACGATCTGCCAGACCAGCATTTTACAAATTTAAATCCGGGAAAACTTGACAAAGAAATATTTCTTATATATATTTGTATGTCATTATAAGGAAGAATTTCACGCAAAAAATCCGGTGGCCATGAAAAAAATACTTTTTACTTTCCTGGTTTTGTTCAGTTGCGGAACAATGTTTTCACAAGTCTATTTTCCCCTGGTTGAAGAGGGGAAAGTCTGGAGCACCTATATGGAATTTAATACCGGTGACTTTTTCTCGACATTCAATAAGTTTGAAGGCGATACCATAATCGGAACGCTAACCTACAAAAAAGTATGGGAAACAAGCGATACAAACCTGGTAGACTGGGTTCCCCGTGGACTAATCCGCGAATCGAATTTTAAAGTCTATTACATAGACCATAGTTTCGGTGATGAAGAATTGATTTATGATTTTATGGTAAACACCGGTGACACAATCTATTTACGCAAGTTTTATACACCCTATGTCCTGGATTCGATTGATTTGATAACCCTCCTGAACGGGGAACAAAGACCTATTTATTATTACTCCAGTCCTTGGTATCCTTATCCCGGTTATATTGAATCATGGATCGAAGGAGTAGGCAGTAGTTTCGGTATTATTTATGGTGGTTCTCTGGGATTTGTCGGTGGCTACTCAAAGATGATGTGCTTTACGGAGAACGGAATCCTTAAATACAAAAATCCGTCTTTCGAATCCTGTTATATAATAACCTCGATCAATAATCCGGCAAGAAATGAGTTCACGCTCTATCCCAATCCCACCTCAGGTGTTTTCACTATTCAATTCCGGGATCAGCAAATAGCTCCGTTGATCATGGAATTCCGCGACCTGACAGGAAAAGCAGTTAAAACGGTAAACCTTCAACCGGGAGTGAACCCGGTCACCATTCAGGCTCCTTCTTCCGGTGGAATGTATTTCTTCCGAATTCTGAATGCCGGAGAGATAATGTCGTCGGGAAAAATTCTGGTTTATTGAACCACTCATTCCGGAGCGGGATCAATGAAAGAATATCCGTTCACCGGGTTCCCTGCTTTTTTGGCGGGGAGCTATAAAAGGTGAAAAATATTCGTCATGGTCATTGTACATGTAGTGACTCCCCGGGAGCCATTTTTCAGAATTTTTCTACCTTAGCAGGCAAATTACCGCATCCATGACTACGAATGAGGATCTTTTCAAGAAGATCATTTCCCATGCAAAGGAATATGGCTTTGTATTTCCTTCGAGCGAAATCTATGACGGACTGAGCGCCGTGTATGACTACGGACCCTTTGGCGTTGAACTCAAGAATAATATCAAGGAATACTGGTGGAAATCGATGGTTCAGTACCGTGAAAACATCGTGGGACTTGACTCGGCCATTTTCATGCACCCCGGCATATGGAAAGCCTCCGGTCATGTGGATGCCTTCAACGATCCGATGATCGACAACCGTGATTCAAAAAAGCGTTACCGGGCCGACGTGCTGATCGAAGATCACCTTCAGAAGATCGAAGATAAGATCACCAAAGAGGTGGAAAAAGCCCGTCAGCGTTTTGGGGGAAGTTTTGACGAGAAGATATTCCGTGAGACCAATCAAAGGGTTAAAGATAACCAGGCAAAGATCGACGCCATCAAAGGCCGTTTCTACGAATTATTGAATGAAAATGATCTTCCGGGAATTAAAGCCCTTATCGAAGAGGCCGGTATCGTCTGTCCCGTCTCCGGTACAAAGAACTGGACCGAAGTACGCCAGTTCAACCTGATGTTCTCGACCCAGATGGGTTCTGTCAACGAGGATGCCAACGAGATATTCCTCCGCCCTGAGACCGCTCAGGGGATCTTCGTGAACTTTCTCAATGTGCAAAAGACCGCCAGGATGAAGATTCCCTTCGGGATTGCCCAGATCGGTAAAGCTTTTCGCAATGAGATCGTTGCCCGGCAGTTCCTTTTCCGGATGCGTGAGTTCGAACAAATGGAAATGCAGTATTTTGTGCGGCCGGGAGAGGAACTCGCATGGTATGAATACTGGAAGGAAGAGCGTATGAAATGGCATTTATCGCTGGGAATACCGCCTTCAAAATACCGGTTTCATGACCATGAAAAGCTTGCCCATTACGCCAATGCCGCAGCTGATATCGAATTTGAATTCCCCATCGGTTTTAAAGAGATCGAAGGGATCCATTCACGCACCGATTTTGACCTGGGTGCTCATCAGAAATTCTCCGGAAAAAAGCTACAGTATTTTGATCCGGAGACAAACGAAAGCTATGTTCCTTATGTGGTCGAGACCTCCATCGGTCTTGACCGGACCTTCCTTGCCATACTCAGTAATTCCTACCGGGAAGAAAAACTTCCGGATGGGAGTGAGCGCGTTGTTTTAAGCTTACCTCCCTTTCTTGCGCCGGTCAAAGTCGCTATCCTTCCCCTGATCAAGAAGGATGGACTTCCGGAGAAAGCGCGGGAGATCATGGATACCCTCAAAACTGAGCATCGCTGTTTCTACGAAGAGAAAGACACCATCGGTCGCCGTTACCGCAGGATGGATGCGCTTGGAACGCCATTCTGCATTACCATCGATCACCAGACGCTGAAGGATAATACAGTGACCATCCGCGATCGCGATACGATGTTGCAGGACCGCATTCTGACCAATGAAATCGCGGCGGTTGTGAACAGAAAGATAAATTCGTGATGCAGGGGATACCCTGAACATCGCGAACCCTATATTTATCATGCAAAAATCACTCCGGATACTCAGGATATTACTGGTAATGATGGGTGGTATCTTCCTCCTGATCACCATTCTTGCGTTCACTTCCGCCCCCTTCTGGATCTGGTACAACATGTCGGTCAGGAATTCGGGAATTCACCGTCCGCCGGAATATGTGATCCTGTTAGGAGGAGGAGGCATGCCCAGCGAGTCGGGGCTGATGCGTTGCTGGTATTCTGCAGGCGTCGCAAATTATTTCCAACATTCCGAGGTGATTATCGCCCTTCCCGGCGATACCGGCGACAGCCTGAGTTCGGTCAATGGAATGAAAAGAGAACTTGTTCTCAGGGGCATCTCTCCGGAAAGGATACTTACGGAAGATTCGGGTACAAATACCCGGGCGCAGGCGTTGAATATCTTCAGAAGAATGGGCAAACTCACGCCGGATGCGGATCCCAGATTCAGATCATTGCTGATCGTTACCTCTCCCGAGCATCTGAACCGGGCCGTATTGACATTCCGGAAAGCAGGATTTATGAAAGTGGATGGTCTTCCTGCCTTCGAATCCGCTATTGAATCGGATATCACATTTGATGCAGGGAAGCTTGGCGGCCGGAAGATGATTCCGGATATAGGAAAGAACATCACCCTTCGTTACCAATTCTGGACGCAACTGCATTATGAGGAGTTGATCTTCAGGGAGCTTTTTGCCCTTGGTTATTATAAGGTGAAAGGGTGGATCTGAGAACAATCAATCCTGTGTTTCCTGGTCGCGCTTATTAAAGATATTCATGGTTTTATCGGGGCCAATCAGGATAAAGCTTTTTATCAGTTCAGCGACGCGCTCTAGTTTCGGGATAAGGATCTTCTCTTCTTCGGAGCTCCATCTGCCAAGAACATAATCTATCTGGTACCCTTTGGCAAAATCGTTCCCGATACCGATCCGGAGCCTGGGGAAATCAGTTGTTTCGAGATGTTCTATGATACTTATCAATCCGTTATGACCTCCGTCACTTCCTTTTTTACGCATCCGCAGGGCCCCCAGCGGAAGGGCGAGGTCATCCACGATGACCAGGATATTTTCAGGAAGGATCTTCTCCCTGTTCATCCAGTATCTGACGGCCTTGCCACTTAAGTTCATATAGGTGGAAGGTTTAAGGATCGTGATGGAGCGACCTTTAAATGTCGTTTTTGCTACGGCGCCGTATCGTCCGGATTCGAAAGGAGTCTTAAATGATAACGCCACAGCATCGGCGGCAATAAAGCCGATGTTGTGGCGTGTATTCGAATATTCGTCACCAATGTTGCCGAGTCCGACAATAAGATATTTCAAGGTTTACTTGGCTTCTTCCTTTTCCTTCTTTTCGCCTTCTTCAGCGCCTTCTGCAGCAGCACCTTCTTCAGTTACCGGAGCTTCTTCAACTACGGCGCGGGCGGTGCGAACGCCAACAATGACACTGCTGGGAGAATCGAGGAATGTGACTTTATCATACGTCAGATCGGAGACCTTTACAGACTGTCCGATTTCCAATGGAGTGACATCGATATCGATATGATCGGGTAAGTCTTTTGACAAAGCTTTAACCTTTAGTTTACGCATCTTCTTAGCCAGTTTTCCGCCTTTAAGAACCCCTTCAGGAACTCCTGACAATTTGAAGGGGATTCCGATGGTGACCGGCTTATCCGGCTGGATCTCCAGGAAGTCCACATGGAGAATATGGTCGGTGACCGGATGATATTGAACCTCTTGAAAAATTGCTTCTGACTCTTTTCCACCGAGGTTCAGCTTTACAATGGAAACTATGGGGGTGTTCAGGATCTTCACCAGTTCTTTTTCGCTGGTAACAAAATGAACCTGTTCCTTTCCGCCATACATCACGCAGGGGACATTTCCTTCCCGGCGATGTTTCTTAGCATCTTTTTTCCCTACGCTCTCACGGAGAGAGCCGCTCAATGATACCGTTCTCATACGTTGGTTTTATTAATTGGTTAATGTTTTTTTGGCAACAAGGTAATAGGGTGAATGGAAACAGTATTCCCTCTAACTTTTTTACCCTGTTATCATTTTTTGGGCTGCAAAGATAGGAACTTTTGCCGAAATGGCAAAAGAAGCAAAAGCAGAAGAATATCAGACAAGTCAGAATTTGAACAGCGAAGAGATCGATTCCTTCTTTTTAAGCCGGCGGATCACTTCCGCGAACAGGTCGGCAGTAGTGACCACCTTTATTTTCGGGCTTTCTTTTTTCAACGGGATGGTATCGGTCACTACGAGTTCATGGAGTTTCGATTTTTCGATCGATTCATACGCCTTTCCCGATAGCAGGGGATGGGTGACTATGGCACGTACCGAAGCAGCTCCGTTTTCCATGATGATATCGGCAGCTTTGCAGAGCGTTCCGCCGGTATCGACGATATCATCAAGCAATATCACATGCTTTCCTTTTACGTCGCCGACCAGGGCCATCTTTTCTACTTCATTCGGCTTTGAACGGTGTTTGTAACAGATGACGAAGTTGGTATGGAAGTTCTTGGCGTACGACCCGGCCCTGCGGGTTCCGCCGGTATCGGGGGAAGCGAAGATCAGGTCGGGGAGGTGGAGACTTTTCAGGTAAGGGATGAAGACGGATGAGGCATAGAGGTGGTCGACCGGGACGTCGAAGAAACCCTGGATTTGGTCGGCATGCAGGTCGAGGGCGATAATCCGGCTGACGCCGGCAGCCGAGAGCAGGTTAGCAACCAGTTTGGAGGCAATAGATACGCGGGGTTTATCCTTGCGATCCTGGCGGGCGTAGCCAAAATAGGGGATCACGGCGACGATAGACTTGGCAGAGGCCCGGCGGGCGGCATCGATGAGCATCAGCAGTTCGAATAAGTTATCGGAAGGGGAGTAGGTCGACTGAATGAGAAATACATCGGTACCCCGGATGTTCTCTTCGAAAGCCGGTTGAAATTCCCCGTCGGAAAATTGAATAACCGAGACTTTGCCCAGTTCAGCGCCGTAGCTTTGGGCGATTTTCTCGGCCAGGTATTGGGTTGCCTGACCGGAAAAGATGTTGATTCTTGCTGCCATGAGGTAAGCTGCTTTACAGGGCGGTAAAAATACTATAATAGAAATTCAAATACAAGGGAAGGTTATCAATAGAAAGTAACAACCCTGGAAATAATTCCGGATCCGTCACGGGACAGAGCATCCCGCTAACTCATTCCCCGTAGCTTTTTAATTAGTATGTAAAGGTGCCAGGGCAATTTATCTGTGATCCCGGTCATTCCTTTGCCTCATTCCCGGAATTTCTTAACTTTGCCTCCCGTTTCCCACACCCCCCTCTTTGCCCGGATGGCGGAATAGGTAGACGCGTTGGTCTCAAAAACCAATGGACGCAAGTCCGTGCCGGTTCGATTCCGGCTCCGGGTACTGAAACGGATTCCCCACTTAAATCAGTGGGGAATTTTTTTTTACATCTTCGGGAACCATTGATAATTCTGATGTAAGAAGAAACAACTTGTTGACTTCCGGAGTTAGATATTGTCGATTTTCTGGATTGTACAAAATACCACTTGGGAACACCAATCTCTGAATCTTCTTCTTGATGTCAAGATGACCATTTATCCAGTATTTACTGATATTTTGAATTAAATCAATTGTGTTATTTAGACTGGTTTTAAAGTTAGATGTGTCAATTTCGGGAATTTGGTGTTTTTCCTTTAACTCATAGATTTCGGTGTCAATTTTGGCCGACATTCTCTGGTAAAGTGTTTCAGGAATCTTCCCAAAAGCGAATCTTTCTTCAAGTTGTTCCTTGTCCTTTTCTAACTCGGATAACCTTTTCTTGAATATGGCTTCTTCTTTTTTACATGAGGTTGTCGTAAGACTTACCATTCGATTCAGTTGAGCCGTTATAAGACCCAAATATTTCTCTTCAATCCGATATGAGTTCAGCAGATTGATAAACATTTCATGTGCACCAATTCTATCGGGGGTTTGTTTTTTCGTAATGGCATTGATGGTGACCCCTTTACATTTTTGACATTTATAATAGTGAAGCCCTTTCTTTTTAACATAATAGCTTGTAAGTTTATTTCCACACTGAAAACAAATCAGGTCACCTGTTAAGGGTCTATCCTCATTCTCCTTTTTAACTTTATATCCTTTGGGTCTTCGTGTATTAATGTGATTTACTTTTAGAAACATTTCTTTACTGATAAGTGGTTCATGGTTGCCCTCAATTAATCTTCCGTCAAGAAGTTTATGGGTGATTAAACCACAGTAGAAAATGTTCTTCCACATATCACTCAACCTCTTGTTATCAATTTTAAGCCCTAAAACCTTCAATCTTCTTGCTATCTCAATATCCTGAACTCCTTCCAGTTTCCATTGCCATGCTTGTTTTAGTTTCAGGCCATCATCATTTATTTCCATTCTCTGACGGTGACTGTACCTTGTATGGTCGGTGGTTTTTGGACCATAATGGTCATATCCAATTGGAGCTCGACCCAACCAATTTCCTGCGGTCAAAAAAGCCTTCATTCCCGGAATAGAAACTTCATTTTTCCTTATATTGTCACTTTCGGCCTCTAATAACCTTCTACCTAGTTCATTACGACTCTTTTGATTATCTGTACCGAAACCTGACAACACTTCAATAAGATGTACATTGTGTTTGTCAATTAATTCATTTAAAATCGAAAAACTCTTTCCTCCCGAACGGGAAAATCGGGTCATATTGTAAACAAGTATTGCATAGGGTTTGTTTCTTGTTTTTTTAACCTCGTTTAGTAATCTAACGAATTCTTTACGAGTGAAATCATCCTTTCCCGACTCATAGGTTCCACCAAAGGTTTTGACAAGAATAAATCCTTTTTCTTTCGCAAAACTTTCTGCTGCCTCCTTTTGGGTCTGTAAACTATAATTACTCTCCTGTTCTTTACTGCTCACACGAGTATAGCACCAAACTTCTTTCTTCAGTTCTTGAACTACTTCTTTTCTCTTACTAAATCTTTCAAAATCCTTTAAATCAGCCATTGTATTCTATCATTATTTTTTGGGTCGTAAGACCGAGTTCAAAGAGTAAATCAGATAGATTTTCTAATTCTTCCTGATTCAATTCTTGACATTCTGGGAATTCTTTTAATTCCTCAGGTTTGAATTTAACCTGTTCATACAGTTCACGATAAACATCACTTTTCTCATCTTCATTCATTTGTGTTTGATTCTTTTTTGTCCCTGATAGGATACATCTAACCGTAGTCAGATACCTTGTTATATCCCATTTCGATAAAGAAGTTTAAAGTATCTAACTGAAATCCAGCGACAAAAATGAAAAATGCGCAATTAGAAAAAAAAATATTCCAGTGGTCATTGATTGATGGCAGGTTACCGTATATCAATGATGAATAATTCCTGACCTTTACCCTCAAATCCTCAATCATGTACCAACTCAAAATCACCCTGAATGAGATTACACCTGAAATCTGGAGAAGGATTCTCGTGAGTGAGAACATCCCACTGTACAGGCTACATCACATCATCCAGATTTGCATGGGGTGGACTAACTCTCATCTATACTATTTCGGTGAAGACCCTCATAAAATCGGAGATGTCCATCTTTGGAATGATGGTGAAACCCAACCCGATTCAGTCATCAAGGTCAAGGATGTATTAAAAAGGGAGAACGATACTCTCCCGTATATTTACGATATTGGAGATTTCTGGCAGCACACCATCCTGTTGGAAAAGATACATCCATCGATGAAAACCCAACGGAAATGTATCGGTGGAGAAAGAAGATGTCCACCTGAAGATTGCGGTGGCAGAAGGGGATATGAGAACTTACTTCATCACAGGCGACACCCTGAGATTGACGGTTATCTGGAAATGCTTGAATGTGTTGGCGATGACTTTGACCCTGAATTCATTGACATCCCGATGATAAACAATCAATTGGCTTTATTGAGTGAGTATATCAGGGAATATGAGGAAGGGGAATAGTCAGGTTGGGGCTTATTTTTCAATTTGTGCCAATTCGGTTTGGAAATCGGAAGTTGATAAGTATCTTGGGAAGTAAGGCCCCAGCTTTGGGGAAAGTGTATTAATCCACTCGGAGATACTTCATCAACTTGTGGATAAGGCTTGGTAAAGGAATGTTATTTCTTCTTTTTCCCTTCAGCTTTTTTCATAGCAATGAACTTTTCCAAATCTTCCTTAGTAAGCCCCAGCCCCCTTAGTTCATCCAGTTTTTTTTCAGCTTCTTTATCCATCTCCTTCTTCTTTTCTTGCTGCACATAGCTCCATGGGATAAATAAATACTTCCCAATCTTTTCAATCCCTTCTACTGCCCCCCTAATCACCCGTTGGCGTATTTTTTCCCTATTAGCTTCAAGATAATCGAGTGTCTGAGGGAATGTCAGGTACTCAACACCATTTATGGTAACAATCGTGTAATCTTTTTTTTCTGTCATAAAACACCTGTTTTTACTGCATAAACCATATAATGTATTTTATATTTTATATGGTTTTATTAAAATATATGTAAATAAATTTTTTTATGTCAACAAATGGTTCTATCTTTGCAAAGGGTTCGTGATAAAATCGTAATCAAAACAAAACAAAGATATGAAAACCAATTCTACAAAACAAAGAAAAAAAGAAAAAAGTTCAAAGAAAACCAGAAGAAATAACACACCAGAAGTTTCCGGTGAGGTTAAGAAAGAAAAGAACATTGTTGTTGAACCAGAAAAGACAGAAGGTTCAAATACTCCAAAACTCCGTACTTTATATAATGGTATTGACCTTCAGGGATTCTCTCAAGAGGAACTCGACTACGAAAACGAACTGTACAAGGAAGAAAGTGAGAAGTACACAGGAGTAGGAAAAACATTTCTCCATACACTTCCTCTTGACCATCCATTGATACAGAGTATCTCGAAGAAGTGGTCTTATCTGGTTTACCAGTGGGATATGTTTAGAATCCCCGTAGGTGGAAACAAGAGTGACGACATCCAGATTATAAACGATTTCAAACAACTCAGAAATTGTAGTCTGAATGATATACTCTTAGAGTTGAATGATGGCACTCTGGTACTCTGGGACTTTTCAAACCTTGATAGTGGAATAAATCAGTATTTCCCGGAGATGTTAAATGTCCGTACTATTAATGGTAGTATCATTGAAGGTCTGAAGGATTTCAAAAGGTTTCTTTACGGTTATGAGAACAAGATTCTTAATCATCCGAATACAATCGTTAATGAAGGTAATGTCCATAATGTATTCAAACAGATGTGTAGACTTTCACTTGGAACAACTCCTGTGGTTAATTTTCCAAGTCGAGTTGGGATGTTCATCATCATGGAGTCATATTACGAAACACTCCTCCTGAATCATGGTATCCCAAATGACAATTTTATCATCTTAGACCCATGTACGGGTTGGTCGGGAAGGTTCCTAAGTACCCTCTGTGTTTTCAACAGAATGAGGGAAGATTATCTGAGAAGGTTCGGAAAACAACTTAATGTTACCTATCTCAGTACTGACCCGAATACGGACGTTCATGATAGGTTTGATAATATCATCCTTGATTGGTTTGAGAATATCGAATCTTCAAACACAAGACAGTATCTCCATTTTCACAAGGAAACAATGGGTTGTGAGACACCTGAATTTCTGGATTACTGTAAAACCACTTTGAAAACCTTAGGTAACTCAGGGGTTAATGTTTCTCTCACATCACCACCGTATTTTAACAGGGAAAAATACTCAGGTGACTCTCCACAATCCTACTTGATGTATAAGACCTATCCTGAGTGGAGAGTCAAGTTCCTGAAAGGTATGATTGACAATGTTCACGAACTGTTGATTCCGGGAGGGTGTTTTTACCTGAATATTTCAAACACTTATGAATCGAATGGAAAAGTCAATCCGATGGAGAAGGATTCAGTTACCTTCTTCCAAGAGTGTGGGATGAACCCTGTAAAGACTTACAAGATGTTGTTATCAGGGTCATCGAAATCGGTGAACTACATCAAAGAGGGAATCAATCACAAATACGAACCAATATTCGTATTCGAAAAGTAATCAAAAAAAATAAATATATGAACAAAAAACTTACAAATCAGACGAATGTCCCGATTGACGGGAGTCAGTACAGGGACAAGATTGAACTCTCGAAGTTCGAAAATGTCATTCCGAAAAGGAGTGAATTCCATCACACCAAACACATCGAAAAACTGTTGGAGTTTGGTATTATCAAACCTTTCAATGTGTGGGTAACTACGGATGAATCTGGTTCTGTCAGATATTATCTTATGTCTGACCACGACGATTTTCGATTCGCTCTTGAACGTTGTCTTCCTTTTCAGGTTGTGTTGAGGAACTTTCTGAACGAAGACATGGTCATTAAATTCATCATTGAAGATAATCTTTCGTCAGACACTCTCACATTCTTCCAGAAAGGTAGGATAGTATTGAAATACAAAGAAATTTTAAGTCCTTTGGGTATAGAAAACATGGTAAAGGGTGGACAAGGGATTGAAGTGGATTTACCTGTTAACACATTGAAAACTCTGTCTTCATGGATAAGGTGTTCTCATGAAACTCTTAACCGTATCAATTACATACTCATACACCTCAATGATGAGTCAATCTTACACCAACTGGAATCCAATGAGATTTCTATCAATAAGGTCTATCATGAATTAAGAGACCAAGATATCGATAGTAAGAGGAAGAAGGAATTCTTCTCCGACAAAGAAAAACAGTTGGAGTCGATTGGATTAGGAACTCAGGAGTCTCCCACTGACCAACCAAGTATCGATATTCCCGTTCAGAAACCCAAGTACCATTTCTATGAGGAAGGGAAATACATGGTGGTTTATGTTGACACCCAATTCAATAATCCAAGAATTCGGGATGTCAAAAAGTACACTGAGAGTTTGAAAGAGATGAATATCAGGGATGTTGTATATTCAAAATTTTGTACTCTGTTTATCCAGACTTCACCAATGTACCTGACTGAAACTCTCGAAATTGTTAAGTCATGGGGATTTACCTGTGTGGATTCAAAAACTGTCCACTTCAATACTGAACAGTATAAGTCAAAGTATTCCAAGAAATACGATGAAATTCTACTCATTTGTGACAAGAACAATGTCGGTGTTCATAGTTCCCGTATAGTAAACCCCTTTGAAATAGGTGTGGTCAGGTCAGATTCTGTACTTGATACAATTGATTCCATGTTCGAAGATGGTCTGACTAAGATGGGAGTGTTTATTGATTATCGTGATGGATGGGATACTTATAACTATGATGAACAGACTCAGGAACTGGTCAGGTTCTACAAGAAAGTTGGTTAAACCAATGGATATGGGAATGAGGAAAGACGGGTCAATCACCCGTCTTTCTTGTATCAGGGAGGATGGTGTCAAGAATAATCTCATTTTTACTTTATCCATAGGTTGATAAACCTATACGCTGATTGCAAGGAAATACTTCTAACTTTACCTACGGATTACTTGATTATATGGATGAACTTCTCCGAAAATCTCAGGCAATTACGCCGATTGAAGAATACGATGGAATCTACTTCAAGCGAGATGACCTGTTTCGGCCATTCGGTCTTGAACCCCTGAATGGTGGGAAATTAAGGCAAGCTATTAATCTTATTGCCTATAATCTCGACAAGATACGGAGTGATTATCATGGGAAGGTGGCGACAATGGGGGCTGTTGATTCGCCTCAGGGATTAATCGTTACCAGAGTCGCCAATCACTACGGTTTGAAATGCAATGTGTTTTACGGGAACATCGGTGATGCGATAAAGGAGAACCAATTTATCCGACATACCCGTTTCTTTGGGGGTGAGGTAGAATCGATTCTTGGTATTGCCTTTGATAATAGATTACTTCCAGAGGTTCAAAAGTTACAGAACTACGGGTCTGGGAACAATTTTTTTTTAATCAAGTTTGGTATTAACATTGAAGAATACCCCTATGGGATTGATTGTATTGCCGACCAAGTTCAAAACATACCAGATGATATCGAACATCTGGTCATCCCTGCTGGAAGTGGAATTTCAGCCGGGTCAATTCTTAGAGGGATAAAGAAATACAATAAACAAATTGCCAAAATCTCGGTGGTTCATGTATCAGGCCGGGATAGGCAAGATAAAATAAAGGAAATTGCTGGGAATGATATCCTGTTTAAGTACCATGAGGATATCAAGATTTCTCATCATAAAAAGGTAAAACGGTTCATTACCCATGTTTTTGAGTTAGACCAAATATATGAGGCAAAGGTTTACGAATGGTTGCTTAGACGGGGTGATTATAAAACCGAGAAAACATTGTTCTGGGTCGTCGGGAATGCGAATTCATACCGATAAAAGTCGATACCTGAGTTTATTATCAATTGTGTCCTTTGTATCAACTAAACAAGTCTACCTATGAATGAAATGCGTATCCATTACAAGTCGATGTTCTCGGTTCCATTTTCTAATGAGGAAGAATTAAATGAACACTGGGGTGCTTTGGTTAAAAAAGTTGGGTCATGGATATACGAAAAGTTTTCCACTCAATTTGATTGTAAAACAGTTATTAAACCTTGGTTGTTTAAAGGTGGTACTTGGTTTCACAAAGGCTCCTCACAAATCAAGGCCGAAACGAGGGTTTTATCTGAAAAGGTGGATGATACTTCAACCCCAAAATATTGGAGTTTAAGATTGCAACACCCAGATAATTTTCATTCGGCCAGAATTTGGAGAACTGATATCTCGTTGACGATTGACGATAACAGCTCAATAAATGTCGTTGTTCTCGTTTCTTATTATACAGTTCCCGGACATTTTGGTTCAATCCCTGATAACTCGACTCCAAACTCTCCACGAGTAATTTCGTACTTCTTCGACTGTTGTGACAGTAAAATTTTCGTGGGTTCACAAAGATTATTTCAATACCCTCAGCGAGTATCAATTGGAGAGGGAAGAAATCTGGTAAAGAAAATTCTTGATAGTAACCGCTTATGTCCCATTATATTAGTAAGACCAGATAATGATAATCATATTAAAATTGATTTACGCAGACTTTCTCAGATTTTACTTGGTAATGTAGTGATTTATTACTTGGAGGATAATGATGTTTACAAAGAAATCGAATATTATATAGCCAAATACACGCAATATAATTGTCCAGTAAATTCAGTTCGGATTTATCAGCCATTTCTGAGAGCTTCAAATCAAAAGGATTCTCAACGACACAGGTTTTTCTTACTTGACTCGTTTAACGATACAAATGAAGTTATTAAGATACTTGCTCAAGGGGTTTTTAGGACAACGATTCATCCATTCTCGGATTTTATAACCTCAATTGAAGATATTGAAAGAAAACATAGAGAATTTTTATTAAGTAAACTGAAAAACGACCCTGAAAAAAAGAATTTAGAAGAGTACTATCAGTTATTAGATGAAGAAAATGATAGTATTAATAAAGAAAACGCCCTGCTAAAAACTTCAAATGAGGAATTTGAGAATAGATTAATAGAATTACAGTTGCAACTTGAAGATAAGGAGCGTGAATTTGCATACAATGAAAAACTATTCAATAGGACATTGACAGACTTACAGATTGATGGTGCAAAAAAGTTCGATTTTGGTGAATTGTTTGAGAAATTGAAAGAATTCCCCACTACTGTCCGTGATGTCGTAGATATTATTCAATCTATCTTTAAGGAAAAGGTTATTTTTTTAGACGAAGCCCTCGACTCAACAAAAGATGCTGAATATAATGATTTGAAAACAGTGTGGGGTCTTTTATGGTCAATGTCAACGGTACTTTGGGATTTGTATTTCCCTGAGGATGATTCAGAGCAACCTAATATTGAGAACATTTTTAAATGTAGAACGGGTTATGAGTTATCGCTTCGTGAACAAAAGCAAACAAAAAAGGATAAGAGTTTAGTAGATTTGAGGAAAAGAACTTATAAAGACGAGATTATTGATATCACGCCTCATACCAAGCTGGACAAAATGAAAAAACACTTTCGGGTTCATTATTATATTGACCGTGAGGAAAAATTGATTGTCATTGGTCATTGTGGAGACCACATTGACACTTATGGTAGGAAAGCAAGGGGAAGATAAGTTAATAAGAATTGGAAGATTGACCTTTTTCATATTTGTAGAGTTGTTCAAATTTTTAATAGATGTTTACAAAAGAACAAGAATTGTTACTTGTAAGGTTCGCTGATTTAAGCGATAGACTTTTTGATTTGGGCATAATCTCTACCGATAGTTTTACTGGAGAAATTGGTGAGTACTTCGCGTGTAAGCTGTTCGACTTGACTAAAGCCGATAGAGTCACCAGAGCATATGATGGCATTTCAAAAACTGGGAAGAAGTATCAGGTAAAATCGAAAATCATCAGTGATTCCTATAATTACAGTATCAAAGAATTGGAAAGTGATTTGTTCGATTTTCTTGTTGTAGTTTATTTTAATAAATCTTACAACCTCCAGAAAATCATTCGTATACCATCACTCAAGATAAAGGATGGAGAGATAAGGATAACTTCTTCGAATATAGATACTTTTGAATCATTTGATACTTCTGGTATTAGACTTTCACCTACTACTAAAAAGGTTCTGGTTGATTTTGCTCATGCCTATAACGAACTCGAAAAGAACAATATAATCAGAAGTAGACGGATTGTCGGTGATATAGGTGAATTCTATGCTTGTAGAAGATTGAATCTCACATTGTCAGCAAATAAAAATGAGAAGGGAATTGATGCACGACATTCAAATGGAGTAACCTTCGAGATAAAAACTCGAAGAGTTTATGAAAGTGGAAGAAGAACTGGGGAGGCAAGACGACTTAATAATCTGGTCGGAAAATCAGCAGATTACTTAATTGTAGTGACACTGGACAGGTCGTTCAAATGTTCAGGTATGTGGTTGATACCATTGAAAAATGTCAAAAATCCTAAATCAGCCCATCTTGGTATTGTCAACAGCACTATTGGAACGGAAAATCTTATACCAAGTAAAATATCATGGCTTAAGACTGGTGAATCATTTAAAGGGTTTATTGATAATTCTGCCAGTATTGAAACAAAAATTCAGTTCTAATTGATTTATCACGAGAATAGATATTGTTGTCTAATAGAGTCTCGAAAATTATTTTGTTAAATCACAAATCAAAACCAAAATGTTCGAAGAACATTCATCATTTACACCCCCAGAAAATCCAGACTGTAAGATATGGCGATACATGGATTTTCCAAAATTTGTCGACCTATTAAGTAGCGAATCACTCTTTTTTACTCGAGCTGACTTTTTCGATGATTATAATGTAACCTTTTTTTAGGACAGGGAGTTAAGGTGGAAAACAAACCCTTAA
>JAEAME010000070.1_pt1 | contig 151447 bp, 134 predicted proteins | sample 8958731 | NCBI WGS metagenome assembly JAEAME01 (sample SAMN16933194, study PRJNA681113) | bioreactor sludge metagenome | isolation source: anerobic bioreactor sludge (Control) | place: India:Bengaluru | collected 2018-10-24
GGGACATATTCAGAATGGGTTACAGATATTCCGGAGTATGACGGAGGCGAGCTGTCTGGCTGCGTCGATGCAAATTTTGGGCAGCTTGAATACTATATCACCGGAACGAGCGCGACAGAGTTCAGCGCTTACTGTACAAAACTTGAAAGTTCGGGTTATAGTCCGTACTTTAAAAATGAAATTGGCGACAATCTTTTCGCGACATATACCGGGAACGGGAATATGATACACACATATTTTGTTGCGTATCAGAACGCAGTGAGGATAATCACCGGCGCGGAGAAGGGTTCGGTCAGCCTGCCGAACGTCACCGAGGAGAATTACACCAAAATAACCGATTCCGCAATTACACAGATGACGCTCGATTACGCCTCGGGCAACTTCGGTATGTGTTATGTGATCACGCTTGAGGACGGCAGCTTTATCATTTTTGATGGCGGCGGTTCCGACGGGAACAAGGACCATATAAGACTTTACAATCTTCTGAATACGCTAAACAAGCGCCCGGACGGCAAGATAGTAATCGCGGCATGGATACTTACGCACGAGCACTGGGACCATTTCATGGTTTTCTACAACTTCTGCGCGGCTTACGGGAAGACGGTGAAGATCGAGCAGTACATAGCGAATACGCCGACAAAAGTAGTAAGTTACAACTCGAACAACCCTAATAGTTATATTGAAAACGGGCAGTTTTCGGTGGCGTCCTCGGCAGCCGGCGGTATAAAGCTGGTTAAACCGCACACCGGGCAGATGATAAAAATACGCAACGCGTCGTTCGAGGTGCTCTTCACTCAGGAGGACATTTACCCGAAGAAACTGTATTTTTTCAACGACTCAAGCATGGTAACACGTATGACTATCGCAGGGCAGACATTTATGTGGCTCGGCGACACATGCGATGTCGCGTCGGGGATAATTTGTAAAATGTTCGGCAGCTATCTAAAGAGCGATATGGTCCAGGTGGCTCACCACGGTTATAACGGAGCTACAAAGGAGTTTTATAAGTTTATATCACCGCAGTTTGCCTTCTGGCCGACTTCAGCCGGGGAGTTTAAGAATCTGACAACAGGAAGCGGCACCGCATGGTGGCAGATTGTTGACCGTTATATAGCAAATGAGCTCGGGGTGAAAGAAATTTACTGTGCGAGCCCGGATAATATCTCAATTACACTGCCGTATGTTGCGGGAAGCAATAAGGCGGTAAAGATTGAGGTTGCAACAGACTGAGAGTTATAATATGCAAGCCCCTCCCGAGTACTCGGGAGGGGCTCTAGTTTGTAGACATAAGGGTTACGGTCGCTTTTCGGAGAAAAGCTCCGCAAAAGCTTTCAAACAATTTAATTTTTTGGCTATTTTTAATAAAGTTTCTTGCCAGGCTTCTTTTCAAAGAAGCCGCGTATCCTACTTTTCTTACTCCCCAAGGCCGGACAACGCCGAGCCGATTACGGTGCCGAACTGGGCGTTTTCGGGGACGGTGAAGTTGACGTTGAAGGAAGGGCCGAGGCCGACAATTGTCTTTCTGATGGGTGCGAAGGATGTGAGGTTGCCGGTCAGGACTATGTTTTTTATGTTACACGTACGGGCGGCGAATATTGCGATCATGGCGATTGTTTCAGCAACCATGTTTGCGATACCGAGGGCAATATCGTGCCGGCCGGCGAGGTCGCTCAGTTTGCCGAAGTTTGAAGCGGTCAACTCATGATTGACGTTCGGGAAGAGCGAGCGGTCGGAGATATCCTTGATGCGCAGGTCGACCTTGTCGAGGTCGCCGTCCTGGCAGAGCTGCTCAATGTGCTCGATTGTGTCGACGCCCAGAAGCTTGCGGGATAAGCCGATGAGGGTGCCGCCGCCGACACCAGTGCCGCCGAGATAGTTTATATCGGTCTTTTTGCCGTTTTTCTTGGCGTGGATCACGGGGGTGCCGGTGCCCATACTGACAATCACCGCTTCGTCAAGGCCTGAAAGATAAAGCCCGCCGAGGCCGATGCTCGTGAATTCGGGGACGGCGCGGCAGTCGAGCGAATAGAGGGGCTTGGTCACGAAGGTGGAGCCGACGCCTGTCATCATTACGCGGTCAATATCAGAAATCTCAAGGTTGTTTTCGGAGGTGAAACGGCCGAACGCGCCGTATATGGAGGTTACCGGATCAGCCGCGCGTATGAAGAGCGGGGCGATCAGCTCTATATTATCATGATCGGTCAACCGGAATCCGACTATCTTGGTCGTGCTTCCGCCGACGTCAATTCCAATTATTGTACGCATTTTCATAAAGCCTTTCTTTGAATGAATAAAGTATAACACACTCTTGCAAAAAATGCAATATAATGATATAATTAACCACAGTTTATAATATTTTTATATATAATGAGGTTAAAAATGAATTTCATCAATCCTGACCCCTGCCTGCTCTCGGAGAAGAAACTATACATTTTCGATATGGACGGTACAATTTATCTCGGAAACAATGTTTTCGAATTCGCCATACGTTTTATTAACCACCTCCGCGCCGCCGGCAAGAAAATTCTTTTCTTTACCAACAATGCCTCACATACAACCGAATTCTATGTAAAAAAGCTTACAAGGCTTGGGTTTTCCCCGACGCCCGATGAAATTATGACCTCGGGCGACGTGACGATCGAGTTCCTCAAGCGCCACAGATCGGGAAAGAGCGTCTACCTTGTCGGCACCGACGAACTGGTCGGCAGTTTCCGCGCCAGCGGGATAAAGATGCTGAACGGCGATGAGGAGAAGGCTGATATTGTCATAACCAGCTTCGACACGTCACTCACATATCAGAAACTGAACGACGCCTGCCGCCTCATCCGCGGCGGGGCTGAATATCTTTCCACTCACCCGGATTTCAACTGCCCGACCGAGCACGGTTTCATTCCCGACAGCGGCGCTATTTCGGCTTTCGTAACCGCCTCAACCGGCAAAGTGCCGACTTACTTTGGCAAGCCTTACCGCGAGACAATTGAAATGATCAGCGAGGCGACCGGATTTAAGCTCAGCGAGATGTGCATCTTCGGCGACAGACTCTACACCGACATAGCAATCGGCAAGAAGCACGGGGTCACAGCCGTCCTTGTTCTCTCGGGAGAAACTCAGCCTGAGGACGTAGATAAGGCAACGCCCGCTGAAAAACCCGATTTTGCTTATCCCTCGCTCGACGATGTAGATAAGATCATGTTCGGAAAATAAACGGGGATACGACACGGGGCGCTGCCCCGTACCCCGCCCAAGGGGCCTTTTTTAAGGAAAAAGGCCCATTGGGAAACCCCAAAAACCTTAAAAAAGGGAGAGGGGGTAGGGAATAGTAAAAACTAAAATCAATCGGTAAGGACAGCTTACCTGAGACGGCTTGCTAAAAAGTAATTGCTGAAAGTTTTTTAAAGGATTCTCAAGGTGCCTTTTCTCAAAAAGGCACCTTGAGCGGGGGGGTCGGGGGCAGCGCCCCCGCCGTCTCTTTTAGGAGTGAATAAATGGCGTTTGACGCAGGAATGCTCGCCGCAGCGGCGAGCGAAATTAAAAAAAGCGCGCTGGGCGGGAGGGTGGAGAAAATTTTCCAGCCTGAGCGCGACGAAATCATAATACAGCTGCGGACGACGCTCGGCGGGCGGAGGATACTGATTAACGCCGGGTCGAACAATCCGCGCTTTTGCTATTCGGCGCTGCAGAAGGAGAACCCAACCGTCGCACCGAACTTCTGCATGCTGTTGCGCAAGCATCTGAACGGTGCGAAGCTCTCAGACATCCAACAGCAAGGGTTTGAGCGGTCGGTATGGATATCTTTTGAGTGCCGGGATGAGATGGGATTTGAGTGTACAAAGTACCTGATTGCCGAGGTGATGGGGAAGTACAGCAACCTGATTTTCGCTGACGGGGGACTGAAGGTTATAAACGCTCTCCGTCCGGTTGACTTTACAACGAGCAGCCGGCGGCAGGTGCTGCCGGGGATGAAGTATGAACTTCCGCCGGCCCAGGATAAGGCCGACCCGGTAGAGGTGAAAAAAGATGAGTTTTTTGCTGCTTACGCCGCGGCGCCGGCTGAGATGAAAGTTGAAAAAATCATAACAAACACATATATGGGAATTTCAGCGGCGGTTGCACGCGAGATGGCCTTTCTGGCAACACGGCACACAGACACGCCGGTGAAGTACTGCAGCGCTGACGATATCTGGCGGACGTTCAACGATGTGATGGGAGCTGTTCGGGAGGACAAATACGACCCGACGCTCGTTATTATTGACGGACGGATGACAGAGTACGCTTTTGTTGACCTCACGCAGTACGGCGCGGGCGCCGAGCGGCGGCATTTTGAGAGCGCCGGAGAACTACTCGACGTGTATTACGGCGAGCGCGACCGAGACACCCGGATTAAGCAGCGGGCGGCGGATATAATCAGGCTGATTTCGGCGGGGGAGACGAGAATAACGCGGAAGCTCGAACATCAGCGCGAAGAGCTGGCAGAGTGCGTGCATGGGGATGAATATAAGCGGGACGGAGACCTTATTACCGCGAATATGTTCGCAGTTGAAAAAGGAGTTGACCGTGTGATGCTCACTGATTACTCTGAGATTCGGGAGGACGGGAGCTTCGCGGAACGTGTAGTTAAACTCGACCCGCAGCTGACTCCGGCCGAGAACGCGCAGCGGCTATATAAGAAATACAATAAAGCAAAGCATGCGAAGGTGGAGCTCACAAAGCAGATTGAGGTAGGGGAAGCTGAGTTGAGTTATCTTTCCAGCGTCCTCGATTCGCTCGACCACGCCGAGACGGCGGATGACCTGAATGAAATACGGGATGAGATGTACAAGTCAGGTTACGCCTCGAAGATGAAGGGCTACGCCGCGCCGAAGAAAATAAAACCGTCGGTTATGACGTTTACAACCGACGGAGGGTATACGGTGATGTGCGGGCGGAATAATATCCAGAACGAACTGATCACACACCAGCTTGCGGAAAAAAACGACTACTGGTTCCACGTCAAGGGGCGTCCGGGCTCGCACGCGGTGCTGGTTACGAATGGGCGCGAGCCGGGGGACATCGACTTCACTCAGGCGGCGCGGATTGCGGCACTTTATTCGAGCGCTAAGGACGGGCAGAACGTGCCGGTTGACTATACGAGGGTGAAGAGCCTGAAGAAAACACCGGGCGGGAAGCCCGGGCTTGTGATTTACCATACCAACTGGACTGCTTATGTTACACCTGACCCGGAGGAGGCCGCAAGGCTCAGGGTGGGGAAGAAGTGAATAAAAATCACCCGCGGGATTGCGGGTGATTTTAATAGATAGTTACGAAATAAGATTTCCACGTTTCAACCTTTCATTAAGCTCATATAAAGCTGTTTTCTGGTCGTTAAAATAAACTAACTGCTGGGCGTTTTCATAACTAAGCCATCTTATTTCCGAATGCTCATGGGAAAGTGTTATTTGACCATTATAAGGAACGGCAAAAAAGAACATGGGGACAACCACAATATCTTTTCCCCAGATGTTTTGCCTTTTCTCACTGAATATGCTGACGGGCAGATAGCTTAAATTTTCAAGTTTGTAAAATGGCAGTTTATCAGAAATGCCTGCTTCTTCATATGTTTCCCGTATGGCAGCTTCTTCGATGGTTTCATCATCCTCGAGCCCGCCGCAGATGCCCTGCCACCAGAGAGGGTTGTCGCTTCGCTGAAATATCGCGTATTCATATCCGTCCTTACCTTCGCGGTAAAGATATATATGCACTTGCTTGGGCTGCCTTGACATAATAATATGCTCCTTTATATTTCATATAGACGGTTTGTATATTTCAATGTCTTCGGACGAAACATCATAACCGTCAAACAGATATTCATATTCATCAAAAAACCTAAAGCAGACATATCTGAGGCCACAGTCATATGCAAAAGAAAGAATGATATTGATAGCATCTTTTAACCGGTTTCTGCTCCATAACAACGCAAGGCCGGTGTCACTGTCATCAAAATAACACAGCTGTGCATAGCTGTCCCGTCAACGAATGACGCTTTATGCATCGTATATATTTTTAAGTATATCATGGCAAATATTACATGTCAAGAAAAAGGACGGAAGATTCCGTCCTTTTTAACGTTATGAATGATTACCTATATTGTGTTATACCGCGGTGGGAGGAGTATATACGGGCGGGACGTCGGCTGAGGTTTTATCAGCCGGAGGATTGCCGGCGGGGGGATAACTGACGGCCGGTTCTTTCTTCGGCTTCATAAAATAAAGTATTGCAATTCCGATCACGAGCACGAGGGTGACGGCCAGTCCCCCTTCAAGACCGAAGCTGCCGCCGTTGATCAGCGTGCCGGTGTCGGTCAGCTCACTCTCGAACACAGACGCGCTGATTGATGTACCGCTGACTTTGATTCCGAAGAAGTTGCCCTGGACAAAGTTCCAGACTGAATGGAAAGCAGCGATGCCCCAGATGCTTCCGCGCTTGATGAAATAAATAGAAGCGAATATTCCGAACAAGGTCAGGTTTATTAGCGACAGCAATGTAATTCCGCTGTTAAGCAGATGAAGCGCGGAGAAGGCCAGGGAATTGGCGAGTATCGCTACAGGTAAGGTGTAGTTACGGGAAACCGAAACCATCAGATATCCGCGGCAGAGCACCTCTTCTCCCATTCCCTGAACCATGAAGCCGAGAAAATAAAATATCAGTGTCAGCGGTGCGACCGAGGTGGCAAGTCCTTTGATGTCAAGCGTGCCGGTTATCCAGCAGATGAGCACTGCAAGCGTGAATGCCGCAGCTCCGGCAATGAGGCCTATGACATATTCGGAGAGTTTTCCGCGTTTTGAAAAACCCATTGTGAAAAGACGGCGTTTTTCTATTTTGGTGCAGTAAAATATGGCTGTTGCGATGGCGGCCACGAAGGCGAACAGCTGAAGAATTAACAGCCAGTCGGGTAAGTTTACTGCAATATCAGTGAGTTTTTCAATAGCCTCACTGTTTATGCTTCCTGTCGCCGCGTCAGATATCAATTCCCTAAACGCGTCGGAGGTGAACATATAAAAAATCATCGGAAAAATAAGAATAACTGAGGTTAAGGTATTGAAAATAATAAATATCAGAATGAAAATAAGGATTTCAACCAATAAATGACGTGGTTTCGAGGTTTTTCCGGCTTCAAGGATGCAGGCAGGACGGCTGAAGATATCGCCTTTGCGCTTCGACGCTTGTGTCAGATCGCTGTTCATACGGCACCTCTTTCATAATCAGATATATTATTTAACAGGTACATTATTGAAAGTTTTTGCGGATTTTCAAGGAGCTTTTCTCAAAAAGCTTCTTGAGCGGGGGCGGCGGGGGCAGAACCCCCGCATTCCGTACTTCCGTTTCTCCGTCACCCTTGCTTCTTCATTCCTGTGATGCAGTCGGCGACGTAGATTCCCATGGCACCCGACTGGGAGAGACCGCGGCAGATGCCGCTGCCGTCTCCGATTATATAAACGCCATCAATGAGTTCGAAATCCTTATTCATGAATACAGGGCGTATCGAATAATACTTACTTTCGCAGCCGTAGAGCAGTGTGTCGTCGTTCGCCGTGCCGGGTGCAACCTTGTCGAGCGCATAGATCGTCTCGATGATATTTGTCATGGTGCGGTGGGGCAGAACGAGCGATATGTCGCCGGCGGTTGCCTTTAAGGTGGGGATCACGCTGTTCTGGCCGAGACGGTGGTCGTTAGTGCGGCGGCCGCGGATGAGGTCTCCGAAGCGCTGAACGAGGACGTTCCCGTTTCCGATCATATTGGCCAGGCGCGAGATGCTCTCGGCATACTCGGTAGGCTGATCGAAAGGGTCGGTAAAGTGTATGCTCGAGAGGATCGCAAAATTGCAGTTGTCGGTTTTTTTATCGGCTTCGGCGAAGGCATGTCCGTTTGCCGTAATGATCCCGTGGTTGTTCTCAGCCGAGACAAGTCCGCCCTTATTGAAGCAGAACATCCGGCAGCGGTCTTCGAAAGTCTTGGTTTTATAAAGAATTTTCGGCTCGTAGATGCGGTCTGAGAACTCTCTCCAGATGATGTCCTTCATTTCGACGCGCACACCGATGTCGACCGAGTTAGACTTCATTTTAACTCCGTGGTTGTTACAGAAGTCTGAAACGAAGTTCGCGCCGCCGCGTCCGGTTGCAATTATTACGCGTGAGGCGGAGATTTCGCTGCCGTCGGCATAGGCGAGGCGATAGTTCCCGGGTCCGCCGGTGATCTCGGTGCAGTCGCGGAAGGGCTGCATCTCGATTCCCAACGCCGAAAGGTCGGTGATGAGGTTCTGCATTGTCTTAAAGTTGTTGTCGGTGCCGAGGTGCTTGACATTCATGTCAAGCAGGCGGAGGTTGTGCTGCAGACACTTGAGTTTCAGAGTTTCGTTCGAGCGGTAGATCTCGGGGATACCGGAGGTGCAGTAGCGGCCAAGCACTTTATCGACTTCGTTTATGTAGAAGTTTGCGGTGTCGTCGCCCAGCTCCTCGCCCAGGGTTCCGCCGTATGCGGTTCCAAGGTTGAATTTGCCGTCGGAAAAAGCGCCCGCGCCGGCAAAGCCCGAGGTGATTGAGCAGATTTTACAGTGAGCGCAGATTTTATCCTTGCCGGCAGGGCAGTGACGCCTATCTATGGTGTTTCCGCGCTCGGTTATTAAAATTTTTATATTGGGATTATTGCGGTAAAGGCGGTAGGCGGCCATAAGGCCCCCGATACCGCCGCCGATTATTGCTACATCAAATTTATCCATGTGTTATACTCCATGCCGCCTTTGGCAACTAAATTAAAGATCACAGAAATTTATTATATAGGATTTTCAGAAGAATGTCAATATTCAGCTTTTGGGATGGAGAAAGGGGAATTTTTCGATAATAAGATTTAATAAATATCTGGATTATCGAACATAAGATCCGGGGATGCGGGGATGCGAGGACGCGTTTTGTACTCTCTTGTATCGTGACAAGAGAGTACGAGAGAAACACGCCAAGGGTGAACCGCGTGGTTCCCCCTTGTGACCCCCTCCTGCATTCGCCAATGTAGCACGCTGCGGGCAGCGTTTCGGCTGCTGCCGGAAGTACACGCCGACGGCGATTTGTACTGCTTACACTAAATTTATCGTTTAGCTTGTGACTTTCGCTGCGGCGGTCTGCGGTAAGATGAGGCGTATATCAGCAGGCCTCTTAATTCAAAGCAATGCGTGGAAATTGAAGGAATTCAGTCACTTAATTATAACTCGTATTATTTATTGAATAGTTCCTTGAGGTTAAGCGAAGCTTTATAAACCTCGTTTTTGCTGAGTTTTTTGCTGTTCTCGCTGACCTTTGTTATCGCTTCTTTGAGTGAGCAGCCGGATTTTATAATCTCGTCGACAAGCAGAGCCTCGGGCGAAAGGTCGGATTTTTCGTCCGGGACAGCGGCGGGAGCGGCGGTACGCTGGAGCACTATTGTGTATTCCCCAAGCCCGGATTTGGGTTCGGCTTCGAGAAGTGCTGCAACGTCGGCAATATTTCCGCGCCAGGATTTTTCGTAGAACTTTGTAATATCGTTAATTACGAAAGCCCGGCAGCCGGGGAGAGCTGACTCGATTTCACGGAGCGAGTCGGAGATTCTCGAAGCGGCTTCATATATTACGAAAGTATCGATTTCAGAGGTCGACAGTATATTGAAGTAAGCTTCTTTTTCGGTTTTCTGGCGCGAGATGAAACCGAGAAAACTGAACTGTGTGAATACAAAACCCGAGACCGAGAGGGCTGATATAACGGCAGAGGGGCCGGGTATTGCGACAACTTCAATTCCGTTGTCTCTTGCCGTCTCTGCAAGGATGCAGCCGGGGTCGGATATGCAGGGGGTTCCGGCGTCGGACACCAGTGCGATATTTATATTTTCGGTGAGAATTTTTGAAACAAGCTCAACGCTTTTTTCGCGTTCGTTGAACTTGTGGTAGGCGACGACGGGGGTTTTTATCTCAAAATGATTGAGCAGGGGCAGGGTCCTGCGCGTGTCCTCGGCGGCGATGAGGTCGGCCAGCCTGAGTGTTTCAAGGGCGCGGGGTGAGATATCCGCGAGGTTGCCGATGGGGGTGGCGACTACAAATAATTTACCCAAGCTGAACCTTCTTTCTGATTATGAACAGGAGTTCGTTTGAATATTCTTTCTTAAGGCAGTACTCGAATCTGCCGGTGGGGAAACGGGATTCCATGAAATCCCCGTAGAAGCTTGCCATGCCGACGTTTTTGCCAGAGAGGCTCTTTGTCGGGAAGGTGATTGTGATAAATTCGGTGTTCAACTGATTTATAAGCTGCTGCGAATAACCTTTTTGCTGTTGCTCAATGAGGGGAAGAATTTTGAAAAGCAAGACATTATGAACCTTTACATCGGGAATCCTATAAAGAATATCGCCGGCGAAAGCAGATCCAGCAGTTCCGGTAAGCCTGAAAAATTCGTTTAAAAGGCCGATTATTTCTACGTTGATATCGGTCGCGTAATATTTCAGGGAGTTCCCGTCGGGCATTAATGGAATGAAAAAAGGGTTGAAGCCGCAGGCGATGTCAAGTAACGGTCCGATGTAGCCTGTGATAGCGAATATGTCGCGGTACAGGTCGTCTGCAAAGCCCATACGTTCAGCCGATGAAGCGTGGAGCGCAAGAATGCAGCCGACGGTATCTGACAGGTTGTCCGGATTGATATTTTCAAGCAACAAGCGAGCTTTTTTTATTTCCTCACCGCCGATAAACGCGCCGGTGATCTGATGAAGTTTGGTCTTGACCGATTTTATTACTTCCTTGTCGGACTTGTATTTGCCGATTTCATTCTCCGAGATGCGAAGAATTGTTTCGTCGCATACAGAGCTATATTTTTTGCTCAATTTTATGATTTCGGCGCAGCTCTCAGCAGTCATGGCCCTCTCCCCGCAGCTTTTCCATCAGCATTGTATAAAACCGGAGGTTATGAATTGTAGCAAGGCGGAATGCCAAGGGGTCGCCGAGGGCATAAAGATGACGAAGATAGGACTTCGAATAATTGCGGCAGCAGTGGCAGTCACAGGCTGACGAAACGGGGGTAGGGTCGGCGATATATTTTTCGTCCATGATGTAGAGGTAGGAATAGAATTTATCGTCGTTAATATTTATTTCATCGGCGCTGCCGGCTTTATAAACATAGAGGCGCTGGTGCCGGGCCTCGCGTGTTGGGATGACGCAGTCAAAGAGATTATAACCCATTTGGGTGCAGCGCACGATTTCCTCGGGGCGGCCGAGCCCCATCGCATACTTGACCGAGCCGTCAGGCATGAGGCTCGCGGTGTATCCTAGAATCTCGTCAGTCAGTTTTCCCTCGGTGTCGACCGGCCAGCCGCCGTAACCGAAACCGTCGAAACCGATCTCAATGAGTTTTTCAGCGCAGTATTTCCGCAGTTCATGGTCGGCACCGCCCTGGATTATTGCGAAGAGGAGCGGGCGGTTCTCAGAGGAGTATTTATAGTTCTTTAGCTGCAGTTCGTACTCCTGACGGCACCGTTTAGCCCATTTTATGGTGATGTCGACTGATTTTTTCTGGGTTTCATAACTGTCGTCGGGATGAGTGCACCAGTCAAGGCACATAATTATATCCGAACGGACCGCAAACTGTATCTGGATGCACTTTTCGGGCGAAAAGATGATTTTATCCGTGCCTTGTTCCGGACGGAAAATTATTTCATTATCGTTTATCTGTCCGTTTTTCGGGTTTTCGCGCAGGAGAGAGAAGACCTGAAAACCGCCCGAATCGGTCAGAATCGGGTTTTTGAAATTTATAAAATTATTGATACCTTTATGCTTTCTGATTATTGACAGACCGGGTTTCGAATATAAATGAAAGGTATTCATTACAACGCCGTCAACATGGCAGCCGTAAAGGTCGGATGCATCAAGCGTTTTTACCGTGCCGTAGGTACCGTCAGGGAAGAAGTTCGGCAGATTCACTTTTCCGTGGATGAGGTTAAGTTTCTTCATCGGTGAGCTCCATTGGTTGAATTATTTGGTTGAATGCGCTCTCTCCACCGCTGCGGCGGTAGGAATCATCATGATTAATTTATGAGCATTATATTATAACAAAATACATTATACCATTTATACTCCGATAACTCAAGCAAAAACAGCTGATAATTAACGGCTTGTTAAATAAGTGTAAACATAGGGTTAATTTGTCGGAAAGCTGGAAACCAAACAGGTTTTCTGACGATATATTATTATAGACAGATACGGAGATTGTCATATGGGCAAAATTGACTGGCAGAAGAGCGCAGCGGTGATATTCTGCGTCGCGGCAGCGGCGGCGGGGGCCTGGCTTATTGTGCGGTATCTGCTCGGAATATTCCTGCCCTTCATCATTGCGTGGGGGGTTGCTTTAGCAGTTGCGCCGCTTGCCGGCTGGATATCAAAGAAAACTAAAATTCCCATAAAATTCTGCTCGGCAGTATTGCTGCTTATTGTGCTGGGCATACTGATTTCGACCATCTCTCTCATAGCTAACCGGCTGATATTCGAGACGAGGCGCCTTGCTGACTTCTTGGTTTCAGGCGAGAGCGACTTTATAGCGACGATTGGGCGGCTCTCGGGGGAAATCGGCAGCCTCGGCGAGAAGATCCCGATATTGCGCGACATGCAGGGAATTGAGGAATTCGAGGAATTTTTAAACGGCGTCGACGAGATGCTTGCGAAACTTCTGACCGACTTTATATCAAGGCTCAGTGCTTGGGTTCCCGAGGTACTTTTCAGGATGATTTCACGCCTGCCCGCAGCGCTGCTCCTTCTGACTGTCACAATAATCGCTTGTTTTTATTTCTGCATCGATCTCAGGTCGGTAAACGCCGCGCTGCTCTCACTGCTTCCTAAAAAAGCGGCCGCAGCGATACCAACACTGAAAACCCGGGTGTTCTCGACGGTGGGTAAGTGGCTCAAGGCTTATCTCGTTCTTTTCTGTATCACTTTTATTGAGCTTTTTGCCGGATTTATGATACTTGGGGTGGATTATCCGCTGCTCATTGCCCTCATCGGGGCGCTAGTTGACATACTCCCGGTTTTCGGAACGGGGACGATACTGATTCCCTGGGGACTGTATGAGTTACTCACAAAGAATTTCGGTCTTGGCTTCGGGCTTATAATCCTTTATGCTGTAACAATCGTGGTGCGGCAGATTGCCGAACCGCGCGTTGTCGGAGGCAGCTTCGGAATTCACCCGCTGCTGGCGCTGGTGGCAATGTACACCGGTTTCCGGCTCTTCGGAATCGCCGGTATGATTCTGATGCCGGCCTCTGTCATGCTTGTCAAGAACATCTTTGTAACAGAAGAGAAAACAAAAAGTTAACGCAGTGTAAACAATTGTTTCTGATGGGAACGTTCGGATATAACCCGCGTCTAATCAAACAGAAAATAAAAAAGCTGATCCGGAAGGGGGACCAAAACAATGATAATAGTGCTGATTCTTTTATGTATGCTTGTGCTCGTCACTCTGGCGTCGAGCAGCCAGATAAAGAGTGAGAGCAATATCCCTTTCGGCGTACCCGGGCTGGCTGACGATAGAATGAATGACTACGATGGAAAAAGTGCGAGTGAGAGCGCCGACTTCTCGAGCCTTCCCGATAACTATAACTTTTCGATAATCTGGAATGCCGGAGGAATAAGCTCGTATGACAGTACCGATGGAAGGCTTATAAAGGACAACGGCGCAAGAAACACAGGCGGTGCGGTGCGAAAGCTGAACCTCGGCGAGAAGAAAGCCATAAAGGAAATATTGTCATGTCTTCCTGATTATGATAACTCAGGCTGTAGTGCCGAATGTGAACTGCTGGGCGGGAGCGAGCCGGCTGATCTTACGCTTACCGTACGCTGCGGCAGGTTTGAGCGAACGATTAGCTGTCCTGCTTCGGAACTCAGCGGAAAGGTTGACGCTCGGCTACGGGCATACACAGATGCATGCAATAAGATAATCAGTATTATTACCAATTCAAATGAGACCGACGAAATTCCCGCATACGGCGCCAGACTGTAGACGAAAGGATACGCGGCTTCTTTAAAAAGAAGCCTGGCAAGAAACTTTAAATAAAATAACCAAATAAAAACGCTTTATATCTATTGCTCACAATGGCATTATTGTTTAAATTGCTTGAAAGCTTTTGCGAAGCTTTTCTCGAAAAGCGACCGTAACCCATATGGCCACAAGCTGACACCGTCCGCGCTGCCAAAGGCTGCGCGGACGGTGTTTTATAAATATGGTTATTTATTGAATACGTCGACAAGTTTGTCGACGAGTTTGGCAAATACCGACGACTGGGCTTTAGCAATTGTCGTCCATGAGGCGGCGTTTCCGTATACCGCGTTTTCCCAGGACGAAGCGGGGATGCCGCTGAGTACCGAGTAGAAGATTCGGCCGAGATCGAAGACAACAGACGAGCGGGCGATGTCGAACATCTGGGAGGATACTTCGTCTGGCGAATATTTTACTTTCATAGCTGTCTCGAACAGGGCGGGAGTGACATTCCGGTAACTTTCGGAAGCCATGCATTCCATGACAGCGGCTGAGCGGTCGATTTTCAGATTATCAACAGGAATGCCGTAAATGGTGAAGGGGTTGCCCATCACGCAGGCGTAATTTTCCTGGTTTTCAGCGCATTTGGGGACAGGTACGATTCCGAACTGGAGATCTTCATATTTTTGAAGCCCGGTTATTGCCTGACGTGCCCGGTCCATCCAGAAAAGGGATTTGCCCTCGGCGAAGTATATGTAGGTTTTGTCAGAGGTGATCATGATACCGTCGCTGCCGGCGTAAAGGAAGGTGTTGACCTTCTGAAGCAGGTTCTGTATCATTTCACTATTGAAGTTTTCTGATACCTTGAGGGTGTCGCCGGTATTGTCGACGGTCTTGATTCCGGTACCCCAGAAGATTGCGTCGGTGTGCAGTTTCTGCGCGTAGAAACCATAACGGTCGCCCTCGTCCTTCTGACCGTTTGCGTTCAAGTCGCTGTATATGTTTGAACACATCGAGAACATTTTGTCGAGCGTCCACTGGTCGTTAGTGACAAGATCATATGGTGACTCAAGGGCGAAATCGGACAGGAACTGCTTGTTGAAATATGTAACGTACATCATATAGAGAACGTTCGCAGAGATGTCGCCCGAGGCGAAATAGAGCTTTCCGCAGATTGTCGCCTGATCGATAAGGTTTTCAGGCCACCAGGGCATTGAAAAATCAAGATAATCTGCCTCATAAAGGTCGGTAAGCAGTCCATTGTAAGCACAGGAGGCGGTGGAGATACTATACCCGCCGATCATGTCATAAGCGTGGTCGCCGGCCTGAACACTCGCGCTTAACTTGTTCGTGAAGTTAGCGATGTTCTGAGCGTTTCCGGCAGTGCCGACATATTTCAGCGTGACGCCGAGACGGTCCTCAACCTGCTGGTTGCGTGTGAAGAGTGCGTCGTTAACGATCTCGCCGTTCATGCTCTCAACAAAAAATTCCTCATGCTCGCGGTCGGACCAGTAGAGAGTGGTGAAATCCTCATTTCCATAATTGAGATCTGCCGGGAGGTTATCTTTCCGGAGGCCGTTACCATCCACATTTTCAGTTACTGGGGCGGCAGTGGTTTCTTCCACACCGGCACCTGCGGTTGTTTCTTCATCATCACCGGTCTGGGTCGAACAGGCGCAGAAAAAAACTACTGTAATCACAGCAAGTACAGCCGACAAGGTGCGTACTAAGGGTTTCATCATATGTTTCTGTGTCCTCCGTGTAATAATTATTTACATATAATTATAAATATTAAAACATGGTATGTCAACAGTCAAAGTAAATTTTGTCAACTTGCCAGATATGAGCAAGATGATCTGTAATCATATAAGTTGAAAAACTCCTGAATAAAGTCAGTGGGAACTCCTTAAAAGGAGTTCCCACGGCGTATATCAGTACTTACTCTCCGTCGAACAGAGGCGTTGAAAAATATCTCTCGGCGGTGTCGGGAAGTATGGTGACGACGGTTTTACCCTTACCGAGTTTCTTTGCAAGGCGGATTGCGGCAGAGACATTTGTGCCGCTTGAGATACCGCACATAAGTCCTTCCTCGCGGGCGAGAGCGCGAGAGATGCCTATGGCTTCATCGTCAGAGACCGTACATATGTTGCTGTATATATTTGTATTCAGGTTGGCGGGGATGAGTCCGTCGCCTATACCCATCTGGATATGTGTTCCGACAGTTCCTCCGGCGAGGATTGCGGCGTTTTCGGGCTCGACTGCCCAGATTTCAATATCAGGGTAGAGCGATTTGAGTACTTCGCCGACGCCCGAAATGGTGCCGCCCGTACCGATGCCAGAACAGAAGCCATGTATTGGTTTTGCCGCCTGCTCGAGGATTTCAAGGGCGGTATGGCAGCGGTGGGCGTCAGGGTTGGCGGGGTTTTCAAATTGCTGCGGAACGAAGACGTTTGGGTTTTCAGCCGACATTTTTAAGGCGGTCTTAAGGCAGCAATCAATACAGTCACCTATATTCCCGGCGTCGTGTATGAGTACAACCTCAGCTCCGTAGTGACGTACGAGTTTGCGCCGCTCCTCGCTGACAGAGTCAGGCATTATGATTATCGTCCGGTAACCGCGAACTGCTCCGATGAGTGCGAGGCCGATTCCCTGGTTGCCGGAAGTCGGTTCTACTATTATCGTGTTTTTATTGATAAGTCCACGCTCTTCAGCGTCTACGATCATATTATAAGCGGTGCGTGTTTTTATCGAACCGCCGGCGTTGAGTCCTTCGAATTTAACGAGTATTTCGGCGCCGTCGGGATCGGGCAGGCGGTTAAGCCTTATGAGGGGGGTGTGCCCGATGGCTTCAAGTACGTTTTTGCAGATCACGGAAGTCTCCTTAACTATACAATAAACTATATATTACAGTATATTACACCATTTTCCGCTGTGTTTCAAGGGTTTTATAAAATAATAGTTTTTGCGGCATGCCCGGAGCAAAAAAACGTATCCGGGTGGACAAAAGGCTGGTGGTGTGTTATACTTATTGTAGAAATAACGTCAGTGGATTAGGGCGGACACAGCAGGGAGGAACAAATGAAGAAAGTGAGTACGCGGGCAACACTCGCTGTTTATACGGTTACGCATTTTGTTGTCGATTTCTCATGCGGCTGGCTGCTTTACGAGCTTTATAAAACCGGAGCGATCGGTGCGGCATACGCCGGGGCGGCTTTTGTTCTTTACAACTTTCTCGCCTTCGGTCTGCAGTTCATAATCGGCGGCGGAGCTGACAAGTTCGGACCGGTAGCTGTGGCAGCAGCCGGCTGTGGGCTGCTGCTCGCAGGACTGCTTCTGCCGGGGAAAATGTGGGTACTGGCGGTTACGCTCGCCGGGCTCGGCAACGCAGCCTTCCACGCGGGTGGCGGGGTCGATTCACTGATTTTCTCACGTGGTAAAATGACGCGCAGCGGGATTTTTGTTTCGTCGGGCGCTGTGGGTGTGGCGCTTGGGATGCTTACCGGTGGCGCGGGGCTTGTCGGGCGGTACATACCAATCGCCGCTGTCACGGTCTGCCTTATACTTATTATACTATTCGGCAGCACCCATGAGGAACCGGCATACCCGGCTGACATGATAAAGCCGGGGAAAATGGCGCTGACGTCGGGCGCTTCGGCAATAGTTTTCTGCCTTTTCGCGGTTCTCGTACGCTCGTACGCGGGATTTTTATTCACGATGCCCTGGAAAAAGGGATTTATGCTGGTGCTTGCTGCGGCTCTATTCGCGGCCTGCGGCAAAGCGCTCGGGGGCATACTAGCCGACGCGCTCGGCGGCAGGCTGGTCGGAACAGTTTCGGTAATAGTGTCGATACCGCTAATAGTGCTTGGCGGGGAATACATAATACCATCGCTTCTCGGGATCATGGCGTTTAATATGGCGATGCCGGTGACGCTTTTTACGCTATCTGAACAATTCCGCGGGCATGAAGGCTTTGCCTTCGGGCTGACGACGCTGGCGCTGCTCATAGGGTATCTCGGATTTTCGTTTGTAACGCTCAGCCCGGTTTTATCTACTATTATACTGATAGCGCTTACGTCAGCGGCTGGGATAACGATATACCTGTCGGTGCCCGGCAGAGCGAGAGTAAAGCAGAAGGTCAGCAAATGAAAGGACTGATTTACCTTTTCATCGCGCTCGGACTTACCTGGGCGGTCGAATGCACGGCGGCATTGATATGGTTCAGGAAGCGCGGGGCGGTATGGGCGGTGTTCCTAGTGAATATGCTGACAAATCCGCTGATAAACGTTGAGATGTCACTTGTCGCGTACTCGCTGGGGTACAGAACACCTACTTACTGGGTGATACTTGCGGCGTCTGAACTTATTGTGGTTGCGGTTGAGGGGATGTTGCTTTCAGCAATGCTGAGAATCACAAAAAAACAGGCGGTTTTATTCAGCCTGGCTGTGAATGCACTGTCGTATTTTACCGGCGTGCTGCTTGAGGTGGCCGGAATTTTATAAGAAGTGGGGATATAAATGAACATTAACTTACTCGATGTTGCTGTAGGTCCAATGATCGGTTACGGTATAGGCTTGATAATTGGAACGCTGCTGGCCGCAGCACTTGCCGTGTTTGCCGTCATAGGAATTATCAGACTGATTAAAAACAAAAAAGGAAAACAGAAATAAGAATGATTAAACGGTTCGCGCGCTACTACAAACCTCATATCTCACTTTTTATCGCCGACATGTTTGCTTCTCTCGCGCTCGCCGGCTGTGATCTCTTTTATCCGATGATCACCCGCTCGATGATAAATGATTACATACCGAATGGCCTCATTGACAAGCTGCTCATCTGGGCGGCGGTGCTGCTCGGGCTGTATCTTATTAAAATGTTCCTTAACTATTTCGTGTCGTACTACGGACACATCGTCGGCGTCAGGATGCAGGCTGACATGCGCCGCGACGTCTTCGGGCACCTGCAGACCCTTCCGCTGACATATTTCGATAATAATAAAACCGGAACCATAATGTCGCGCATAATCAACGACCTGATGGACATATCCGAACTTGCGCACCACGGGCCCGAGAACATTTTCATATCGGTCGTGCTTTTTATCGGCGCGTTTGCGATAATGTCAACGATATATATGCCTCTGACGCTCATCGTCTTCGCGGCTCTTCCGGTGATGATAGTTTTTGCGGCACTCAAGAGAAAGAAGATGAGCGACGCATTTACCGAGACCCGTGTTCAGATCGGCGAGGTTAACTCGTCGCTCGAGAACAGCATTTCGGGGATCCGCGTCTCGCGCGCATACACGAACGAGGCGTATGAAAGCCGGCAGTTTGAGGAGGGGAACAACCTTTTTGTCAAGGCGCGGAAAAAAGCTTACAAGGCAATGGCTGAGTTCCACTCGGGCACGACATTTATCAGCGACTTTCTCCAGATCGTGATGTATATCGCCGGCGGCCTTTATTTCTTTTATGGGAAGATCGACATCGGCGACTTCATGGCGTTTGTGCTTTTCATAAATGTGTTCTTAAACCCCGTGCGCCGCATAATTGACTTCATCGAGCAGTACCAGAACGGAATGACCGGATTTAAACGTTTCTGCGAGATCATGGACACAAAGCCCGAGACCGACGCCCCTGACGCCGCTGACGCCGGCCTGGTAAAGGGCGAAATCAGCTTCGATAAGGTCAGCTTCTCATACGACGAAGGAAAGCAGGTGCTGCACGACATCAGCTTTTCAGTCGAGGCCGGGAAAACCCTCGCCCTGGTCGGTCCGTCGGGCGGCGGCAAGACCACCGTATGCCACCTTATCCCACGATTTTATGAGATAAATGGCGGTGATATAAAGATCGATGGCCGGGACATACGTTCGCTCACACGTGCGTCGCTGCGCAAAAACATCGGAATCGTCGCCCAGGATGTATTTCTGTTCAACTCCACCATTTATGATAACATAGCCTATGGAAAACCCGACGCAACGCGTGAGGAAGTTGAACGCGCCGCAAAGCTTGCCAATATCGACGGCTTCATCGCCTCTCTCCCGGACGGTTACGACACCATCGTCGGTGAGCGCGGTATCAAGCTCTCGGGCGGACAGAAACAGCGTGTCTCGATCGCCCGCGTCTTTCTCAAGAATCCTCCGATACTCATCCTCGACGAGGCAACCTCAGCCCTTGACAACGCCACCGAAATAATGATACAGAACAGTCTCGAGGAACTCTCGCGCGGACGTACCACAATAGTCGTCGCTCACCGTCTGACCACCATCCGCCGTGCAGACGAAATCCTCGTCGTCACCGACGAGGGAATAGTCGAACGCGGCAGCCACGAAACCCTACTCACCAATGACGGCGTTTATGCCAGCCTGTGGAAAGGCGCGGCGGTGAGGTAAGGGATGGACGGGAGATACGGAGATACGGAGATACGGAGATACGGAGATACGCGGCTTTCTTGAAAGAAAGCCTGGCAAAGAACTTTTTAGGAAAAAGGATTGACTGTTCGACGAAATTTACAGTACGATGAAGAACTTCGGCGGAACGGATTGGGCCCCACATCCCTGTCCGTTCCGCCGGGACGCGGAGAACGAGAAAATAGAATTATTTAAAATAGTGCAGATGTTTTTTGCCATGTGACCGGGTGCGGGCAATGGATTTGGACGTCAAGCGATTAAGTGAAACTATCCGGTGTGAATTGAAACCGGGTGTCAGCGAGCGCGGAGGCAAAACGGTAGAGTGCTTTTGACCGAGCCGTTTTGCCAAGCTGAACAAACCGGACATAGCCTATCCGCCGAGGCGCTGGCTCCGCTGGCGCCGCGGCGGCTGCAGGAGGGTAGTCCAGAGGGAACCACGCGGTTCCCTTTGGCACGTTTCTCTGGTACTCTCTTGACGTGAATCAAGAGAGTACAAAACGCATCATAGTTCTCAAGGTTTGATAACCCGGAGATAACAATCCCTCCTCCGCTACGGCGGTCCCCTTTAACAAGGGCAGATAATAGCTGATAAAAGAAGCACATCGGTAATCCAATGTGCTTCTTTATTTATAGCCAGCTTATTATTACTCCGGCGAGGAACGCTGCTACGCTCGCTCCGAGCGCAACCTTTATCAGCGACTGATTGAATAAGGCCAGCACCACAGCCACAGCAAACCCCGCTGCCGCGGTTATCACGTTTCCGGTCGAAGAAAAGACCGATGGAATCACCATTGCGGACAGAACTGTGTAGGGAAGATAGTACAATACGCTTTTCAAAAAGTGGGATTTTATCTTTTTCCGGAAAGCGATAAAGGGCAGTGCACGGATAAGGTATGTAATCCCGGCCATAACCAGTATGTAAAGAACGATTTTAAGCGTGTCACTCATGGAGTGCTACCTCCTCTGCGCTGAGCTCAGGTTCGTCTGGCACGGGGAAGAGGGCCGCCGCGGCTCCCGCGGCGAGCAGTCCGCAGATGATTATACTGAACCCGCCGGAGACAAATGAAAACACCGGAATGAAACTAAGGCAGCAGCTAACCGCGGCAGCGAGCAACGCAGCAGCGGCGACGCCGCTTTTCTTTTTTGCCGGAGGGACGACAATTGCCACAAACATTCCGAATATCGCGATTCCGAGTGCGTCCTTCACGCTTCCGGGTAGGATATTCCCGGCGACGGCACCGAGAGCGGTGCCTGCCGACCAGCAGAAATAGGGGAGAGATATTAGGCCGTACATGTATTGCGGACCGACGGAGCCGGTTTTTGAGGAAGCAACGGCGAAAATTTCGTCTGTCATCCCGAATCCCGCGAGTGCCCGGTGCAGGCGTGAAAAACTGTCATCAAGCTTCTGGGAGAGTGAAATGCTCATAAGCGAGTAGCGCAGGTTTATCGTCATCTGTGCAAGAGCCATCTCGATGAGGGTGCCTGAGGCTGCGATAACGGTGACACCGGCCATCTGTCCGGCGGAGGTCATGTTACACAGTGAGATTATGATTGAAGTGAGCGCCGGGATCCCGAGCCTTACTGCGGCGATCCCGAAGCCGAATGAAACCGAAAGGTATCCGAGTCCTATCGGGACGCCGTCACGCAGGCCGTCCCAGAAATTATAATTTGAAATTATGCGGCGGCGCACTTTATGCCTCTTCAGAAATAAAATTCTCCGGTTGGAGATAATGAATATTGTAAGTCGAAACACGTCGCTTGTCAAGCGGGTTTGAGAGATTGAGACGGAATTGACGTTATATATTGAATATGCGGTTCTTCTGTGATATAATTTACCTTAAAATAAAAATATCGGAGGACTGCCATGTATTTATCTCTTCCCGAGGTCCGCAAAGTCACACGTGGCGCGCTTGACATAACATTAAGTGTGGATGGGTATTTTATCTTCCACCGGATGACAAGAAATCTTTATAATGCATATTCCGCGAGCGCCGGAGATTCACTCAAATGCAGCGCAACGTCAGGCGTAAAACTCGATTTTTACACAGATTCTCCTTTCTTTAATTTCAGATTCAGGACCGGAAAGGGCTCAAGCCGGAATTTCTATTTTTTCGATATATATACCGACGGCATCATGACCGGACACTACGGCGAAAAGGAAATGTGGATAATGAAGGGCGAGGTGAAGACAGCTCTGCCCGGCGGGCGGCACCGGGTAACGGTTTACCTGCCATGTCTGTGCGCAGCTGAACTCATGAATATTGAGCTTGCTGACGGCTCCGAAATCGTCCCGGTTGAGAAAAAGCTTAAGATGCTCTGTGTAGGTGACTCGATAACGCAGGGGTACGACGCCGAGTATCCGTCTCTCTGCTATGCCAACCTTGTTGCTGATGAATTTTCAGCCGACATGGTCAACCAGGCGATAGGCGGAGACAGGTTCCACGCCGAGCACCTAGACGAAAATATGAATTTTACTCCTGATATAGTTACTGTAGCGTATGGTACAAATGACTGGTCGGGCTCTCTCCGTGAAAATTTTGACCACGACATGCCGGAATATCTTGCGAAACTGGCAAAAATGTGCGAGACGGCAAAAATATTTGTCATAACTCCTCTCTGGCGTGCCGACGGAAACCGTGTCACCAAGGTTGGAACGTTCGAAGAAGCCGTCGCCCGGATCGTTTCGGAAGCTTCGAAATACTCCAATATGATTATCATAGATGGCTCAAAACTCACACCGCGTATAAACGCTTTTTATTCCGACCTGCGTCTGCACCCTAATGATATCGGATTCGGGATATATGCTAAAAACCTAATAACCGAGATGAAAAAACATTTGTGAATCATGAAATCGACCATTAAATAGAAAATTAACATATAAAAACAGCCTTCAAGGAAAACCGGAAGGTTGTTTTTTTACGTTCGTCAATATGCACAAAAAATGTTGCTGTCATATACTGAAAGTTCATTTGGTATTAAACTTTTTTTGGTTGACTTATTTCTTATTTTATTATACAATAAAGTGCTTGCTGCACTGTGAAACGGCTATATTAAGGTGATCTTACGAGCTTGTATTTTACTGACGGCAATGACATAATTACGGAGGATGTAATGGACCTGTTGATAAACCGGCAGCTGACTCAAGCGCAGATTGCCGAACTTCGATCCCACGCACCTGATGACGACCCGATATTATTTGCAATCGTTGGCGATATTTCGGGTTCAGCCCGTTATACACACAATGTTCTTGTGTTTACATCAAAAAGCTTTTTTACATATGACCTTGATTGCGGTAAAAAAGGTGAAGTCATCAAGATTGCCGAGGTCAGTGAAATTTATAATAAACGCATGTACGGAAACGGTGTCATGCGTGCCAGAATCAATGGCGGAGAAGTCAGAGATGTCTACCGCTTCACTTTTGCGGTAGCCGGGCTCTGTGACGCCGCCGTTTATTTTGTAAACGCCATCCACAGTGGAACAGATCTCAAGGAAGTAATGGAAAGCATTGATGCTACTTATGAGAAGCAGCTTTCCATCTGCCCCAAGTGCGGACGCACCCTCTCCGCCCCCGGAGTGAGCTGTATTAACTGCGAAAGCAAGACGAGAATTATATCGAAACTTGCAAAATACATGAAGCCCGAGAAAAACATACTTATTTTCTCGATTATTCTCTCTATAATAACCACATCGCTCGCTCTTATCCCGCCATATCTCACACGTACTCTGGTCGATAATATACTTGTCGCCGGCAATAAGGCTGATACCGGGATCATGCTGTTCGGCGCATTCGAAATGAACGTTAAGAACAGCCTGATAATTATCGGAATCATGCTGGCTTCAAACTATGTCATACGTTTCGGTCTCGGTGCGATACGCGGTTATTACCTGCGTAAATCGGGCGACCGGATAGTGAAGTCGCTTCGAGACGACGTTTACGAGCATGCCCAGTTCCTGCCCATGCGGTTTTATGATAAGACATCGACCGGATCGGTTATTAACCGTATATCGGGCGACAGTTCGAACCTGCAGTCATTCATGCTCCGCATAACCCAGGAAGTCGTTGTTCAGTTTTTCAAGATGATCGGTATCATCATTGTCATGATTGCGATGAACTGGCGCCTTGCGCTCTATTCGCTTATACCGGTACCCTTTGTTGCGATAGGCGCACGCATTTTCTCACAGAAGATAGCACCTTATTACCGCAGAATCTGGCGCCGCTGGTCGACCGTCTCGGGCGTTCTGACAGATACGATCCCCGGCATACGCGTCATTAAGTCATTTACGAATGAAAAGAACTCAACCAAGTACTTTGAGGAAAAGAACCAGGACTGGTATGAAACCGACATAAAGGCCGGAAAAATCCTCAATATATATCCGGCTGTTGTCAACTGTTTTGTTAGCTTCGGCTCGGTTGTCATCTGGATGCTCGGAGGACTTGCCGTCATCGGGGCTACCAACGTTTCGGGTACTATAACGGCCGGCGTTTTAGTATCATTTATATCGTACACTTCGATGTTCTATGAGCCGGTGAACTTCTTCGCCAACCTCAACGACTCGTACCAGAGCGCGCTCTCTTCGGCCGAACGAATCTTCGATATTCTCGACGCTGAGCCCGAGCACGACTTCGGCAAGGGACACACACTGCCTGTGGTTAAGGGTGAGATTGAGTTCAGAGATGTGTCGTTCTCATTTGACCGCACCAAGAAGGTGCTGAAGAATATCAACCTGAAGATTAATCCGGGAGATATAGTAGGAATAGTCGGAACCACCGGCTCGGGCAAGTCGACGCTCGTCAACCTGTTTTTGCGGTACTACGACCATTATGAGGGCGAAATACTGCTCGACGGTGTTAATATCCGCAAGATAGATATGGAGTTCTTCCGGTCAAGCATCGGGTATGTCCAGCAGGAACCGATGATGTTCCATGACACTATATTCAACAACATAGCCTACGGCGACGAGAGATACGGCGTTGAGCAGGTGATCGCGGCAGCAGACATAGCAAACGCCCACGAATTTATCGTCCGCCAGCCTGACGGATACGATTCAGTGCTCGGAGAACGCGGAGTCGGCCTCTCGGGAGGCGAGCGGCAGCGTATTTCGATCGCCCGCGCGGTACTTAAAAACCCGAGCATACTCGTCTTTGACGAGGCCACGGCGTCGGTCGACTCAGAAACCGAGCACCTAATCCAGGAAGCCATAGAACGCCTTATCAGCGGCCGCACCACCATAATGATCGCGCACCGCCTCTCAACACTTAGCAAAGCGAATATGATAGTCGTTGTAGACAACGGCGAAATCATCGAGTGCGGTACTCCTGAGGAACTGATGGCGCTGCAAGGCAAATATTATCGCCTCGTCCAGATACAGACCATGTCTGACAAGGTCAAGGAAGACAAACAGAAGGAGAACTTTGACTGATGGACAGAATATACGTTGACAAGAACAATGGCCGCATTGAGCGTTCCGATCTGTATCTCGTAAAGCTGATCATGAACGACGGCACTGTTATCGAGAATCTCGAACCCCGCCGCCTCTTCCCGCTCAGTGATACCGGGCACTATATTACTCTTTTAAACAACCTCGAGAAAGAAATCGCTATCATCCGGGATGTTAACAACCTCGACGCTGTCTCGCGGCAGGCGCTTGAGGACTGTTTCCGCGAATTCTACATGATTCCTAAAATAACCCAGGTTCTCGAAATCACCGACAAGTACGGAACCCTGACCTTCAAGGTGATGACCGACCGCGGTGAGATAGAATTTAGAATCCGCAACCGCCACAGTGATATAAAAGGTGTTAGCAAGGGAAAACGCATTATAATGCGTGACTCGGACGATAACAGATATGAAATACCTGACTTCGAATTGCTTGATAAAAAAAGCAAGCATCTGATGTTCAGCTATGTTTAAGGACTGAGGTGTGCCGGGGAGGAACTCTTTGAAAGGAGTTCCTCCCCGGACCCTTCTTCAGAAACATTACTGATACCATAATTGTGATGGGTTTTAGCGTAATATTATTGACAAGTTATTTTCAATGATGTACAATAAACTATCAGTGAAGAGTGAGCTGCTTTTCAAAATATATTCTTAAGGAGATAGTTGAGATGAAAAGGGTATTCTTCTGCCTCGTGTCCGTAACACTTATTGCCATTTTACTGGCAGCCGCAATCCCGGCATACGCAACATCCGGTACTGATCTTTACACACCTGCAAAAGAAGGTGAACTCCTCCATGAGCTTGATTTTATCAACGATAGCTATTGGAAACCGACAGTAACAAATGGTAGTTTCGGCTTTACAGCTCTCAGTTCCAATTCTGCCGAGATTATCGGCAACACCAACGCCTCGCAAAACTGGTATGGCGCTGAGCTTGAAGGTTTCCCGATCGATAACGCCGGATACACAATCACAATGACAATCATCCGCAACGAGAAGGCTTGTTTTGGACTCTATATCGACGGTACATACGGAGCATACGGTTATGCTGAGCAGTCTCATTTGATGAGCGGCCCCAGTGCACTCAACTCTACCGCTCATCCTTATGTCAAATACAGCACGCTAGGCTATGAATTCCCCGGCGTTGCAGCTGACGGAACAGCTCTTAATGACGGCTCGATGCAGGAATATGCAATGGAGGTTGACGGATTTAAATACAACCTCAGGTTCTATGTCAAGGATAAAACCGGCGAATGGCGGCTTATTGACCAGACTTACGACGGAGAAATTCTAACATTTTATACCTACAATCTTGGCATTTATTTCTACAGCTATTATACGCAGAAAGCAACCATAGGCGATATCAAAATTTACAAGGGCTATACGGTTTCAGGCGAGAAACTGTCTGAAACAACCGCTGCTCCTGATACCACGAAATCACCCGATACCACTAAAGCTCCTGAAACCACAAAGAAACCAGAAACCACCAAAGCCGACGAGACCACAAAGGCTCCCGGCGCTACAGCTGCAGTGACTACAAAGGCTCCCGTGACCACAGCCGCTCCGGTTGAAAAATTAGGCTGCGGATCAATTCTGGCCGGCGGAGCCGGAATGCTCGTAATTGTCGCTGCCGCGGGATACAGCATGCGAAAAAGAAAGAGATAATCCACGATACTTTTATGACCGGACTGCCGCATGACACGGCAGTCCGGTTAATTATATAATTATTCTATTGCTTTTTAGTAATATGTATGTTATCATATAACAGAAAATGAAACACGGTTCGGCACCGCATGACGGTGCTGCCGGGACCGGCACATGATGCCGGAGTCCGGAGATAAGGAAAGCGCGGTTAAAATCCGCCGCAACAGCCATTGCCGTATATGGGGGCAACCGCTCTCACAAGCCGGAATGCTTATCGTCCCGTGATGTGTGACAACGCTCTTGGGCGCGTCAGAGCCAGGCCGGCTTCAAACGGACGGGACGACGGAAGAGCGCAGCATAACCTGGCATGCGGAAAGACCGCCGTTTTTCTGCGCGCATGTGGTTTAGCCGCGCCCTGACGCTTCTCTGCGGAAGGGCGTTTTCGCTTTTCATTCAAGTTTATATATTTATTGAGGAGTGTTTTTTGAATGAAAAAGAACCACATTAAGTTTATCCGCGTGTCAGCGGTGATGCTCTGCCTGATATTGTTGTTTTCTTTGGTATCCTGCGGCAAGGAACTGCAGACCGAGCTTTGGAAAAACGCAACATATACCGAGAATACGACACTTGGCAGCGGCGCGACGACTGTTGTAGTCAAGGTTGAGGCCGGCGATAAATCCATCGAGCTGACTATTAAAACAGACAGAACTCTTTTGGGGCAGGCTCTGACCGACAATAATCTTGTCGACGGCGAGGACGGTGTATACGGTCTCATGATACTTGTGGTTAACGGGATTAAAGCTGATTACAACACCGACGGCGCTTACTGGGCGCTTTACAAGAACGGCGAATACGCAACCTCGGGCGCTGATACTACTGAGATTGCCGATGGCGAGCATTATGAGCTGGTTTACACGAAGGGTTAAACGCGGGACGGAAATAAAAGCTGCGCCGGACATTCCAGCGCGGAGCCCGGTTAGGGCGGTGAGGAAGCGCGGGATGCTGCTGCGCGACATGGTTGTTTTCGCAATGTTCGGCGCTATGATGTTCTGCTCGAAAATAGTGATGGAGGGTCTCCCGAACATTCATCTTATCGGAATGTTCACGGTGCTCCTGACTGTGGTATACCGGAGGCGGGCGCTAATTCCCATATATATCTTTGTAATTATCGCCGGAATTTTTTATGGATTCGCGCCCTGGCTGATTACATATCTTTACGTCTGGACTATTCTGTGGGGCGCGGTTATGCTCCTGCCAAAGAAAATACCTGATGTCGCCGCGGCTTTTGTCTACCCGATAGTCTGTAGCCTTCACGGACTTGCTTACGGAGCTTTGTGCGCTCCCTCACAGGCGCTGTTATATGGGATGTCATTCACAAATATGATCGCCTGGATTGCTGCCGGATTCCCCTTTGACCTGCTTCATGCCGCAGGAAATCTCGCAGTCGGGTTTCTTATACTCCCTCTGTCAAAGCTTGTGCGTAAGCTTGATGCGAAATAAGGAAGCAGCATATACGGAATGAAGCATAAATAAAATAAATCAGGCGTATCAGAGCGCCGGATTTTTTATTGCTTTTCTGCTCAGCGCGGTGTATAATGTAATTGTATGGGAATAACGATTGTTTCAGGGAGATTTATTCATGCCGAAATTCATTAAAACTGTCATCGTGCTTTTTCTGCTGACGCAGTCACTTGCACTCGCGGCATGCCGGGGCAGGGGAGCAACTTACGAGACAACCGGGCAAACAACCGCGTATGAGAACGGCGTTACAGCGGTTGATACCACTGCCGAGAGCGAAGACGGGAACAGCGAAGCCGGCGACCTGGTCGGCAGCCTTCTCGGAAATTATTTCGGTAATATAAACACGAAAGAAAACTTAATTTTAAAAATTGACAGTTATGAGGAGATGACAGGGCTTTATAATTATTTGAAAACAGCCGATTACTACACATTGCGTTATTCAGGTACCGCATATGACGACTGCACAAGCGAAAAATATGACAAGAACTTTTTCGAAGGCGGCGGTCGGCTCGCAGCAGTCGCAATAAGCTGTGCCAGCGGTTCCTATACCTATTTCACTTTTTCTGATGAAACAGAAAACGGCGTCACCATATACCTTTACCGCCGCAACCCGTATATTACAATCGCGACCGCCGACATCGGCAGATTTGTATATCTGGTGCCAATTGGCGATAAATACGATGAGGATGATATAAATGTGGTGAGAAACGAAAGTGAGAGAGCAACCACCGACGCCTTCCTTGAAAAGAGTGCCGACACGACTTTCGTAAGCATATCCTCGGGGAAATATAAAAGATATGACGGAAAGACATATTTCACGGAGGCGTTTTCAGCGCTGTACGGAGGGTGGGTATATCTGGATAATCGTGGCGTGTGGGCTCTCGCGGACGGATTTGGTTATATGGAAGTTATCAGCCGGAACCGCGATAAAATACCCGCAATAAAAGCCTCGGAGGGTATGGAGCTCTGTTACACAGCCAACTTAAATGTAACCAATGTGGAGTATATTATTTTAAGTACAGACCTGTCCGATGAGAGAAAGGTAAGCTCGCTGGCCGAACTTCCCGGATTGCCGCGCGGAGCATATTATCTTGTGTGTCAGATAGGCGGGGGTCGGACAATTGCCGGAGACACCGAGAGAGCCGGATATTTTTGCATATTCCTTTTGGATGTTTGATCAGGGTTTTTTATTCCAAAAATTGTTTAACAGCAGTGAATATTCGACTTATAATGAATTGCGGTTATAATTTTATGGTTGCGAAAGGATTCTATATATGAGTTCAGATTCAAGCCCGCGAAGTAAAACAATTGAATTTTAGCTGAGAACAGGCTTTCGCGGCCTTGTTTTCGGCTGCGAAAGGAGTGATCGGCATGATCAACTACATTACCACCAAAAACAATTACATCGAAAAAATCACTTCTCCGGAGGAGGGTTGCTGGATTTCTCTCGTAAGCCCGAGTGAGGCAGAACTGATTGAGATCTCAAAGAGCAGTGAAATTGACCCTGACGCGCTTCACGCCGCGCTCGACGCCGACGAGCGCTCGCGTATCGAAACTGACGACACGTATACGATGATACTGGTCAACATTCCGTCCGTAGAGGAGCAGGACGAAACCGATCTTTACAGCACGGTGCCGCTCGCGGTTTTCCTCACGAAAAATACTGTCGTGACGGTATGCAGCGAAAATACCCCGGTACTACGCCAGTTCGCTGAGGGCAGGGTGCGCGATTTCCGCTCAAATCTTAAGTCGCGCTTCATTCTCCAGATACTCTACCGGATCGACTCGCTTTATCTGCAGTATCTGCGCAACATCGATAAAAAGAGCGACGAGGTTGAGGAAAAGCTGCATAAATCGACAAAAAACAGCGAGCTGATTGAACTGCTCAGGCTTGAAAAGAGCCTTGTATACTTCACGACGGCGCTTCGCTCGAACGAATCGGTGCTTGAAAAAATGCTACGCGACGACAACGTGAAAAAATACCCTGAGGATGCCGAACTGCTCGAGGACGTTATAGTCGAAAACAAACAGGCTATCGAGATGGCCAAAATATACAGCGGAATACTTTCGGGCATGATGGACGCCTTCGCGTCTGTCATCTCGAATAATCTCAATATAGTCATGAAACTGCTCGCTGTCATCACCATTGTAATGTCAATACCGACACTGATATTCAGCGCGTACGGAATGAACCTTAACCTTGCCGGGATGCCGTTTTCGGGCAGCCCGTACGGATTTCTGATAATCTGCGTAATGTCCGCTGCAATCAGCATAGGCGTCGCGATGATTTTCAGAAAGATGAAGATGTTCAAGTGAAATTTAAGTCAACCCTTACAAAAATAGGGGTTGATTTTAATTATTCCAATAAAATGTATTGACAATTATGTAATATGATGCTATATTATATGCAAATAATAGGTTATATTGTCATATTAATATTTATTAATAAAAAATGGTATACATATGAAAAAACACAGAGATTCATTTAAAGAATTTAGCTCGGAAAGCAACATTCAATGTAAAACGATATGCAATAAAGATGAAATTAATAAAGGTGCAATACTGTATAGACATGTAAAAGAGTTAAGTTTATTTAAATACCAAAATGAAGAGCGTAGAGAAGATTCAATTATTCAACAATCCGCTAATATGCAAACAGCTTTCTCGGTAATTACAGCAGTATTATTCATGGTAATTCCAATACTAATTGAAAATTGTAATAGACTGTCTTTAAAATTTTTACTTATTGCTACATCAGTGATATCATTCTTTTTGTTTATAAGCTTACTATTTGCTTCCTTAGCACAATTTAGGTGGAAATATAAAGCATCACCTTCTGTTAAAGAATTAGAAAATATCATTGACAATAACTGGGAAAATTCATTAGCTGAAGAACAACAATTAAAGCAGTTTGTGAACTTACTTGGTGAAGTAGATAATAGTAAGCAAGAAATTAATAATAAGCGTGTTCGATTTTTACGAATATCCATGTTTAGCTTTTTTATTTCTCTATTTTCAATATTTTTATTTTATATTATTGGAATATATATAATTTTATAAGGAGAGTATTAAATGAATAATTTCAATCAGCAAGGTGATCAAGGTAATCAAAACGATAACACAAAAACCACATCGACAAGCTTACAGAACCCAAGCCCAATGAGACAAGTACAAACTCCTTTTATACCAACACGTATTCAAGAAAGTGCTGATGTTGGGGTAAGGAATGATGAAAATATTCAAAAAAGTAAAAAGTAAAAAAAAATACAGGATTAGGGGGGGATTTAGGATGAAGAACAATATTCAACAGGGAAATCAAGGGCGTGGACAAAATAATAATACTCCAAGCACAACAACGAGCACACAGAATTTGAACCCAATGCAGCAAGTACAAACGACTCAAATTCCCACACAGACACAAAGGAATGCGGATATTGGAAAAGTTGGTATCAAACAGCGGGAGAAAAAATAAAATTATACAGAATAAAGTTAATAAATCCACTATTTTATATCATTACATAAACTTAAGATAATGCTTCACCTCAGACACCGGCAGGGATGTGGGGCCCAGCCGGCGTCTGATGTAGCGCACTTGAAATTCAGCAAATCAATTGTTTAAAAGTTTTGGAAAAGGGGTCCGGGGAGAAACTTTTCTCTAAAAAGTTTCTCCCCGGCGTATTTTTACACCAAGCTTCCCTCAAGCATCTCAGCGTTCAGGCGAAGGGCGAAGGTGCTGCCGGCCGGGAAGCGTGCGGCGGCGGAGCACATATAGGTCAGTTGCTTTTGCAGGGCGGCGCGCCAGCGGTCCTCGCCGGTTGCCTTATATAGGCGGGCGAGAACCTCAAGAAAAGCAGAGTTGCCGGAGGGCATGGCTCCGTCGTAAGTCTCCTTCGGACGGAGAAAGAGCGGTTCGGCATCGTCGGCGTAAAGATAGAGGCCGCCGGTATCGCTGTCGGTAAAGTGGAGAAGCAGGATGTCGGCAAGTTTTGCGGCATCGGTGGTACGACCGAGCATGAGGAGTGCAAGAGAGAAGAAAGCATAATCCTCGGCGGTACCCTCTCCTTTAGCCTCGCCCTCGCGCCAGCGGATAAATAGCCGTCCGGCAGGGCCGGTGAGGTTTTTTGTGAGGAAGTCGGCCGATTTCGATGCTGCCTCAAGGTAATCGCCGCGGCCGAAAACCTCAGACGCACGGACAAGTCCGCAGATCATAAGGGCATTCCAGGCGGTGAGAACCTTATCATCACGCCGGAGTATTGTGCGGTCGCGCCGCCACTCATAGAGCTTTCTGCGAAGCTCGGGGATACCGTCGGGCTCGGAGGCGAAGTTATCGTTATCGATCAGGTTCGGGATATTTTTGTTCTCAAAGTTGCCGGCTTCGGTTATCCCGAAGCGGCGGCAGAAGAGGTTGCCGCCCTCTTCACCCAGCGCAGTTTTGATTTCAGACGGCGTGAAGGTGTAATATCCGCCCTCGCCGCCGCCTGAGTCTGCGTCCTGGCTTGAGAAAAATTCTCCGCCAGGTCCGGTCATTTCGCGCAGCACGTAGTCGGCGGTCGACTCGCCGGCAAAGCGGATCGGCGCCTGCCCGGTTATTGAATACATTTCAGCGTAAGCCCAGAGAAGCATCGCGTTGTCGTAGAGCATTTTTTCGAAATGCGGAACCAGCCAGCGCCGGTCAGTGGAATAACGGCAGAAGCCGCCGCCGATATGATCGAATATGCCGCCGCGGTACATTGACTCAAGCGTTGAGTCGGCCATGATCAGCGCACGCTTGTCTTTCGTGCGGCGGTAATAGTCGATGAGAAACAAAAGATTGTGCGGGGATGGGAACTTCGGCGCCTCCGAGAAGCCGCCGTACCGGCCGTCGTAACTCTCGGAGAGCTGCCGGAAGGCAGTTTCTGCTAGGTCTTGGGGCTCCCCGGGCGGGGAAGTGTTGTCGAGGACGTGCAGTGCCTGGACAATTTTTCCGGCGGTATCGGTGAGCTTTTTCCGCTCGGTTTTCCAGAGCCGGGCAGATGTATTCAAAAGATGGAGCAGCGCCATTTTCGGCAGGTAAGTCGCCGCGTAAAACGGCCTGCCGTCGGGCAGCGCGAGGATGGTCAGTGGCCAGCCGCCCGAACCTGTCATTGCCTGGGCGGCCGTCATATATACGCTGTCGACATCGGGGCGTTCCTCCCGGTCAACCTTGACGGGTACGAAACCGGTGTTGAGCACATCGGCAACATCGGGGTCGGAGAAGGATTCCTCGGCGATCACATGGCACCAGTGGCAGGAGGAATAACCGATGCTGAGAAAGACAGGTTTGTCCTCGGCGGCGGCTTTATTTCTGGCCTCCTCTCCCCACGGGAACCAGTCGACAGGGTTTTCGGCGTGGAGAAGCAGGTAGGGGGATTTTTCGTGAATCAGGCGGTTGTGTTTTATATTCGGATTTGTCATGATTTGACCTTCTTTCATGTTTCGATAATTATTATGACATGAAAGATGGAATTCTATAAATAAAGCCCGGCGCACCGTGAGGCGTGCCGGGCTCGTTTATTATTTTTTCAAAGGGATTAAAATCTCTGATACCAGATATAAATCTAAGCTATGGTTTCCGGAGATGACCGGCCTATAAGTTTCATCGGTCTGATTAACCGGCACTGTAGTAGAATTATCATCAACTACTATAAATCCGGCTTCGCTTCCTTCAGACGCAAGTTTATAAATATCCACACCATATGTCTCCTCAAACGTGCGTGTCCCGACAGGAACATCGCAGTATATGATAAAGCCCCTCACCGCAAGATATCCGGGAATAAAATTTTCATCTTCAGCTTGATATAGTGTATTATCTGTATATCTGCCTGACCCGTATGTGGTACCTTCGGGTGAGGCACCGTCTTTTGAATACATCCACACCCGAGGGGTGATATGCATTTCATTCCTTTTTTGTTCGGCAGTGCTGATAATTTTTTTCAGTTCGGGCAGGGTGCATTTATCGGGTTCGAAACCGACCCTCAGCAGTACGGCGTTGAATTCCCCCGGAAACGTGAGCGCCTGTATTATTATGCCGTTCCATTCATAAGTTGATACCAGGTCGTTGAAGATGGTACTGTCAGCGGCGGGTAGCGACAACTTCTCAGCGATTGAATATGAACCCGATTCAATATGGAGAGTAAAATTGCATATTTCTCCGGTAATTGACGGAATGCTGTCAATACATGTGATGATCTTTGTTCCCCTATCTGGATATTTATCCTCGTATTCGGAGCCGTCCGGGAGAGTTATATATATCCTGAATTTCATGGCTGACAGGCGGGAGGACTTACCCTTGATACAAAGGCGAAGAGAACATGTTCCGTCGTCAGACGGAGAAATTATAGCGTAATTAAGGGTAAAGGAATCGAAGGTCAGCGGTTCATTTAACAGATAAAATCCCGTAGGGATTGGTTCATCCTCGCCGGTTCCTGCAATTAAGGTACTCTCAAGCCCATCTTTTCCAAACCAGAATATCTGGCGGATTTTTCCGGTCTGCGCGGCGGTTCCGAAGGTCAGCGCCAGAGAGAGGACAGCCGCGGCGGCGATAACAATCGTACGCCGGAAAACCTTTTTACTCCGCGGCTTTTTTATGATTTGCGCGGTTGCGGCGTCGATCGTTGCATCATTTGACCCGGGCGACGCGGCAATCTTTTTCATCACCAGGGCTTCGATGCGCCCGGCGGCACCGTCCGGCGCGGTCAGGTCTATATTCAGCTGACTTATCTTCTCAATATCAGTATCAGTCAGATGATCAAAAGCGCTTTTTATCCTGTTTTTCATAAGTTATATTTCCCCCAATTGTTTTCTGAGCTTTTTTAAGGCTCTGTGGATGCGCATTTTAACGGCGCCGGCGCCGAGGCCTGTGTGCTCCGCTATACCGGCGATCGGTTCGCGATAGAAATAATGGCGAAGTATTATACCGGAGTCGGGTTCTCCGAGCGCGAGCACGGCGTCTATCAGGTTCCTGCTAAACTCAGCGTCAGCTACCATTTCGGGTATATCCTCGTCTGAGCAGAGAACCGGAGCGGTTTTATGTTGTTCATCACTGGTATCAGATTCAAGAGCGCTTACGGCAGCGACAGGGACGATTTCAGGCTTTGCCACAGCGGCACGGTAAAAGCTGATTGCTCCACGATTTGCGAGCATGGCGAGGTAGGTTTTCAGACTCCCCCGGTAAATGTCAACCGAATCTCTCGTCCGCCACAGGTTGACAAAAACATCGGATGCAAGTTCCTCCGCGTCGGCGGCCGATCCGACCGAGGAAATATGGCCGTATATAACTGTATAAACCAGCCCCGTATACTGCTGCATTATCAGGCGGAGCCCCTCGTCAGGGCGGCTGCGGAGAACGGATAATAATTCGGCGTCTGTCATCAGGTCACCTCCTGGCGTCATTTTTTGTCTGAAGCGCTTCCATGTATTACAATCGCAAAAGAGAGGAAAAAGTAACATAAAAAATAATATAAGGCGGCATCGGTACAGGATGCCGCCGGAAATACTCAGGTTTTTCTTTTATCCGGAATCCGGGCAGACCCGGCGCAATCTGATTTCAGCTTGGATTCAAAAAACATCCGGCTGATGATCAGCAGATTTCCGATCATGCTACCGGCGGGGAGATCGGGCATATCGTTACCGATACTTTTTTATGCTTGTCACGCAGGCGGAGGGTAAAAGCGTACGGGTTTGGGCAAAAGAGGAGCACCGGGAACGTGCCTAGGCATCTGTTGTGGCAAAGTATAGAAAAACTAGAATCAATTATACCATATGGAACGGGGCTAATCAAGCTGGAAGAAAATAATTTTATTGATAAGCAGATTACTGTAAAAAAGGTATATATATCAATGCTGTTTCATCTGAAATAAAACAGAAAATATGCTCGTATCGCGGAGAAATTCCATTTTGTATAAAATGACAGCAAAAAAATTAGGGAATATGCGCATTGACAGACAATAGAGTCTATGTTATTATAAAATCGGAACGTTCCATATGGAGGACTGTTGAATGTCTGTAACAATAATTGACATTGCCCGCGCAGCCGGGGTTTCAAAGACAACCGTCTCAGCCGTAATCTGCGGAAGAAGCGGCGTCAAGGAAGAGACCCGCCAGACGGTTCTTGACACTATACGCGAACTTCATTACGTTCCAAATTTCAACGCGCGGAATTTTGTTCAGAAAAGGACAAACATACTTGGCGCGCTGATTATGTCGGCGGACAAAAAAACTTCAAATTACGAATTTGCTAATGAAACCGGCGTTTACGCGCAGGATATCAGCCGGGGTATTATTTCCCGGCTCAGCACAACGAGATACGGACTCATGACCGCGTATATTTATCCCGGAGATATGATACTTCCCCCGATGCTTACTGACAACAGGGTTGACGGCCTTTTTGTGATCGGCTCAATAGAGATGCCGGCAACAGTAAAAAAACTGCTTATCGAGCGGGGCATCCCGGTTGTGGCCATAGGGCGCACATATCCGGAGTTCGATTCAATCAAGGTTGACGTCCCCCACGCGGTTTACCTTGCCACTCGTCATCTGATCGAAAAATCCCACCGCCGTATTGGTCTTGTTAACTGCGCCCCCAACTATATCTCAAACCGTGAGCGTCTTGGCGGATACAGACGCGCGCTGGACGAGGCGAAAATAGAGTTCGACTCCTCGCTTGTCGTAGACTGCCGGGATAATACCGGCTGTTCGGGATACATGTCAGCGCAGCAGCTTCTGACCGGCGGCGCATCCCCGAGTGCGCTTATAGCCGCAAATGTTTCGATCACGATGGGAGTATTAAGATACCTTTACCAGAACAAAATTAATGTTCCGGACGACATATCTGTCATCGGACACGAGGATTCGGTGATGTACAGTTATGCCAGCCCGGCGCTGACCGCTATAAATATCCGCAAGGAAATAACCGGCAGCGAGGCAGCTGAGCTTCTTCTCGAGAGGCTGGCAGGAAATACCGAAGGCTGTCCCGTGAGCCGGTTTATCGAACCCACACTGACCGAGAGGGATTCGGTCAGAAACTGCAACTAAATAAGAAAACAACAAATAGAACCTGTGCCTGACCTGAGTGGAATTTTCCAGGGGGAACAGATATTGTTTTCGTTATACGATTGACCGGAACGTTCCTGATGAGTTTATTGCATTGATGTTGTACCCAAAATCCTGAAAGGAGTTATATAAATGTTCAGAAAAATAGCAGCTGTTTTACTGCTACTCACGATGGTTCTGCCCCTGGCTGCCTGCGCTTCAGGCGGCGACGATGAGGTTACAACCGCGGCGGTTAATAACGGAACCGAAACGGGAACTGAAACCAAGAGCCTTTACGACGCCAACGGCTATCTTCTCGATCAGCTTGCGGATAAGGACTTCGGCGGTGAAAAGCTGACGATGCTTTACTGGTCCGACCGTCAGTATCAGGAGTTCCAGGCAAACGAAATCAACGGCGACAATATCAACGACGCTATTTTCAACCGCAACCTGAAGATAAATCAGCGTCTCAATGATGATGTCAACTATGTGGGGGAACTTGGCGATGCCAGCTATTATGCTGCGTTTGCTCAGAAGGCCATGACCGACGTCGATTCGGGAACCTGCTCGTATGACATAGTGGCGGGATACAGCCTTGCCAATGCGTCGCTTGCCGTCAAGGGGTACTCAGAAGATCTTATGCAGTACGAAAGCATTCTGGAATTTGACTACCCGTGGTGGCCGTCAAAGATGGTCAACGAAGCGACAATTGACCACAAGCTTTACTTTGTTACCGGCGATATATCGACGAATCTGATTCTTATGCTTCAGGCGGTATATTTCAACAAGAACATGATTGAAAACCTTAACCTTGAATCGCCGTATGAATTGGTGTTGAACGGCAAATGGACGCTTGAAAAAATGATATCAATGTGCGCAGGAGTATACCAGGATACAAACGGTAACGGCACGAAAGATGACGCTGATACATATGGTTTTACAATATCATCCACATCCAACGCTTACGACACCGCGTTCTACGGCGCCGGACTTATAACAATGGAGAAAGATGCGAACGACCTGCCTGTTATCTCGCCGACATGGAACAGCGAGAAAACGATGGACGTACTTTCTAAGCTTCTGACCTTCTTCTACAGTACTGATGACGTTTACACCGCTGTGGGAACAAAACTTTTCGCGGACGAGCGTGTATTCATTGAGTTTGCGTCTTTAAACGCAGCTTTCATCAGCTTCAAGGAACTTGATTTTTACGGAATCGTTCCGCCTCCAAAGTATGATGTTTACCAGGAAAATTATTATACTGCGGTTTCGACGCCTCATACTCTTTACTCTATCTCAATCGGTTCATCGCTTAAGGAGCACGGCGCTTACCGCCTTGAGTGCCTCGCTTCAGAAAGCTACCGCAGCGTAACTCCCGAGGTCTTCAATATTACGCTTCAGTTCAAGTATGCGTCCGACGAGGATACCGGCAAGATGCTCGACATAATCCGTGACGGCGTAGTCTTCGAAGTCGGTAAAGTATATTCATATGCTTTCAACAATCTGACGTATAGCATGTGGCGCAGTTGCGTCTCAGGAAACAATCCCAACTTCGCATCTCTTTACAAAGCACAGTCAAAGGCGCTCCAGACTCTGCTTGATAAATTCATTGCGGATATTACAAGCAGATAAGCAACGGCAATATCTCTCTAAAGCGGATCTTAAATTTTAAACTATTTTAGAATGAAGGGAAACTAACAATGAAAAAATTTACAGCACTTCTGCTTTCATTGACTACAATTGTCATGCTCGCGGTTACATTAACCGTCAGCACCTCGGCTGCAGCCTGGGACGGGACAACAGTCGACACATCGTGGTATAATACCACAGCTACCGAATTTACACTTACTACCGGCGAACAGCTTGCCGGGCTTTCCGCAATAGTAGCCGGCAGGGCAAGCGGAATCAACATTGACAATTTTTCTGGCAAGACTATAATTCTCGGAGCTGATGTAGACCTTGGCAGTAAGAACTGGACTCCTATCGGACTGCTGATATCAAATAATATTAGCGCGTTTAATGGTATATTTGACGGCCGGAAACACACGATCAGCAACCTTGCTATCAACATGTCCGAGACAACCACAAACGGATCGCGTTACGGATTTTTCGGATACATAAGCGGTATAGCGAAGGACATCAACTTTAAAGGCGCCAGAATCGTTACAACGGCCACCTGTTATTCAGCTGTCGTCGCTGGTTATATCGACGGCGGAACCGTTGCCCGCTGCACGGTTGACGCGGGTTCGGTCTTAGAGTGTTATACAAGCGCTCAGGGAATGATCGCAGGACGCGTTGAAAAATCCGGTACCATTGATTCCTGCATAAACTACGGCACAATCACCGGATACGGACTCAGCGCCGCAACCAGCAACGTTATCGTCGGTGGCATTGTAGGCCTTGCTGATTCCAGCGTTGTCAAAAACTGTGTCAACTACGGTGATGTAACGGCTATCGCACAGACTGGAACCCCAAACCATGCCGGAGCTTCCGGTATTTCCGGATTTGTAAAAACAGCTGAAATTACAAACTGCGTAAACTATGGTAAAATAAGCTTTACCGATTACCTGAACACAAACACGGGAACCGGCGGTATTGTTGGTAAATGCCACAGCGGAGCCGGATCAACTATAACCAACTGCTACAACTTCGGCACTGTTGAAGGAAAAGGCGGCGACACCACACAGACGGGTCTTATCGCAGGACTGCCTCAGGTACTCGGAACAATAGAAAACTGCTATTCAGTACCCTCAGGCAACCTTAGTGCTGCAGGATCCGGAATGATGGCCGGATTCGTGATATCAAACGTGAATATCGTGGCGAAAACCGACGCAGGATATGCCGCTATGGAAAACGCAGCACTGGCGATAGAGAATGGAATTACAGCTGTCCTCGTCAACCTTACAATACATTATGTTAAAGATGACGGCTCGAAAGCTGCTGACGACAAGATTATTGAACTGCATGAGGGTGACGAATACAGCGTTGATTCTCCCGCTATTTCCGGAATGACTCCGGACCAGGCGACAATCAGCGGCAAGATTGGAAGCACAGCAGCCGAAATCACCGTAAAATATACTGTCAAGTCCTGCACGCTGACAATCGAATATGTCTATGAGGATGGAACACAGGCTTACGCTTCCTACGTCGCAACCTCGAAATACGGCACTGAGTTCAGCGTGAAGTCTCCCGAAATTGCTGGGTATGACCCGAGCTTTACGGTTGTCGAGGGCAAATTCGAGATGGACAGAACAATAACTGTTAAGTATAAGTCGAACGGAACCCTGACCACAGCCGTTACCGACCCCTCCGGAAATGTTACCGACACACCCACAACAACTACAGCTTCCGGAAAATCAGGCGGTTGCAAGTCGGTGGTTGGAACAGGCGCTGCCATCATCGCGATGATCTCGGTATTCGGTACAGCTGTAATCGTGAAGAAGAACCGGGACTGAAGCGACACATTCCGATAGAAACTAAGTAAATATCTTTCTGTGACCGGCTTAAAACCGGTCACAGCCTTTATGGGGGGTAATATGTTTTTTACCAGGACAGGCAGCGCGGGGCTGATGTTTCGGATTACCGCGTTCATACTCGCAACAGTGATGGTTTTCCTCATCCCGACTGCAAGACGACTGGCTGCGCGGGGATGATACCCTGACCGACGCCGTCACTTTACATACTCCGGAGGGTGGCGCACCTGCGGGAGGTGAATTTGGGGAGATTTATGTCGTTCCCGAAGAAGTTTCACTCACCGGGCAGGGAACCAAGGATAATACGTTCTTTACAGTTTCGGAGAATACATATATTAAGATAGGAACCGAAAACACGCCGCAAATCCATCTGCTTACAAATCCCACCCTAATTTTCATAATTCCGCTTGACAATTAATAATTAAATACATATAATTAATCTGTAAGCCGGATGATACTCTTTATCAATATTACCCACTGACAGCTGAATACCACAATAAGCACGGTACAGCGGCAGGAAGTTGGAAGGAACGATCATAATGTCGAAAGGCCTGATAATACTCGACCCCGGCCACGGGCAGTATGGCAATCCCCACACTACCCGCGAAGGTTTCTTTGAGGGCACGCAAAATTTCATCCTCGCCGGATACCTGCGCGGCGAGCTGATTTCCCGCGGATTTGATGTAAAGCTGACACGCGAAAAAGTCGAGGATAACCCATCGCTCGAGGAACGCGGAAAGATGGCGGGAGAAAACAATGCAGTAATGTTCCTGTCGCTGCACTCAAACGCCCCCGGTACCTCGGCGACGCCTGAACGCTACCCGAAGATACGTGGAGCCGAGACATATTATTCGATAGCTGACCCCGAACGCAATTTTCAAATCGCCTGCGCACTAAACGATGCCGTCGTGGCTGTGATGCAGACAAGCGATCGCGGTATTAAGACCCGTCGACTGGCCGACGATCCGGAACGGGACTTTTACGGAGTCATCCGGAGCAGCGCCGCGAGCGGATGCCGGCAGGCATTTTTGATTGAGCACGGATTCCATACAAATCCCGAGGACTCGGCGTTTCTGCAGAGCAGCGAGTGCCTGGCGAAGCTGGCCGCTGCTGAAGCCGATGTGATCGAACGCTTTTTTGGCTGATTAAATACTAAAAATACCCGCAGGCAACCATATTAAGCGGATAAAAATTCAGGTTCGCCGTTTACATAACTATTGACAACCGCCGCCATCTGCGATATAATTAAAAAGATGATTAGCGCGTTAAATTCTTTTCTATAATAGTCATAAATACGCCTGACATTGCCGGGATTCCGGCATTCATAATCAATTTCTGCCCTTTTGTCAATAATTCCAAGAAAGGAATATTACACAATGAAAAAACTCCTGTCTTTAGCCCTCGCCCTGGTTATGCTCCTTCTCCTTGCTTCCTGCTCCATGAAGAAGGACCCGACAGCAACCGGTGAAACTAAAGTTGACAACAGCTATGAGGTTGTCGGCTCTTCCGGTAAGGAGAGCTTTGAATATGAGACGACCGCAATCAACACACTTAGAATTACCGGGTACACAGGCGGTTTTGAAAAGCACACCGTATCTATCCCGGCTGAAATTAACGGTATAGCGGTCACGGAAATCGGCGACAAAGCTTTTTATTATAACAACAGTATCACGTCTGTTACGATTCCTGCGTCTGTTACCACACTCGGCTCATGGGTTTTTGCCGGTTGCAGTTATCTTGAAAACGTAACCATTTCCGAAAATGTAACAACGCTCGGCGACGGTGTATTCTATCTCTGCACGGCGATTACCGAAATAAAGCTGCCTGAAAGTCTCCTGGCAATCAGCCAGTTCGAATTTTACGGGTGCAGCGCACTTGCAGTGATTGATATTCCCGCATCTGTCACTGAAATCAGCGACAGTGCTTTCTGGCAGTGCACCGCTCTCGGAGCCGTCACCGGCATGGAAGGTGTAAAAACCATAGGATCTTATGTGTTCAACGGCTGCAAGACGCTTGCACAGATTACGGTTCCTTCTGTTACCGAAGAAATCGGAGACCACATTTTCAACGGCTGTGAAGCCCTGACTGTAAAAGTAATAAAAGGATCATACGCCGAAACATATGCGTCAACCTACGGATACAGGTTCGCAAACTGATATATTAGCTTAACACCCGGCGGTTGTATTATCCACATCCACCGGGTGTTATACTTTTTTAACTGACAATTAATCGTAAACAACCTTGGTGCTGTTCTTGACACCAAGCACCGACCAGTCGTATCTCACCGGACTGAAGCGGATTTTTACTATATCCCGGTCCCTTTCTTTAATGACTGAGCATTCATAGTAGAGCCGCCGCCGGTCGGCAATCCTGCGGCATTCGTCAAACTCGGGGAAGCCTTGCGCCTCATCAATTATATCACACTCGATTTCTATAACCGGCTCTCCGTTGTAAAATGTGTATTTAAGCCTTGCTTCGCGTCGTAGCCCCAAACGTCCGCAGGCCATCAGTGACAGAAGGGTAAAAACCGTAAATATATCGCAGTCAAACTTACGGTATACTCCGGAAGGCCAGATATGGTAAACCCTCTCGTCGGCAAAGCAGGTGCAAACGCAAAAAGCAAGATAGGCGATACAGCGAACCGCGTCGGACATTTTCCTGATGCTCTCAACCGGATCGGATAAGGGATCGTTAAAAGCGCAGCTGTAAAAGCCGCCCTTTGCATATCGGTAAGCCGCCTCTGCCATTTTTACTTCATGCGGGTCGGGAAAGCCAGTATTCATTGATCTGTTATCGGCAAGTGAAAGTCCGCACGGACCGGGAGGAAGCACAACAAGGTCAAACGCGCCCGCTGCCGCGAGTTTTTTTATATAGTTGACAGATGAGCTGAGTATAATCGCAGCGCAGAGTCCTGAGACCGGAGCCATGCTGCGAATGATGAGAGCGCACCCGTTATCAGTATTGACGAGGAACGGGGAACGCGAAAAACCGGAAAGCATTTTAAGGATATAATCGCGTTTTCCGGGGCCATTTAAGCAGCAGTCATAAACGCTTTTTTTATCACCCGTGAAAGTTGATTGCGGGAAACACGAAATAAGTTGCCCAGTGTCATCAGACCGGAAGACAAGAAAATCAAAGCCGCGTTCGGCAAGCAGTTCATCCCTGCATAAATCCCTGATACCGATTTTTTCTGTTGTCTCCATATGATGCCGATTCCTTTATCCGATATAGATTATAATGATAATAGTACCATGGACTGCCAACATTTTCAAGGGCTTTCGCAAATTATGTTAAATTTGCGGGAAGGTTTAGAATATCACTGAAGTTAACACCGCCACAGGTTCACTGTTTCAGCAGCGATTTGCCTGAAAAATATGACGGCGAATCCATAATAAAATCGCGATGCCGCTTAACAGAAAACTCTTTTAAAGGAGTAAATTTCAATGAAAATATCCAAAACACCGGATTATCCGCTTTACCCAACCACAGTATTCCGCGACTTCAGAATTATGACCGAGAACGTTGCAAACAGATACCCTGACAGATACGCAATCTCATACAAGAAAAATCCGCATGATAAGGAAACTATTCACCTGACTTATACTGAGGCGCGCAACTGTATCCGCAACCTTGGCACCGCGCTGCACAATATCGGATGCTGTGACAACAAGGTCGCGTTAGTCGGTGAAAGTTCAGCTGAGTGGGTTTTATCATATTTCGCACTTATGTCGATTGGCTCGGTCACCGTTCCGATTGATAAGGAATATCCTGCTGCCGATATAGCCGGAATAGTCAACACAGCCGGTTGTTATGCAATAATGTACGGCGTTTCGATTAAAGATAAAATTGACGCTTTACGCGCAAGTGTTCCAACGGTTAAATATTTCATCTGCCTGAGCGACGACGAGAATCGGGGACAGAGCACAGATCTGTCGGTTTCTCAGCTAATTAAAAAAGGCGGGTCGCTTTATGCCTGCGGTGACAACTCATACTATGACTACGACATCGATCCCGACCGGTTGGCTTCAATAGTTTTCACCTCCGGGACCACCGGCAAGGGTAAAGGAGTCATGCTCTCCACAACAAACATCGTATCAGACATGACTCAGGGAATGTATCTTTTCGCAATCACTAATAAAACACTGAACGTCCTGCCGCCTCATCATACCTTCGGCTCGACTGTCAACTTTGTGGGGCACTTTTCCCAGGGCTGTGAAATTTATATATCGAGCGGTATAAAATATATTCTCGGCGAGCTTACCGAGCAGCGGCCGACGCATCTCGTACTGGTCCCGCTTTTTGTTGAAACATTCTACAAACGAATATGGGCAGCCGCGGAGAAGCAGGGCAAGGCAGAAGCGCTCCGTAAACTGATAAAGGTCAGCAACAACCTCCGTAAAACCGGCGTTGATCTGCGAAAGACTCTCTTTAAGAGCGTCACGGCGAAATTCGGCGGGAAGCTTGAAATGATCATCTGCGGCGGAGCTGCGCTCAACCAGGACATAATCGATACCTTTGAAGCTATCGGCATTACAATATTAAACGGTTACGGAATAACCGAGTGTGCACCTCTCATCTCATGTAACCGCAACCTGTATCAGAAGCGCGGCAGTGTCGGGTTGCCCATCATAGGTGAAAAGGTCAAGATCAGAAATCCCGACGCCGCAGGCGAGGGGGAGATTTGCGTCAAGGGGCCTAATGTTATGCTCGGGTATTTTAATGATCCGGCTGCCACAATGGCAGCGTTTGATGAGGAGGGTTATTTCCGGACCGGCGACTGTGGCTGGATTGATAAGGACGGCTGGCTCTATATCACCGGGCGTATTAAAAACCTGATTATTCTTTCAAACGGCAAAAACGTTTATCCCGAGGAGATAGAGACCGAGCTCTCAAGAATTTATGGTGTGAACGAAGTGGTGGTATACAGCGGCGTCAGCAAGTCGAATATTGAAAAAGAAGTGATTGTGGCTGAAATCTATCCTGACTATGAGGGCCTGACCGAGCACGGGATAACCGACGTTAAGGCTTATTTCGACGAGAAGGTAAGGGAAGCGAACCACAACATGGCGCCATACAAAGCGGTGGGACTCGTTAAGCTGCGCAAGAATGAATTCCAGAAAAACACATCAAAGAAAATAACACGATTCTCGCTTGACAAGAGTATTGATTGAATTTAGATGTCGGGTAGGTAAATTGTATTCAAGATTTATAATTTAATCTATATAATTAAAACAATTTACATTGAAAACCGCTTTGCATATTGATATACTTTATTAGTTAAAATAATAGTGCATGGAGGTCACATGAAAACTATATCAAAACTTATCTCGTTTATCCTGGTAGCAGTAGTGATAGCTGCGCTGTTTGCTGCGTGTGCGAAACCGAACGACAACACCGATGTGACAACCGCTCCGGCCGGAACCACCGGATCGGCAGACACGACAACACCGGCTGAAACAGAAGACCCAAATTACCTGCTTGAGCTTCCAAACGGGCTCAACTATAACGGAACAACCATTTCTTTTCTCGTCGAAGGCCAGTCCTTCGCTGCCGATGAATTCAACACGTCGGGAACCAACGGTGAAGTGGTGAACGACGCGGTTTATACGCGAAATATAGCAGTTGAAGACCTTCTCGGCGTCAAGCTCAAGTTTACACTTGCAAGTTCGAGTGACGTCTATGATGTCGGAAAAACGATTAGCACCAGTGTCGCATCGGGTGACAGGTCTTATGCTGTGACTACGATGCCGGGATACACCCATACATCTTATATTCTCGAAGGTAATTATTATAACCTGTTAAATATTGACAACCTTAACCTTGACAAATACTACTGGACCCAGGGCTTTAACGAAATAATGTCCAACGGTGAAAAACAGTATGTTGCAAGCGGTGCGTACTCGCTTTCAATGTACCGGAATATGTACATTACCCTCTACAATAAAGACATTTTCACTGCTCAGGGGCTTGAGGACCTGTATGATATCGCCCTGAACGGTCAGTGGACAATTACAAAACAGGGTGAGATGGTACAGAATATTTACGGAGATCTTAATGGTGACGGCCAGCGGGACGCCCTCGACTCATACGGCTTTGTTTCGGGAGCGCTGACATCTACAGACCCATACTGGGTTTCACTTGGCATGCAGTTCCTGACTCCAACAAACGGAACCTATGTTTTTGAGCCGAACACCGAAAAGATGATCGACTGCGTAGATAAAATACAGGCGATTCTCTTCAAGAACCAGGGATCTTACAGTGTCGGATCAAGTACGGAAGACAGCTCGAACGCTACTAATATAATTAAAATATTCAGCGAAGGCCGGGCGGCAATGTGCACGACAATGGTGTATCAGATCGAAAGCTTCCTCACCCCGAGCGGTTTTGAGGGCAGCTACGGAATCGCTCCAATGCCTAAATACGACGAGGCGCAGGAGAACTATTATACTCATGTACAAGATCAGCTAAGTGTCATGTCGGTTGTGGCCACTGTTCCAGAAAATGAACTGCCGATGATAGGCGCTGTCATGGAGGCAATATCAGCCTACAGTTACGAGCATGTGTATAACGCTTACTACAAGACGGCGTTGTCCTACAAATACCTTCAGAATGAGCAGTCGGTCGTCATGCTCGACCTTATTTACCGCAGCATTAGGATTGAGGGCGCTTTCATTTACTCGGCAAAATACGCGATGCTCGGTAAGATGCGTACGGTAATATCATCAGGCTCCAATACGATGGCGTCAGCATACAAGGTCTATAAAAAGCTTTGGGATGCCGGTACTCAGACGCTCAACGAAGGACTTGACAAACTGGAGCATTAATATAAATAACAGCATATATATGACCGCCCAGTTGCGCACAAGCGCAGCGGGGCGGTTCATGTAGAAATAAGAAGTACAAAATTATTTAAAAAAAGGATTGACAACAAAGGTTTATTGTGTTATAATAACTGAGCGAACCGGAGAGAGTATCGCAAAGTACCGAGGCGACGGTTCGCCGGAATGGCGGAACTGGCAGACGCCCGGGACTTAAAATCCCGTGATACGAAAGTATCGTACCGGTTCGAGCCCGGTTTCCGGCACCAATTTTATATCGCGGAGTGGAGCAGCTCGGTAGCTCGTCGGGCTCATAACCCGGAGGTCGTGTGGTTCAAATCCCACCTCCGCAACCATTAAAAAACCCTTGTACTGCAAGGGTTTTTTCTTGTTTTCGACTACCCTCCTTTTTCGGTCGATTTTGGGGTCTTGCCCTCCGATTGCCCTCCGTTTTTATAAAACGGGGAACGCCCTGAGGTAATACGTCCCGCTCTTGGTATCGAAGTACTGACCGCAATAACGTAAGTAATTGGTGTCGTTCGCATCGGGGTTATACTCGACACCAAAGGCGTCGTACTGATATTCCTTAACCACTGTTCCGCTGCTGCTAATAATTGTACCACATCACCGTGTGCGTTTTAAAGTTAATATCTCATTTCCTTAATTATCTCTCGAGGCGATGAAAGAAGCCGCGTATCTTTTCGTCTAAAATCTGAAGCTGCCGCGGAAATCCGCGGCAGCTTCTTTCATTATAGTTCAAAAAGTTTTAACGCTTTAACAGCACTTCCGCCCGGATATTCACTGACTTCTCCGATGGCGAAGAATGAGCCGTCCGAGTCAGAAAGACGTACACGCTGACCTACAGGCAGGGAAGTGTGGATTTTATTCTGGTAAATTTCACAACCTGAACGGCAGAGTCTTTCATAAAAAGCGGGAAGACTAATTTTCGGGAGATCGTTAAAAAGGCTTTCGACCGGGAAGAGGAGAGAATCGAGATTTTCCCGGTTAAGTATTTTTAACTGATCAATTGTAACCGCGCGCTCAAGACTGAACCCGCCGGCTTCAAGTCGGCGGAGCGAGGCCATGACACCCCCGCAGCCGAGCTTCGCTCCGATGTCAGCACATAGAGTGCGGATATAAGTGCCGGAGGAGCAGGTGACTTCAAGGGTGAAGTCAGACGGATTTCCTGTCGGGGAACAGGTAAGGCTGAATATCTCTATTGGCCGGGGCTCGCGCTCTATAATTCCGCCGGCACGGGCGACGTCACAGAGCTTTTTACCGCCGACCTTGAGAGCGCTGTACATAGGTGGTGTCTGCATGATTTTCCCGGTGAACTGGGCGCAGGCGGTTGCAACGGCTTCGGCCAAGGGTATATTGTTATTCACGGTGAGGATTTTACCCGTCGTGTCCTCGGTGTCGGTGGTGAGTCCCAGACGCAGGGTGGCAAGATAACGCTTACGGTCAGCTGAAAGATACTCGGCGGCTTTTGCTGCCCTGCCGACGAGAACGACAAGAACACCGGTCGCCATCGGGTCGAGCGTTCCGGTGTGACCGACGCGTCGGGTGTTATATAAATGCCGTACAGCGTTGACTATATCATGTGAGGTAGCCCCGGCGTGCTTATCAACTATAAGCACACCCGAGGGTTCGCGGGAGTTTTCTTCCATATATCTATTATCCTATGATTATCTCGTCAAGCGGGCGTTTGGGGACGATGTGGACGCCGTTTTCGCGGTAATAATTCACCTTACCGTTCTCAGCCTCAACCATCTTAATCATCTCGTCAGGCTTGCCGAGCGCGATGACCAGCATCGGGCGGTATTTTTCGGGAATATTTAGCGCTGCGCAGATTTTTTCGGGTGAGAAGCTGCCGATCATACAGCCGCCAAGCCCTTTTTCGGTGGCGGCGAGGGTTATGGTCTGCGCCGTGATGCCGACGTCACGCCAGAACTTTTCAAAATTCGGGGTGGCAGCGGTTGTATCGCAGCAAATTATTATATATGCCGTTGGGGCGTGGCCCTCGGGGGGGAGTTTGATGTTCAAGAGAGCTGCCCAGCCGGTCAGCGGAAGTACTTTGGCGCACTCCTCGGACGTGTGAACCAGGCGGTAGCAGAGGGGCTGCTGGTTACGTGTGGATGGTGTTTTACGCGCGAGGTCAACAAAATAAAGCAGTTCCTCACGGGTAACTTTTCGGGATTCATCATACGAGCGGTAACTGCGGTTTTTCAGAACGAGGTTTTCGAGCATTTAATTTACTCCTTTCAGAAAATTACTACAGCTGAACAGATTGGTATACCCTGTTCGGTGAAATTCTTTTCATATTCGGTCATTATGTTCGACCCTGCGCGGTCGGAGTGATGCAGATCTCGGGTCTGCCAAATGATATCAAGGCCTTCGGCAGCGAACTCTTCAAGACTGAAGTCAAAAAGTGAAGTGTTGTCGGTCTTCATTACGAGCTGGCCGTCTTTTATGAGCAGTTTTTTATATGTTTTCAGAAAATCAGCGTGAGTCAGGCGGCGCTTGGCGTAGCCTTTCTTCGGCCATGGGTCGCTGAAGTTGAGGTAGATGCACTCAAGGCTGTGTTCGGGAAACCACTCGCAAAGATGCTGCGCGTTACCGATAATGAAGCGCAGGTTGTTGTTCGGGCGAAGAAGTTTCTCAGCTTCTGCCTTCTCGAGGGCGATGCAGGCGACATCAGCGACGCGCTCCATGGCGATTATATTTATGTCCGGGTTCGCTGCTGCCATGCCGCAGGCGAAAGCGCCCTTCCCACAACCGATCTCAAGGTGCAGCGGGCGGACTGTGCCGAAAGGTGCAGATGGGTTTGTCAGGAGAGTTTCGGGGGAATCTATTAGGAGATGGGCACAGGCGGCGATGCGTTCGGTGCCGTGCTTTTTACGTCTCATTCTCATGCGGAGAATTACCTTTCGGATGAATCAATCAGACATTAAACCTGAACAGCACGACGTCACCGTCGTTAATTACGTATTCCTTGCCTTCGCTCCGTATCAGGCCGGCCTCTTTGGCGGCGCTCATGCTGCCGACTCGGATGAGGTCGTCGTAGGAGACTATCTCGGCGCGGATGAAGCCGCGCTCAAAATCGCTATGGATTTTTCCGGCAGCCTGGGGGGCCTTGGTGCCTTTTTTTATCGTCCAGGCGCGGACTTCCTTCGGCCCTGCGGTGAGGTAGCTGATCAGGCCGAGAAGGGAATAGCTTGATTTTATCAGCCGGTCGAGACCTGATTCGGTTATTCCGAGGTCGGTCAGGAATGCGGCTTTTTCTTCAGCATCAAGTTCGGAGATTTCAGCCTCGATCTGGGCGCAAACGGCAATCAGTTCGGCTTTTTCTTCCTTTGCACGTGCCTTGAGCTTCATATAGTGAGGGTTGCCGGTCGGCTCGCCGATTCCGATATCGTCCTCGCCCACGTTGGCGACGTATATCACTGGCTTGAGGGTCAGAAGGGGTGTGTCGGACAGCGCTTCAAACCCTTCGTCGGAAAGATCTGCCGCGCGTGCCGGGATACCCTGCTCAAGTTTTTTCATAAGTCCTTCAAGCTCTTCTATCTCTCCGGCGAGTTTTTTATCGGTCTTCATAGCTTTTCTAGAACGGTCGATGCGGCGCTCCAGCATCTCCATATCCGAAAAAATCAGTTCCATATTGATTATTTCAAGGTCGCGTATCGGGTTGACGCCGCCCTCGACATGAATAATATCATTGTCCTCAAAGCAGCGCACGACTTGTATTATTGCATCAACTTCGCGTATATACGAAAGGAACTTGTTGCCAAGCCCTTCGCCTTTTGACGCACCTTTGACAAGTCCTGCAATGTCGACAAACTCAATCACTGCAGGGGTGTATTTTTCGGGATTGTACATCTTCGCAAGTACATCGAGCCGGCTGTCGGGGACCGGCACAATTCCCACGTTCGGGTCAATTGTGCAGAAGGGGTAGTTTGCCGATTCAGCTTTCGCGTTTGTCAATGCGTTGAAAAGAGTGCTCTTGCCCACGTTGGGCAGACCTACTATACCAAGTTTCATATTTGTGTTAGTTCCTTTCCGCTGATGCGAGGGTTGCGCCGGTTCCGCCGTCACGCGGCGGAATGCTGCCATCATCTTAGCAGCAAAGGCACACACCTCACCGTTTGAAAGATTTATCTTTCAAACCCCTTTCAGGTATATGGCGGCACCTGGCCGCATATGTATTTATTTTAATAAGACAATTATATCTCAAAACAGAGTTTTTGGCAATAGCGGGCGGTTTATTAATTTAGGTGATACGTAAAAAATATATTATATTTACCACTTTGGTTAGTGGTTCAAAAAGTCAGCGAAAAATGAAAAAAGGTCTATGCAAAAAAACAATTAAGTGGTATAATGATGTAAACTATGCCAGCTGACAGATTGCCGGACGACTGGCTATGACTTTTTCCGCCCGGGCTGAAATTATTATATAATTAACATAATCAGATATAACTTAGGAGGGTACATAATGCTTGATACCAAAGTTCTGGTCGTTGACGACGACCTCAATATCAGCGAGCTTCTGCGCCTTTATTTTGAGAATGAAGGATATCAGGTAAAAACCGCGAACGACGGCGCCGAAGGTGTCAGCGCTTTCAAAATGTTTGAACCCGATCTCGTGCTGCTCGACGTTATGATGCCCAAAAAAGACGGCTGGCAGGTGCTGCGTGAAATACGCGAAATGTCGTCAAAGCCGGTCATTATGATTACCGCAAAAGGAGAGGTCTTTGATAAAGTGCTCGGGCTTGAACTGGGTGCCGACGACTTTGTTGTCAAGCCCTTTGACATGAAAGAGCTGTCGGCGCGGGCTAAGGCGGTACTCCGCCGCTATTCTTCGCATAACAGCACAGACGACAGTGAAATAATAAAGTATGATAATATTGAGATCAGCAAGCAGAAATATGAGCTGAAGCTCTGCAGCAAGCCTGTCGACATTCCGCCTAAGGAGCTTGAGCTACTCTATTTCCTCGCCTCAAACTACAACCGCGTTTTCACACGCGACCAGCTGCTCGATAAGGTCTGGGGATTTGATTATCTCGGCGACTCGAGAACAGTTGACGTGCATGTAAAGCGCCTGCGTGAGAAGCTTGAGGGAATCTCGGAAAAATGGGTACTTAAGACTGTCTGGGGCGTCGGTTATAAATTCGAACTTATCAACTGAGGCTTTTGACTGACTCTTATTTGTTTGTTTCTAAATTTCTAAAGCAGGGGCCGGGGGCAGAGCCCACGCTCCATACCCACGTAGCCCTGTCCTGCGTACGCCAGTGCCGACGGCATTGGCGTATTCTGTAACAGTGAGGACGCTGACGACGATGTTCAAAAGTATTTTCTCAAAATATATAACAGTTTTCATGCTGATAATCGTTATCAGCTTTGTTGCGTTGGTTGCCATTATAACATCAACGGTAAACAGTTATTCAGAGTCTGCAAAAATGGAGCTGGTCAAAGGTTCAGCAAAATCGGTGGCGTCTTATCTTGAGGACCGGCTGTTCTACACAGACCTGCCATTCTCGTCCTTTGTTCAGTCAAACAGAGATGATATCAGCTCAGTCATGAAAGTGGTTACCGCCAATTCGGACGATATAAAAATACTTATCACCGACACTTCGGGGAACATCATACATTACACCAAAGGCGGGGTTTCACAGACAAATCCCGGAGTCAGCATTCCGAAAGCGCTGATTGATGATCTTGTAAACGGCGTCAAACTCAACTCTCTCGAAGGTATTTTTGATGAACCGCATATAATTTGCTCGGTCTCGGTATATAACACAAACAGTTATGTCGTAGGTACGGTATTAGTCTTTTCGGCAACTGTAAGCCTGAACGATCTGCTCGGAGCTATGATCAAGACGATTCTTCTGGCGAGCCTCTGGATAATGCTCGCGGCTTTAATCGCCGTTTATTTTATAAGCGAAAAGGTTATAGGCCCCCTCAAGGACATGAGCCGCGCAGCCAAGAGTTTTGCAGCGGGGCATTTCGATGTGCGCGTCCCGGTGAGGGGAAGCGACGAGGTCGCTGAACTGGCGGTGGCATTTAACAACATGGCGGAGTCGCTCGACAACCTGGAGACTATGCGCAACACCTTCATGGCAAATGTTTCGCATGATCTGCGCACCCCTATGACTACAATCGCCGGCTTTATAGACGGTATTATCGCCGGAGCTATACCTCCTGACAAACACGAGTATTATCTTGGTGTAATCGCGAACGAAGTCCGTCGGCTCTCACGCCTTGTCGCATCACTGCTCGATATTTCACGTATGCAGGCCGGCGACCGAAAATTTAACATGGCTCCATTTGACATATGCGAGATGGCAAGACAGATTATCATATCATTTGAACAGAAAATTGATACGAAGAAGCTTGAGGTCGAATTCGAATGCGAAGACGACAACATGACGGTCAGGGCCGACCGGGACGCTATTTATCAGATATTGTATAATATCTGCGATAATGCGGTAAAATTCTCATCAGAGAAGGCTGTGCTGCGCGTTACAATAATGCGTTATAAGGAGAAGAAACTGCTCGTATCTGTCTATAACGAAGGGCAGGGAATTCCGCCTGAGGACGTCCCGTTTGTGTTTGAACGATTCTATAAGAGCGACAAGAGCCGCGGACTTGACAAAACCGGAGTGGGACTCGGACTCTTTATTGCGAAAACAATAATACTTGCGCATCATCAGGACATCTGGGTAAAGAGCCAGTATGGAAAGAACTGCGAGTTCTGCTTCACCCTCGAGGAGGTTCCCGCGCAAATCGGGCACAGCAGAGACAACTGAGCCACAAGGCCGAAAGGATAAAAATTAATGATGGAAAAAAATAAAAGTAATATTCCTGGCGATAAGACCGGTCAGAATGAAATCAATCTGAACTCAAAAAACACTGCCGGAGAACCGGAGCCGCCGAGAAAACCGGTGGAACCCGACGCTCCTCACGAACCGACACCCGAGAATATCCCAGACTCCCCGCCGGAGGCAAACCCAGGCGAGGCACCGGTTGAGACACCGAGGACTGGGGATGTTATCGGCCCTGAGATCAATCTGCCGGGCAGCGGGAATCCCGGGCCCGACGTCACGTTTCCCACAAGACCTCATGGACAGGTGGGAATTGACGTCTCCGCTGTGAAGCAGCACGAAAACACCGCTTACCGCTGGACATATGGTGATGAGCTGCGCCAGGAAGACAGAAAACGCCGGAAAACTTCCGGCGTACTTACCTATGCAATTATCATGACAATCGCCTTCGCTCTTTCTTTTACAATGCTGCTCGGCGTAGTTCTCTATGAAAACGGGATATGGGGCATCGGCAGCGCCAGGGTCAGCGACGGCAGCGTTCTGACAATACCCGAAATTGCAGTTAAAGTCAAGCCGTCGGTGGTTGGCATCACTGTCGTTTATGATGGTGGTACCGGGACCGGTGTAGGAACCGGAATAATCATGACCGCTGACGGATATATAGCGACAAATTATCATGTGATTGAGAAGGGCAAATCCTTCACAGTGACAACCGGCGACGGCACCGAATATCAGGCAGAGGTAATCGGAAGTGACGAACTTTCAGACCTTGCGGTAATCAAGGTAAACGCTACCGGCTTAACCGCCGCCGTGTTTGGAGACTCAAGCCAGCTGACAGTCGGCGAAATGGTTGTTGCAATCGGAACCCCGGCCGGCCTCGATTACGCAGAGACAGTGACCGACGGCATAATTTCAGCTATAAACCGCAACGTAAAGATTTTCGATGAAACCGGAGTCATGGTCAAAAAAATGACGCTGATCCAGACCAATGCGACGGTTAATCCCGGCAACTCGGGAGGGCCGCTGATAGACGAGCACGGTAAGGTCATCGGCATCGTTTCAATGAAACTTGCCAATGATTACATCGGGATCGGCTTTGCAATACCGGTCAACGGAGCGCTTACGATTCTGAATGAGATTATTTCTACGGGCTCATCCGGAAGTTCAGGTGAAATCGCTCAGAAACGTGCCATCATAGGAATCACCGCGGTGGGCGTGAACGCTGGTGAGAATATTCTTACAGACGGTACTAAAATAAACGCCGAAATTGCCGGAGTTTATATTTCGGAAGTCAATGAAAAATATGACGCTGCCGAAAAACTTAAACCTGGAGATATAATCACCGAGGTTGACGGAAAAAGCGTTTCTACGGTTTATGACGTAATGGATATCGTAAATAATAAATATGCCGGCGACAGCGTAACGGTCAAATATTACCGTGGCGGCACATATAATACAGTGACTATAAAACTCGGAACAGAACAGTAAAATTAATTTAAAAAGAAATCGCGGAACAATAAATACGGTATCAAGCTCCGTAAGCTGTTGCCCCGGAGCCCGCCTGCCCCCTACCGGACACGACGTACCGTATTTTTGTTTTCCGGATAACTGATTAATTGCAGTAGCCTTCTCGTCATCTGGATGAAGGCTTACAACTATGAAAGGTAAAGGTGAAAAATGGGAGACTTCGGAATTTTGTCGGAACTCGGCACGCCCGGGATCTGGACAACGGTTTTCAGGCTTTCGTTTGCAATATTCTGCGGAGGTATTATCGGTCTGGACCGCGGCAGACGGCGGCGCCCGGCCGGCTTCAGGACACATATGCTCGTCTCTATGGGAGCCGCGCTAACAATGATGATCGGCCAGTATGTTTATGGATTTATGATTGAAAATAATATCAATCTTACAACTGACGTGTCGCGTCTTGGCGCACAGGTCATCAACGGGATCGGCTTCCTCGGTGCCGGGACAATAATAGTCACCGGGCGTCAGGAAATCAAGGGGCTGACTACGGCTGCGGGGCTTTGGGCGTCGGCCTGCATGGGGCTTTCAATCGGCGCTGGATTTTACTTCGGTGCCCTGCTTGGCTGTTTTCTGATTTTATTCTCAATGACAGTAATGCGAAAGGTCGAGAGCTTTATACTGTCGAACGCACGCAATATGAACATATATATTGAACTTACAGACATAGACGATATAGGAACGGTTATCGATGTAATCAAGGCCGGCGGTATACGTATTTATGATTTTGAGATAAATAAGGAAACTCCTAGCGACGGCGCTTACGCCAATGTGGTTTTCTCGATGCGTCTGCCGGCAAAGCAGCCGCATGCTGAAATACTGTCAAAACTCGCGGGTATCCGGAGCATCCGAGCTCTGGAAGAGATTTAAGGAGGCTTTAAATGCTTGAATTTCTTGAAAGTTTAAGAGATTTTTCTGAAATTTCGATTGTGGTCCGCATGTTCTTAGCGGTAATCTGCGGCGGCATGATCGGCATCGAGCGCGAGCACAAGCGCCGTCCCGCCGGATACCGCACGCATACTCTCGTCTGCCTTGGCGCTGCAATGACGACTCTCACCAGCCAGTACCTTGTCGTCAACGGCTGGACGACAGATCCGGCCAGGCTTGGCGCGCAGGTGGTTGCCGGAATAGGCTTCCTGGGTGCAGGAACAATAATTGTCACCCGCCGCCGGCAGGTAAAAGGGCTGACAACGGCAGCCGGGCTCTGGACATCTGCCATTATTGGCCTTGCAATCGGCGTCGGATATTATGAAGCCGGTCTTATTGCTACTGTTCTTGTTCTAATTGCAGAAATACTGCTTTCAAGACTTGAATGGTACATATCCTCAAAAGCCAAGAATGTCAATATTTATATTGAGTTTGACGAAAATGAAAGTGTCGCTTACATTGCCGACGAAATTAAGAAAACCGGAGTCGGTATCACCGATATCGAAATTACCCGCACCAAGGCCGCCGAAGGCCCGATAATGGGCGCAATCTTTGCAATTCAGATCGGCATCAAACAAAAACGCACCGAAGTCCTCCAGAAAATTTCCGCGATAAGTGGAGTGCTGTCGATGGAGGAGCTGTAAGTGCGGAGTCGGACGGAAATACGAGGATGCGCGGCTTTCTTGAAAGAAAGCCTGGCAAAGAACTTTTAATAAAATGGTATAGCCGCTCGACAGTGTTTTGTTTTATATTATTTAACTGCATATCTATTGCTAACAATAATATTATTAGTAAATTGTTTAAAAGCTTTTGCGGAGCTTTTCTCGAAAAGCGACCGTAACTTTATGTCTACAAATTGGATCACCCCGGTTTGCTTTGGCAAACCGGGGTGATTTTATCCTGCGAAAGGTTTTTTTTCAGCGGCTTCAAACATTTTTGAAATAACGATTTTTGGCTTTGAAGCGTGGAATATTGTCGATCCCGATACTATTACATTGGCACCGGCTGAAGTTACAAGTCCTATGTTGTCAAGTGTGATTCCGCCGTCGACTTCTATATCAAGTTCCTTGTTGTTTGCGATGGCGTACCGGCGAAGTGCTCTGACTTTATCGAGTGTTTCGGGCATCAGTTTTTGTCCTCCGAAGCCGGGTTCAACGGTCATAACAAGCACCATATCAAGCTTGTCCATAAACGGCAGGACAACCTCATAAGGCGTTTTAGGCGAGATTGAAAGAGAGGCACGTACTTCGTTCGCTTTTATAATTTCAAGTACCTCACCTGGTTTTTTACAACTCTCGTAATGGATTGTGATGATGTCGGCCCCCGCGCGGATAAAATCATGTATGTACCTGGCAGGTTCGGTAATCATAAGGTGAACATCGAAAAAGAGATCCGAACGGCGGCGCAGTGATGAGATAACCGGAGCTCCGAAACTGATATTGGGTACGAAAATACCGTCCATTACATCAAGATGAAGCATATTTGCTCCCGCTCTGGCAATCCGACCTACGTCGTTGCCAAGGTTCGCAAAGTCAGCGGCAAGAATTGAAGGGGAAATATATATCATGGTTATAACCGTCTCCTTTCTTCAGGCAATGAAGTCTGAAGATTCTTTATAATTATATTCGGACAAAATTCGTCTTAATCGGATTTTTTTCTCTTTAGCGTGTCACCATATGGCAAAAATCCATATCCTTATAACAGGTCTCTAAAATCTGAAAGTTCGTACCGGAGCGGTGTGCATGGATGTGAACAAGTCTGGATGTGTGAATGGATAAGCCGCCGTGATGGTACTGGGGCCGCTCCGATAACGGAGCGGTCTTTTGTATGAGTTGAAATATTATATTATTAGGCACACCGCATGGGCGGCTATGCCAGACCCGTCGCCTGTGAAGCCGAGTTTTTCTTCAGTTGTGGCTTTGACGCTGATATTGGCAATGTCTGTGCCGAGGGCTTCGGCGATGTTCTTGCGCATGGCTGCGATGTGAGTGGCGAGTTTCGGCGCTTCGGCGATGACGGTTGAGTCAACATTGACGACGGAGTAGCCGTTTCGGCTGAGGAGAGCAGCAACTTTTTTTGTCAACTCAAGGCTGTCGGCTCCGGAGTAGGATGGGTCTTTGTCGGGAAAATGTTTACCTATGTCGCCGAGCGCCGCGGCGCCGAGGAGCGCATCCATGATTGCATGAAGGAGTACGTCGGCGTCGGAGTGTCCGAGCAGGCCTTTTTCATATGGGATTTCGACGCCGCCTAGTATCAGACGTCGCCCCGGGACAAGCCGGTGAACGTCATAACCGTGACCTATTCTCATTACGCAAGTCCTCCCTCGCTCAAGGCGGCGGATTTTTCCCTTGCTGCGAGTATTTCCCCGGCAAGAGACAGATCGTCGGGTGTGGTGATTTTTATATTTTCTCGGCCGCATTCGACAAGTTTAACAGGATTTCTGATGCGTTCGACCAGTTGTGCGTCGTCTGTTGCTGTAAATTTGTCCTCGCGGGCGGAATAAGCCGCTGCGCGGTAGAGTGTGGCATAAAAGACTTGCGGTGTCTGCGCAAGCCAGACGCGGTTACGGTCTGCAGTGTTATCAATAAAATTTTGTTTTCCGGTTATCTTGACTGTATCGCGGACGGCTGTTGCCGCGATAGCAGCGTGATATTTATATGCCGCACGGCAGACGCAATCAATCATTTCGGCCGTCACAAGACAGCGGGCGCCGTCATGTATTGCGACGAATTTTGATTTCGGGTCGATCGCATCGAAGCCGATAAGTACCGACTGCTGGCGGGTTTCTCCACCGGCGACAACGCGTTTCAGCTTTGTGAGACGGTATTTCTCACGGTAAATGTCATATAGCGGGATTTCGTCCTCCCGTGCGACGACAATTATTTCGCTGATGTATGGAGATTTTTCAAATGTTATAAGGGTCCTGACAACCACCGGAATCCCGTCGAGCGGCATAAGCTGTTTTGTAACGCCGCCGCTGTTCTGCATTCTGGTTGAACAGCCGGCTGCGGCGATGACAGCGGAGGTCTGCGGGATTTTTTTATAAGTTCCGTTAAGCACGCGCAGGGCGCTTGCTATACGGTAAGTTATAGTCATCGTCGTTACCTGCCTTTAATGAAGAATGGCTCAGCACTTGAAGCAGCCGTCCTCAAAATCATTAAACATGGCGACACGTGTAGCGTGCTTGCCACCCATGAATTCTGTATTAAGGAATATCTTGGCTAGTTTTTCGGCTTTTGCGTAGTCAACCACACGTGCTCCGAGGCAGAGTACGTTTGCATCGTTGTGCTGGCGGGTCAGCTCGGCGCTGTATTCGTCCGAGAGGGCAGCCGCGCGGATGCCGCGGTGTTTGTTTGCGGCGATGGACATGCCGATTCCGGTACCGCAGATGAGTATTCCACACTCGCATTCGCCAGATTGAATTTTTGAGCAAAGATCATGCGCGAATAAAGGATAGTGGCAGCTCTCCTCGCTGAAACAGCCGACATCATGAACTTCGTAACCCTCGCTGCGCAGGTGTTCGGCGAGTTTCTGCTTATATTGAAATCCGGCGTGGTCAGAGCCGACAGCGATGTTTCTTTTTGTACCCATGTTTTTTCCTTTCAGATAGAGAATTGCTAACAGTGTAAACACCGGTTATTCGCCGGCGAGTTTTTCAAGGCGCTCGCGCTCGGCCTGAGGAAGACGAAGGTAGGTGGGGACGAGGTCAGCGTCGGTTGTGCGTACACCGCACATATAAAGTTCAAGCGCACACGCGGCGACTGAATAACCGTTCTGCCAGATGAGCGGCTCGGGGGTGTCGCAGACTTTTGTTTTAATCAGTGCTGATTTAACCATTTCATATCCGTCGCCGCAAAGACGGATCTTTTCGTTATATCCGGATAACTCAGTGTCAAGATCAGATACTGAGATTGCGCGGTCGGGTGTAAGGCGTTTCAGGCGGCCGTCTTTGCACTCAAAGATAGCGTTGTAGACCTGATTCCGGCGGGCGTTCATCACCGGGGCTATTATACCGTCGCAGCATAGAAGATTATACGCCAGCGCGTGAAGAGTTGGAACTCCGACGCAGATTTTATCACGCCCGAATGCCAGCCCCTTGATTGTTGCGGCGCCGATTCTCACTCCGGTGAAAGAGCCCGGGCCGGACGAAGAGGCGAAAATGTCAATGTCCGAGGCTGAATTACCGGTTGAACGGAGCAGCGATTCAACAATGGGGAGCAGGGTCTCGCTGTGCGTGAGTCCGTTGTTAAGCGTCGTCAGGGCGAGCAGCTTTTCATTTTCGGTGAGGGCTACTGATGCTGTGACGGCCGTACTGTCAAGCGCTAATATTTTCATTTTCGTGTTTCCTTGCTTTCAGCAAGATTGATTGTGATGCGGCGACTGCCGGGTTCTTCATGATCATCCTTTACGATTCTGACCTCGATATAACGATCAGGAAGGGCGTAGGGAATATTCTCGCTCCACTCGGCAAGAATAAAGCCGCAGCGCGAGGTGTAGTCGTAAAATCCGGTTGAATACAGCTCGTCCTCGCTCCCAATCCGGTACATGTCGAAGTGGAAGACCGGGGCAGGGGCGGCGGGATACTCGTGAACCAGGGCGAAGGTTGGGGATTTAACACGGGCAGACGGCGCAAGTTCCGAGACAAATCCGCGTACGAATGCAGTCTTGCCCGCTCCAAGATCTCCGTAAAGAGCTATGAAGCGGGGAAGTGACGAGTCGTCCCTCAGGGCGGCGGCAAGTTTTTTACCGAGCGATTCGGTTTCGTCAGTACTTTTGGTGTTTTCCGATACCGGCAAGATAATATCAGGGATCTTTGTCATTTTTCTTACGCTCCCTGACGTATTCCCGTGTACCGTCTGGGCGGACTATCACCGAGTTGTCGAGAATTCCGGTCATCGATGCCCGGAATTCGCGCAGATACTCGGTTCGAAGCTCGCAGCGTTCGGCGGTTTCCGCGTCGGTCAGCGCCCTGGTGCGGGAAATGCGGGTCAGCTCGCTGATCCGGTCAAGTTTTTGCTTTTCCATTTTATGTTTTCCTGTTTTATTCAGCTGCGGTCAGGTAAGAAGCCAGATAGCAATTACCGCGGCGAACTGTAGAACTATAATGACCGGTATTCCGATCATGAATTTTTTATGCCTTGTTTTATGCCTTATGGCAAGCATAGTTGCCAGCATGGCTGCCGAGCCGCCGAGTATCGAGATGAAGAGCAGCGTAGACTCGGGCGTGCGGCGGCCCGGCAGCTTCTTTGAAGCGTATTTGTCGTAGCACGTAAAAATGACGGCTACGAGAGATATCGCAGCTAAATAGATATAGGGGACGAATCCGAGGGCTTCGTTAAAGGTTATATCCGCCATATCAGTTCTTCGGGAAACTGTCCTTGAGGCCGACTATACGGTTGAAAACGCCGGGGTTCTTTGTGTCGGCGCAGAAGTATCCGTTGCGGACAAACTGGAACCTGGCGCCGGGCTTTGCGTCGGCGAGGGTTGGTTCAATCATCACATTGTCAAGTCTGACGGCAGAGTCGGGATTCAGATAATCCATGTAGGTTTTATCTTCGGGCAGGTCGTTCATGTTTGCTTCAGTAAAGAGTAAATCGTAGAGGATAGCGTTGGTTTTCTTCGCATGCTTTTCAGAGAGCCAGTGGATAGTGCCCTTGATCTTGCGTCCGTCGGCAGGGGTGCCACAGCCGGTAGCAAGGTCGGCAGTGCAGCGGATGGCGGCTATACTTCCGTCGGCGTTTTTGTTTATTCCAACGCATTTGATTATATACGAACCCATCAGACGAACTTCGCCGTCGGGTTTGAGGCGGAAGAACTTGGGGGGCGGAAGTTCTGCGAAATCGTCGGCTTCGATGTAAAGTTCACGTGTAAATGGAACTTCACGCGTGCCGGCTGTTTCATCATTCGGGTTGTTCGGCAGGCGGAAGAATTCGATTTTATCCTCAGGGTAATTGTCGATTATGACCTTGATCGGGCGCAGAACGGCAACACGGCGCTCAGCGCGTGCGTTAAGGTCCTCACGTACGCAGTGCTCAAGCATACCGATGTCCACCATGCTGTTCGACTTGGCGACACCGATGCGGTCGATAAAATCAAGTATCGACTCGGGTGTGTATCCACGGCGGCGCAGGCCGCAGAGAGTGGGCATGCGCGGGTCATCCCAGCCGTCCACAATGCCAAGTTCAACCATACGGCGCAGGTTGCGCTTGGAGAGTACGGTATTAGTGATATTAAGCCGCGAAAACTCTATCTGACGGGGCGTTGCGGGCAGGCCGATATGCTCGATCACCCAGTTGTAGAGCGGGCGGTGATCCTCGTATTCGAGCGAACAGAGACTGTGTGTGATTCCTTCGATTGCGTCCTGGATCGGGTGCGCGAAGTCGTACATCGGGAAGATGCACCACTTACTGCCCTGACGGTGGTGGTCGATATAGCGGATTCGGTACAGCACAGGGTCGCGCATATTAAAGTTACCGGAGGTAAGGTCAATTTTTGCGCGCAGCGTGTATTTGCCCTCTGGGAATTCACCGGCTTTCATGCGACGGAAGAGGTCGAGGTTCTCGGCGGCTGGGCGGTCCCGGAAAGGCGAGACGGCCGGATGGGTAAGGTCGCCCCTGTAGTCGCGGAACTGATCAGGCGTCAGCTCGCAAACATAGGCAAAGCCCTCATTTATAAGCTTTTCGGCGAGTTCGTAGGTTTTTTCAAAATAGTCGGAACCGTAATAAAAACGGTCACCCCAGTCGAAACCGAGCCATTTTATATCTTCCTTGATCGCGTCGACGAATTCTGAATCCTCCTTGGCGGGGTTGGTATCGTCCATGCGCAGGTTACAGAGTCCGCCGTATTTAGCAGCCGTTCCGAAGTCGATGATGAGAGCCTTACAATGTCCGATATGCAGATATCCGTTCGGCTCGGGCGGGAAACGGGTGTGAACCTTCATCCCGGGGTTGGCGGAGAGGTCGGCGTCGATTATATCGTGTATAAAATTATTTTTTGTTTCGTCCATAAATACCTCAATATTGCGGAACGTGAGCGTTCCGGCGGTTGATTTATTTTATTTCAGCATGGCCTTGATACGAGAGCGAACACGGTTCTCGCCGAGAATCTGCATCACTGTATACATATCTGGCGAGTTGAGCCTGCCGGTGACGGCGACACGCAGAAACATGCTGATGTCTGCGACGCTGCCGCGGTATGCAGTGGGATTTACCTTGTAATCCTTCATGTCGGATGCATAACTGAGCGAAGTGGCGACAGCTTTGATTTTTTCAAACCAGGCGTTCTGATCGTCGGCCGGGTTGTAAGTTTCAAGAAATTTTTCAAGAGCCGTCTTTACGTCGGCGGTGTCTGTGCCCTCAGGATATGCGTCGGCTATTGCAAAAGTGTCGTCATAGAATAGCTGCATGTAATTTTTGAGCTCAACCCATGTGCCGTAGTCTTTCCGCGGCTTCTTTCCACCCCGGCCGATTGAAATTATCGACTTGGCGTAGTTTTCGTCAGAGGAAAGCTGAGCAGCAAAGGGTTTATCGTATTCCCGCGCCCAGGAGAGCGACTGTCGGAAAACATCCTCAGCCGACATGCGGGAGACGACGTTCTTTGAGATATCGTTCAGTTTTACAAAATCAAAGAGGCAGCCGGAAGCGCTCATCTTCTTTATTGAGAATGGGAAATCGGTATAAGGCCGGTCGGGATTTGCCGTGCGCCACTCCTCAAAATTGGAGTTGAGCAGGGTGAGCAGATATTCGGAAGCCGCCGGAATCGGATAGCCCGCTGAATAGAAATAACTCATACCGAACTCGGGGTCCTTGCGCTTCGAAAGTTTGCGCTTTTTGCCGTTATCTAGCTTCATGACCTGCGCGGTGTGTATATATTTCGGCATGGCAAAGCCGAGTGACTTGAAAAGCTGGATGTGGAAGGGAAGGCTCGGCAGCCAGCTCTCGTCGCGGACGACGTGTGTCGTGTGCATCAGGTGATCGTCCACAGCATGCGCGAAGTGATAATCAGGAACACCGTCAGATTTTAGGATTACATGATCTATAAAGTTCTCGGATACATCGATCACGCCCTTGACAAGATCGGTGAACTTGAAGGTGTTGCCTTCTTTGCCCTCGGAGCGGAAGCGCAGGACGTAAGGTTGCTTTGAGTCGAGGGCAACTTTTATTTTATTAATATCAGCGTCCCGCCAAAACGCCCATTTGCCGTAATAACCGGGCGTGACTTTCAGTGCTTTCTGCTCATCACGGATTGATTTCAGCTCTTCAGTTGTGCAGAAGCAGGGATATGCTTTTCCCTCCCTGACAAGTTGTTTGGCGTAAACGTGGTAGATCGGTACGCGTTTTGACTGACGGTAGGGACCGTAATCTCCGTTGTCTCCGTTTATCGTCGCACCTTCGTCGAACCGCAGTCCGAACTGAGAGAGCAGATTTATTATAATGGCAACGCCGTTTTTAACCTCGCGCTTCTTGTCTGTGTCCTCAATGCGCAGAAACATGACGCCGCCTGACTGATGGGCGAGGCGTTCGTCTGTCATTACGCCGTAAAGGTTGCCGAGGTGTATAAATCCGGTCGGACTGGGCGCAAAGCGGGTGACCTTCGCCCCTTCAGGTAGATTTCTGGGCGGATATTTTTTCTCCATATCATCGGGAGTTGCGGTTACATTAGGGAAGAGCAGCTCCGCGAGGTAATTATAATCCATAAGATTGTTGCCTTTCTTTTAGTGATTATGTCAGTGTTGATTGTATAAATGATATATATAAAATTCTTATCTGTTAAGAAAACGGATATTTGAGAGGGCTTCACCAAGACTTGAGCTCTCGCCGTGCCCGGGGTAAATGGTAATCGTCGGGTCTAGTTTTTTGAGGAGCAGAAGTGACTGTTTCATATCCGACAGACTGCCGCCATACAGGTCAATACGTCCGAAACTATCGGAGAATAGGGTGTCGCCGGTGACAAGGATATTCCCGGATTTTAGGCATATGCAGCCCTTTGTGTGACCTGGGGTGTGGATTACCTCAATCATTTCTTCGCCGAGAGGGAGAAGATCACCGTCATGTAGAAGGCGGTCTGCCAGGCGGAATGAGCGGTCCTGGCCAAAAAATACTTTATATGCGTTCTTATCAGGGTCTTGCAGCATTTCGTCGTCGCACTCGTGTATCATTACCGGCACACCCGTTTTATTATGCAGTGTTTCGGCTGAGATAACGTGGTCAAAGTGCCCGTGGGTGAGTATAATACCGCGTAGCTGTGCGTTTTCGGCGGTGAGCCGATTCAGTATCGCGTCTGCCGACGGGCTGGGGTCAACGGCGTAACACTCGCTTCCCGAGACGAGCAAATAACAGTTTGCACCCCAGGAACCGGGGCATATATGGATGATTTTCATCGGTGACTTTGCCTCTCAGGATTCGGTAAAATTTCCGGCAGAATGTTGCCCGGAGTATTCATTATGATATTTTACCACATTTTTTTAATATTGTCTACACCTTATTATAATAGCATTTGAATATTGAGGGTTATTCACCCGAAGGTGATGATAATGCATTATTTGTTTGCTGCGAATAGCATATTACCGGAAAGAAAAAACCGTCCGGCGTGTTTCGCCGGACGGTTTATGTTTACAATTTATCAGCCTTCAAATACCTTTGAAAGTGCGGCAAGCTTTGTGGCCATGATTTTTGTGGAAGCTTTGACAGTGTTTGCCCATGCGCCTGCCGCGTTGGTGGAAATAGCGGTTCTGGGAGCACCCTGGTTGATCAGAACATTGGAGAATATACGGCCGAGATCGAATGTGAGGTTTTCGCGGATTATGTCATACATGCGTGCTGATTCGGCATCCTGTACATACTTTGTCTTGAGGGTGACCTCAAAAACTGCCGGGGTGAGCTTACGGAAGGACTCGGAAGCGTATGTTTCAATGACAGCCGAGAGCATAGGGAGTTCATCACTCTTAGAATCTATCGGGAGAGCATAAAGCGTAAAGGGATTGCCCATGACAGTGACGAATTTTTCCTGATTTTCATCATATTTGGGAAATGGCACAATAGAGAAGTGAAGCGTATCCGAAATCAGAACCTTGAAGGAAACACGTGCACGGTCTGATATGAAGAGCAGATTTCCGTTGTTGAATTCTTTCTGGTGCTGAACGCTTGATGTATAAAGACCGTCGTTTGTATTATACAGAAGATTGTTGACCATTTCAAGGCTCTTGATGACACGCTCTCCGCTGAAGGAAGGAGACATCTGGAGGTTGCCGTTTGCATCCTTATCTACGAAAAGTGCGCCTGAACCGTAAAACCACGGGTCAGTGTGTATACCGGATGTCATGTATCCATAGCGGTCGCCTACATCTTTTATGCCGTTGCCGTTAAGGTCATTATATACTCCCGTGCACATCTCGATGAACTTAGCGTATGTCCACTGATTGTTGTCTACTAGTTCAAATACATTGGGCAGGTTCATGTCGGTGACTATATCGTTGTTCACATAGCAGACGTACATCATATAGAGAGCGTTTGCCGAAATATCACCTGAAGCAAAGAAAAGCTTGTTGTTGATGGTGGCTTCGGAGATAAGGCGGTCGGGCCACCAAGGCATATTGAAGTTGAGATATTCACATTCTGAATCAAGCAGGTTGTAACAATAGCCGGCATTGGCTGTGGCTGCCATGGAAAGGCTGTAACCCGCCATGATGTCGAATGAGTTGGCTCCGGACTGGATTGCAGTCTGTACGTAATTCACCCAGTTGTTGATTTCATCGGCGTCGCCGTTGGTTGAGATGAACTGGAGGTCAATACCAAGCCGGTCTTCAACAGCGAAGTTACGCAGATATATCGCGTCGTTAACCGCTTCGCCTGTCTGTTCGGTGGCTACGAATTCCTCATGTTCAACGTCAGCCCATGTGAGAATGGTAACGATTTTTCCACCGTAGTCAAGGGAGTCGGGAATGGTGTCGAGTATGTAGCCGTTTTTATCTACTGTCGGGTCCTTGGTTTCATCAACGGTTGTCACATCGCCGCCGGCCACATTTGTGGTTTCCCCTTCATTGCCTTCGCTGCCCTTGGCACAAGCGGCAAAGACGCAAAGGACCATAAGAGCGGAGACGGCAAAGCAAAGAAGTCTTAATGACATTGCTTGTTTCATGTGGTTCTCCTTAATCAACAAACGGTATTTTTACTAGAAAATTATATCATGGGCGTGTGACTTTTGTCAAGGACGGTTTGTCAAAAACGTGAATAACAATAGATTTAACTGTATAAAATTGTACATATTGCCGATATAGAAAAGCGCCGGAAATAATTCCGGCGCTCTCAGCTTATAGACATAAGGGTTACGGTCGCTTTTCGAGAAAAGCTCCGCAAAAGCTTTCAAGCAATTTAGAAAATAAAACCATTGTGAGTTATAAATATAGAGTGTTTTATTTAGTTGTTTTATATAAAGTTTTTTGCCAGGCTTTTTTTCAAAGAAGCCGCGTATCCTTTCGTCTACAGTATGAGAGCGCCGGAAATAATTCCGGCGCTCTCGGGTTATTCTACGGTTTCTAAGATTGTTTCCTCAACTGTTGTTTCAATATAGAGCTCGTAATTCTTGAGCTTCAGCTTGGCGAACCGCCTGTTCTGATAATACGATGAAGAGTAGTTCGAAAGATCCTTGCTTATCACGTATGCGTCCTGATTGAAGATTATCGGAATCACCGGCATCTTCGAAAGCAGTAACTCTTCGGCGTCATGCAGGAGCGAGGCTCTCGCAACGATATCGGTTTCCTCATAAAGCTGCTCAATGAGAGCGTTGTATTCCTCGTTGTCAAATCCGGTGATATGGGGGAGTATCTTATACTCAAGGGTGGTCATATCAAGCGCCTGACCGGCAAATTTCTTAGCAAAGGGAGCAAGAATCGAGAAAGCGTCAGGCGACGGGGCCACGAGGTCGAGGGCAATCACTTCGAATGTACCGGCATAGATATTTTCGTTGTAAATATCATCCATGATGTCGGCCGCGATTTCTTCGGTGAGTTTGTTTATATCGTCGTTCTTGATAGGGGAAATTTTATTGAGTGTTACGTTGAATCCGAGTCCCTGCCATGCAATCTGCACCATTTCGGCGATCTGTACATGAACCTCGTCCTCGGCCCTCACAGAGATTGAGAAACTGTATTTTGCGGGATCAATGCCTGCTGTAGCAAGAGAAGCTTTAGCTGCAGCCTGGTCGGCTCCTGTTGCAAGGATTGCTCCGCCAGCTTCACGGAAAAGATTTTTCGATGAAGTAGAGTCAAAGACTCCGTATGGAACGAGTCCGGTTGCTGCTTTTGCGAATACCACGGCAGCTGCTATTTCATCGCGGTTGATGGCAAGAGAGAGAGCGTTTCTCACGGCTTCGTTGGCAAAGAGGTATTCACCCTCGCCGCCGTTGGCAATCAGGGCTTTTTCGTTGAGATAATATACGTGAGTCGACATTTCGTCGGCAACGGTCGCGCTGTCGGCGTAATAATCGCGAAGAGAGAGCGGAATCTCGCCGACATAGAATATTTCACCGTCGTCATATTTCTGCTTGATTTCTTCGTCGGTAAGCGAGAAATCGATTTCGAGCCTGTAAGGAGTAACCGACTTGTCGAGCGCATCCTTGTTCTTATCACGGAAGTAATAAGGATTGCGTTCGAGAATCATGGATTCATTACCCGCTTCTTTCTCGATACCGTAATTAACGCCGCGAAGGGTGAAGGGGCCGGAGCAGACGATTGTAGCCGGTTTCTTTGCCCAGTCGTCGTTTTTCTCGACAATATCCTCGCGCAGCGGGACGAGCGCAGGACTTGTGAGGTTAAGTATGAACTGATCGTAATTAATTTTTCTTTCAAAGGTGATTTCGAGCACGAGCGAGTCGGGGTCGGTGACGCCCAGGTCATCGATCGAGCAGTCGCCTTCAACCACGGCGCGAGCGTTCTTTATATCGAAAAGAAGAGCAGCCGCCGGGTTGTGGTTTTCAACGTCGAGTACGCGTTTCCAGGCGTAAATGACATCGGCAGCGTCGACAGGGATACCGTCACTCCAGTAGGTGGTATTGAGAGTGAGGAGCATTTTGTATTCCTTGGCGTTGTCGTCCTCGGTGATTTTATAGCTCTTGACAAGATCATTCTTTACTTTTCCGTTTTCGTCAATTTTGAAAAGACCTGAAAAAGTAAGGCTTATGATTTTCTCTGCCGATTTGTTGTTCAGCGCAAAAAGCGGATCAAGGTCGTAGATCTGATCAGCCAGATACATTTTTATGTATGCGCCTTTGTCGTTTTCGTCTTCCGGACCGCAGGATGCAAGCACCGCAACCGCGAGTATAAGACAAAGAAGAAGGGAAAGTAAACGTTTAATCATAATTTGGCATATCCTCCTCACACAAAAAAGAAAATCAGGAATACCGGATGAGATAATACTGCTCTGTTAATTATAGCATTAAAAAATATATTTATCAATCAATATCGGAAGACCCAGAAAAGTTTCGGTTACTTGCACAATATAGAAAGAAAATAACTATGCAATATTCACATGCGGATTTTTGATCCGAAGAGTTCGCGGACCACATCCGGAGCCGGATAACTTATTATATATGATAAATGTAAAAATTGCAATACCGATATAAATATTTGTGCAATTTTTATTCCGGTGGCTTGAGGCGCAATAAGCGGAGAATACTATGGTTATTGAAAACAACGGAAAAAGGCAAATCAAGAAACCGAATGATAAAACGGGAGGATAGATGAAGATGAAAGACCGGGAATATGCTCATTCCGACCTTGCCGTCGAATGTAGCGGAGGATATAAGGGTAAAGGAGCCACACTCAGTGAAGAAGAGCGGGGAGGATGCAATGTAACAAGACTTGATATCACCGACAGGGAAGGAGCCGCGGCCTACGGGAAACCCGAGGGGTCATATATAACTGTCACCTGCGGAAAAATCTGGAACATGGACGATGAGAGAACCGAAGAGGTCGGAGAGGTGATCGCAGACGAACTGCGGCGTATGGCGAAGGATATGAGCGGTAAGCGGCTCGACCAGGATTTCGGTGTGCTTATCGCAGGGCTAGGTAACTCTGACATAACGCCAGACGCGGTCGGGCCAGAAACTGTCAAGCGGATTGAGGTGACGCGACATTTGCATACTCTGGCCCCCGATATATACAATCAACTCGGAACCTGCGAAATTTCAGCGCTTTCTCCGGGTGTGCTGGGGCAGACCGGAATTGAGACGGTGGAACTTGTGCGGGGGGCGGCAGAGAATGCAAAGCCTGATTTGATAATTGCAATTGACGCGCTGGCCGCAAGGTCTGTCTCCCGGCTTGCGACGACGATACAGCTTTCGGATAAAGGCATCAACCCAGGCTCAGGTATCGGAAACATGCGGCGTTCGATATGCCATGAAAACGTCGGTGTACCGGTATTGGCGATAGGCGTGCCCACCGTCGTCGACTCATCAACCCTAGTTTATGATGCGCTCTCAAAAGCCGGGATCGGGAAGATCAGTGACGAGCTGAACCGGGTTCTCGACGAGGGGCGTGAATTTTTTGTGTCGCCTAAGGAGAGCGACATTATAATGAAGAAAGTATCGGTGCTCCTCGCGCGCTCTATCGGTATGGCTTTCACATCCGACTGACATATAAAACCTCCACCCGGCATATAATCGAACATCAGGCAGGTGAGATAACTGTTATATTTCGGGCTGGAGGTGTAATGTCATGGAAAAAGAAAGAATTGAGCTCTTCTCGGAGGAGCGGAAAAGGCTGACAGATGGAAAGAATAATTCTGCAGCATCGCGTGTCAGGCGGGGCGGCGGGGCTTTTTTTAGCACCATAGCACTCGGTGTCGCGCTTTTTGCAGTAATATTTATAATTTGCTGTTTTTCGGGTGAATTCGGAAAGCCGGCCGGCGCGTGGCAGCCCGACGGTACTGTGAGTTTGGCCGAGACAAGCGTTAATCCACCGGCGACATCGGCCGAATCATCGGGTGCTTCACCCGAAACCACTGTTGCCGGCAGTGATAATGGCGAGGGTGGTTTTCTGGCTGTACTGAAAAATTTTCTCGCTTCCCTCGGCTTTAGCACTGGTGACAATAATGACGCTCCCGTGAGCACAGCCGGCGAAGCCGAGACAAACGCACCGGTTTACGACAGCAAAGAGGAGCTTTACAACTTTGACTATTCTCTTGTCCCGCAGGGAGAGATACCGATAGTTCCCAAGGATATGAGCTTAATATCCTACGGGGAGACCTACATATACAACGACACAACCTACTCCCCGAAAATCAGCGCGCTCCTTAATTCAACCGAAGCGATCCCGGCTTTTAATTTTCTGAATACTGCCGTATACCCGGCCGGAGATCCGGTTGTCCTGATCGTACATACGCACGGCACCGAGGCATACAGTGAGGAAGGCAGTATATCTTATTCTGATAACGGAGAGCTGGCACGTTCAGACGATATAACCGAAAATGTAGTTGCAGTCGGAGCGGTGATGGCCGGTGTGCTGAACGATAACGGGATAAAAACGCTTCATTGCACGATAATGCATGATCTTGAATCATACAAGGACTCATACTCGCGTTCGGCGGCGACCATCCGGGAATATCTTTCGCGGTACCCGTCGATTCAGTACGTTATCGATGTACACAGGGATTCAATTACGACCTCGTCTGGCGCGCTAATCCGTCCGGTTACGCTTGTAGACGGATGCGCGGCTGCGCAGGTGATGTGTGTTGTCGGAAGCGATTTTTCGGGTGCCGATCATCCTGACTGGCAGAACAACCTCGCCTTTGCACTCAAGCTACGCAGCGCACTGAACACAAAATATACCAATATCTGCCGGCCGGTGTATCTGCGCGGCTCGGCCTACAACCAGCAGTACGCTCCGATGTCGATGCTGCTCGAGGTGGGAGCCAGCGGGAACTCGCTCTCCGAAGCAAAGGAGGCCGGGCGGCTCGCTGCCCTGGCTCTTGCCGATATTATAAAAGGCAAAGCTGGATAAGAATACGGAGATACGCTGGGAGGAACTTTTTGAAAAAAGTTCCTCCCAGACCCTCTTTAAAAACTTTTCAACATGTTGGAGAGTATCATATTAAGTTTGCTAACAGTGGTAAGAAAAATCCCGGCCGTAAGGCTGGGATTTGATGATATATAAATTAATTATCTGCATTTTCTGATGCATACCGCTTCAATTAGGGCAGCGATCAGGGAAACTATGATTCCGGTACTCCAGCTGACAGCTCCGCTCTCGATGCCGCCGATTATACCTATGATGGTGAGAAGGCAGACTACGCTGACTGAGGTGCGGACGATGGTCAGCGCTTTTGATGAGGAAAGCGCGTCGATGATTGTATCGAGCAGGCAGAGTATACGTTCAATGAGCGCTTCCACCCGGCTGTATATGGCCCGTGCACCGGAAAGTGAAGATACTCTTGTTCTGACGGAAGCATTTTTTTCGACCGGCCTTGCGGCAACCCGTTTTGCGGGAATGAAATTTCCGGATGAGGAATGATACCTCACCGGGTATGTATTCTTTTTCTTTGTGAAGTCGTTTAAATAAGCGTCCATGTCAAGCCTCCAAACAGAGAGTATAGTGGATACGGGGTGGAAATATGTCCCGTATTTATTTTCTGACCCGAGTCTTGTCCCGGGGCCTGTCCTGTGACATTATAATAGCACGCATGTTCGCGTTTGTCAATAGAAAAATTCAAAATACGGAAAAATAATTTTGATTACATCTTTACAAAAAGGAAAAATTGTGGTATAATGATTCCGTAATAAGAAAAATATCGAAATGAGGCGGATTATGGATTATATAGATAGAATAAAAGCGCTGAAAAGCGAGAAAAAGATAACAAACGAACAGCTTGCCGAGTTGACCGGCATACCGCTCAGCACATTGTCGAAGATTCTGGCCGGCTTTTCGGACTCTCCGAAGCTTTCTAATATCGTTTCGATCTGCGATGCACTGGACTGCACGATAGACTATATAGTTACCGGAGTCCCTGAAAATACAAATAACTATACCCTTGGCCCCGATGAGATGAGATTCATAGAGGACTACCGCAAGCTGGACAGACACGGGAGAGAGATACTGCGCGTAGTGCTCGACAAGGAGAGCGAGCGGTTGTCGGTCGAAGCTTATCAGCTCTCGGCAGGCTCACGTGCTAAGGTTATTCCCGAGGAGAAGGTGAAGCGCAAGCTTGCGTCAGTCCGCAGCACGCCGGGCTTTTCAAAGCGTGAAATCCCGCTTTATAGCCTGCCGGTTTCAGCCGGACCGGGTGAATACCTTGACGATAGCACAGCTGAGGAAATCACTATACCTGAGAACGAAAAGACGGCCGACGCCGATTTCGCGCTGCGCATCAGCGGAAACAGCATGGAGCCGAAGTACCGCGACGGCGATATCCTGCTTGTGCAGAATTGCGACACGGTGGAGGTGGGAGAGCCTGCTGTTTATGTACTCGACGGCGGCGGATATTTCAAGATATTCGGCGGAGACAGACTGATTTCGCTCAATCCCGAGTACGGGGACATTCTGCTTAAGAACTTCACGGATGTTCGCTGCGGCGGGCGAGTGGTTGGGAAGCTGAAAAGAAAATGACGGAGCATAATAAGGATTGAATTTAAAAAGATCGACAGGGATAATTACAAGGCGGTTCTGGCGATAAAAATGCCGGAGGATCAGCATTTTGTTGCGCCTAATGTTTTTTCTCTCGCGCAGGCGTATATCTATCAACCTAAAGCAAGACCTTTTGCTATAATGAATGACGGAGAGATTGTCGGATTCATAATGCTCGACTGGGATGAGGATGAACACGCACTCTGCATCTGGCGGCTTATGATAGCGACAAAACATCAGGGTAAGGGTTACGGTCAGGAAGCTATCAGGCTCGCGATTATAATGGCGAAGGAAGCCGGTGTGTTTAACAGAATATGGCTTGATTATGCGCCGGGAAACGCTGTTGCAGAGCATGTATACAGCAAGTTGGGATTTAAACCGACCGGCGAGGTCATAGACGGCGAGATTGTGATGGAACTGAAACTCTGAATTGAATAGGTAAAAAAAGCTGAGATTTTTTCTCAGCTTTTTTATTGTTTCTGCAGTTCAATTGATTAGTAGTTTATAAGAAAACCGGTTAAAACAGAGTGAGAAGGTACAGAATAAGGGAAGATAAGGAAACCGACAGAGCAACAAAATCCAGGATATCAGTCAATACGAAAAGCGGAGGACATAAGATATTATGATAAAATTGCTTCATGTAATAACAGATACGAATACCGGAGGGGCCGGGATACTGCTCATCAATCAATTAAAGCATTTTCATCGTGATATTTTTAATATTTCAGTAGTTCTCCCGCACGGAAGCGAGTTGGCGCCGAAAATCAAAGCGCTCGGTTACCCTGTAACCGAAACGGAACACGGCGCAGACAGGTCGTTTGAACTTACGGCAATAAGGGAGTATATAAAAATAATCCGGAATTTGAAGCCGGATATTGTCCACTGCCATGGCGCACTCTCGGCGCGTATCGCTGCGTATTTATGTTGTGTGCCGGTGCGGATATATACCCGCCACTGCGCATACTACCCGCCGGCGGCAATGCGACATTTCCCCGTGAAGCAACTATGCGGCGGGGTCAACTGTTTGCTATCGACGGGAATTATCGCGGTGGCAGAGGCAGCAGCAGACGATCTGATTGCTACTGGTGTGCCGGGAAGGAAGATAACTGTAATAATAAACGGAGTTGAACCGCTAAAAAAACTCAGCGATGGCGAAAGGTCGGAGATCAGGCGTCAGCTCGGTTTCTCAGACGGCGATTTCTTAGCAGGGATATTTGCACGGCTTGAAGAATGCAAGGGGCACATTTATCTTCTTAAGGCTCTTAAAATTGCGGCGGAAAAGGGAAGAAGGCTCAAGGTTCTCATATGCGGGAAGGGAAGCCTTGATGTTGCATTGAAACATGCCGCATCTGAGTTCGGGATTTCTGACCGTGTGGTTTTCACGGGCTTTATCGACGATATCACGCCATACATGAACGCCGTTGATGTCAATGTAAACTGCTCGGTCGGAACCGAGACATCGAGCCTTGCGCTTTCCGAGGGTATGAGTATAGGAAAACCGGCGGTTGTCAGCGATTACGGCGGAAATCCGCATATGGTAGAGAACGGTGTGAGCGGATTCGTCGTACCACAAGCCGATCCCGGCGAGCTTGCGTCGGCTCTTTTACGGCTTGAGTACGACCGTATTTTAACTGAACGGATGGGGGCGGCTGCGTACTCACGATATACTGAAAATTTCACCGCTGCGGTGATGACCGAAAAGCTGGAGTCACTTTATTCAGGGCTCTTGCACGGATCAAAATAAAGCAGAGAAATGACTTGCCATACTTGACATTATGGGGTTTGTATGTTATATTTAACTTCAGTACTCATTAGATATAACATTTGTAAGTAATGCACAAAAACATGCCGGCAAAATTGGCGTTTCGGATGCACTCATTTATGCAATGTCCTGACAATGCCATGGTTGGCAAACCGTAGTAAAACACCTATCTTTTTTGCCGCAATGGCGGTTTGGAGCGGACATGAAAAAACGTTTTGTGATTTATCTCCTGATGCTTATGGCGCTCATCGCTACCGGATGCATGAAGAGCGACGGGAAGGGCGAGAATGTACCGAAGGACCTTTACGTCACGGTAATTCTGACTGACGGTGAGGGTTATACCATCAAAAGCCAGAATCCAATGAAGGTGTCGCCGGGTGGGACAGCCTCCTTTGACGTTGAAGTTAATCCCGAATATATAATCGATTCGGTGGACGGCGGAGCCGTCTATTCTGACGGAATCGTAAAGCTTGAAAACATAAATTATCCTACCACGCTCAATCTGTCGTCGCGTCCGCGAGTAAAATATACATATCAGACAATTTACGATACACGTTATGGCACTCTTACCTCGAACGTGGGAGAAAAAACAGTCTTTGAAGGTACCGAGGTGACGCTTACGGCGGTGCCGGCAAAAGGTTCGATGTTCCTTGGATTCTCGACCGGGGGATACCTCAAGAACGGCGGGACGATAGTTTCATATTCTACCGAATTCACCTTCACAGTCAGTAGCAACGTGCGCTATTACGCTAACTACGCGCAGACTGGCAGCAAAATTGTCATATATGACGCCAACGGTGGATCGGTTCGCAATTCGTCGATGGATCTGATATATGTTGAAATTGCGGGTTCGCACTACCTCTGCCCCAACACGCTGTTCGACAACAGCAGTATAATCCGCGATGGATATGTACTTTACGGATATAATACAAAACCTGACGGCAGCGGAAGATACTATGGTCTCGGCTGGAATGTCGTCATGCCCGAAACAGGTATTGAAAATCTTTACGCTCAGTGGATGAGGGCGACTGATGCTTCACAGTTCTCGTACAAAATAGTTAACGGTAAGGTTCAGATCAACAGATATACCGGAAACGAAGAGACTGTCGTTATACCCGAAACCATTGAAGGGAAGCCGGTTGCGACAATCAATGCCGGAGCGTTCACGAACTGCAACTTCAAAACGCTGGTATTCTCAAGAAATATTCAGATGGTGGCGGATAAATCGATCGTCAACTGTTCCAAATTTACAACCCTTTATTTCAGCGACTCGGTTCTTTCGATAACCGATTCATTTATTCAGAACTGCCCGAATTTCAGCAAACTTTACATGAATGCCGTCCAGGCCCCAAGATATATGACCTCAAGGAACGGCAACTATCAGATCAAATTTGAGCGTCTTATAACCGCGCCGGGCAAGAAGCTGGTTATTACTGCTGGTTCAAACTGTGCATACGGAGTCATATCAGAACAGCTGATGTCAGGGCTTAATAACGAGTATTCTGTCGTCAACTACGGCTGCAATGCCAGCACATGCGCCAGTTTCTACATTGAAGTTGTCTCACACTTTATAAATAATGGGGACATTCTGCTGCATGCTCCCGAGAACAGTTCATATCAGTGGGGATATAACGAGATAAACACTACGCTCTGGCAGATATTTGAGGGGGCTTACGACGCTTTTTCCTATGTTGATATAAGAAACTATATCAAGATATTCTCATCATTTTCGTCGTTTAACTCTTCGCGGCAGTCGAGGAGTGTTAATACATATGAGCAATACTCGTCTGAAACTGTGAATATATACGGAGATTTCATCAAAGATAAAATCGGGCAAGTCTATACACCGGGGGGACAGGGTTTCACGGTTTCTATCATAACATCAAGTTATAATAAGTATCTTAACCGTGTGCTTGACATGGTTGCATCGGCGGGTGGCAAATGTTATCTGTCTTTTGCGGTCAGGTACGCGCCTAAGGCCAGTACCGACCAGACAGAATACGTGAATGCCGCTAAAAAAAATATTCACGCCACGGTGATTTCAGCGCCCGGCGATTATATGTTTGATGTTAAATATTTCTATAATAGCGACTACCATCTGAATACAGCGGGGGCGGTTATCCGGACCAACCTCTTGATCCGAGATATCAAGGCACAGTTTGATAAGGAAAAATAAATCCGCGGCACACATTTGCACCCTCACATAACGCAAGAATTTCCAGAAAGGTTAGGAATATCAATACAAAATGGATTTCTTTGTCGATCACGCGTTCGCGGTTGCAGGCCTTCTTCTCGGCATTCTGGCTCTGCACCTTACCGAGTACATATTCAGAAAAAAGCCGCGGCTTTCGGTAACACTGGCTTCCTGCAACCTCGGACTTCATATAATTCTTACTGCCTATTTTCTCCTTAACGGAGCCGGCATGGAGGAACTGCTTCTGGTGCTCCTCCTGTCGCTATCGGTCGGGCTCGTGAGAAAAGAGGTGTAAGTCATGGTATTCAATTCAATTGAATTTCTGATCTTTTTCCCGATAGTAATACTTCTTTACTTTGTTTTACCGGGCAAATACCGCTGGATAATGCTGCTTGCAGCCAGCTGTTATTTCTATCTTTCATGGAATATCAACCTGCTTTCACTGATCCTGTTTACGACTGTTATTTCTTATGCCAGCTCGATTATCATTGAGAAATACAGGAAGAACGAGTTTATCTGCAAACTCAGTATCGTGGTGACGCTTGTCGCCTCGCTCGGAGTTCTCTTTTTCTTCAAGTATTTTAATTTCCTATCAAACTCGGTTACTGGTATAATGAACCTTTTCGGGGGACATGCGGATTCCTTTACGCTTGACCTTATTCTACCGGTCGGAATATCGTTCTACACTTTCCAGACACTGTCATACGCCATCGACGTCTACCGCGGGAGTGTCAAGGCCGAGAGGCATTTCGGTTATTACGCACTTTACGTTACCTTCTTCCCGCAGCTGGTCGCAGGACCTATCGAGCGGCCTGAAAACCTCATGCCGCAGTTGCACGCAGCCAACAAGCCGTCCTGGAGCAACACGATCGGCGGCCTGCGCAAGATGCTGATTGGTTTCTTCAAGAAGGTGGTCGTAGCCGATCTGCTTTCCACATATGTCAACTCAGTTTATAACAATGTTGAAAGCGCCACCGGTTTCGGCGTCGTGATTGCTACAGTGATGTTCGCCTTCCAGATTTACTGCGACTTTGCGGGATACACCGACATCGCGATAGGCTGCTCGGAGATAATGGGCATAAAGCTGATGCAGAACTTCAACCGCCCCTACATCGCCGAAAGCATCAAGGAATTCTGGGCGAGATGGCATATAAGCCTTTCGACCTGGTTCCGCGACTATCTTTACATACCGCTCGGCGGCAACCGCTGCTCGGTTTTCCGCCACCAGCTCAATGTGTTCATCGTATTCCTCGTCAGCGGTCTCTGGCACGGTGCAGCTTGGACTTACGTTATCTGGGGAGCTCTTCATGGTGCTTATCAGGTTATCGGATACTTTACTAAAAAGCCGCGCGAAAAATTTTGGGCAAAATTCGGTGTTACAAAAGATAATAAGTGGCTTAAAGCCGTGAGAAGGTTCAACACCTTCGTACTTGTCTGCTTCGCCTGGATTTTCTTCCGCGCGAACAGCTTTGCAGACCTGAAACTTTTAATATCGAAACTCTTCACTGACTGGTCTTTTACCGGCGACTATTTTACCGGAACTTTCTCGGCAATGGGGATAACCATTGTAAGCGGACTGGTCGCCCTTCTCTCGGTTATCGTTATGAACCGGCTTGACACAAGCACCATGACAATTTCCGAGGGCAGCCGCGTGAGCCTTGTGCAGGGATACAGGAACGCGTACATCATTTGGGCAGTTGCTATCGCGTGGCTGCTGCTGTTAACTGGTGACGGCGCGAGCACCTTCATCTATTTCCAGTTCTAAGGGGGTGCAGAAATGAAGAATTATATAAAAACAATAATAATCTCAATTGCTGCGTTGATTCCTGCAGTGATGATGGTACTCATGTGCATGTTTGTACCGGCGCAGTATTCGCATACTTTTCTCGGAGAGCTTTCGGACAAATACACCCGGCTAAAAGAAATCAACGCCCCGAAGATAATCGTGGTCGGCGGCAGCAGCGTTGCTTTCGGGCTTGATTCGGAACTGCTCGGCGAACACATGGGTATGCCGGTCGTTAACTTCGGGCTTTATGCATCGCTCGGCACCAAGATAATGCTTGACCTGTCAAGAGCAAACATAAATAAGGGCGATATAGTCATAATAGCCCCTGAGCTCGACTCTCAGACACTGTCGCTTTACTTCAACGCCGAGTCGATGTGGCAGGCGCTCGACAGTGATTTCTCGATGCTTATGCACGTGGACAAAGACGAATATTCCGATCTTGCCGGCGGCTTCATAAATTATGTCAGCGCCAAGGGAAAGCTCTGGACCTCACGCGGGCAGCTTAATCCTGAGGGCGTATACAATCACGATTCCTTCAACGAGTACGGCGACATATCTTACGCTCGTCCTTATAATACGATGATGCTAGGGTACGACCCGAATAAGCAGATACTGCTGGACAGCTCGATTTACAGCCCCGAATTCATTGATTACATGAATGAGTATATCGCATATGTGAAGGATTGCGGCGCGGCGGTTTACTACACCTTCCCGCCGATGAACGCGACCGCCCTTGCTCCGTCGACGAGCGACGAGAGCATCCTCAAATTCTATCAGTTCCTCTGTGAGAACCTTGACTGCGAGGTTATCAGCAACATCAATGATTACCTCATCGGGGAAAATTACTTCTTCGACAGCAATTTCCACCTGAATGACAGCGGCGTTACTTTACGCACCGCATTACTTATAGGCGACTTATGGCGCACGATGGGAAAGACCGAAGCGCTGAAGATTGATATTCCTGCGGCACCTGCCCGCCCGATAGTAGTTATCGGTGACGGCAGCGAGGATGTCTGGGCTCAGTATTATACTTATAAGGAATTCCCGGGAGCCGACGGAAGCATCGTCGGATATACTGTGACGGGGGTCACCGAAACCGGAAAATCCCTCGTCAAGCTCGAGATACCGGCGGTATACAACGGGCTGTCTGTAATAACCGTCGCAGCAGGGACCCTTGTCGGCTGCACATCATTGACCGATCTGACAATACGCAGCAATATTATTTCAATTGAGAACGGCTCGTTTTCCGGTGCAACGTCGCTCAAACGGCTGCACATCTACAATGAAGACGAGATGTCGATGTCTGTCGCTCCGACAGGACTCTTCGACGGAGCCGGGTCAGACATCACAATCTGCTTCTATACAAAATCAAGTTTCGATGCTTATACCGCCGGATACTACTGGGGTAACTACAGCAGCATGATGAGGCTGATTAATTCATAACTAAATAAAAAGCCGCTGCCTTCGCAGCGGTTTTTTATAATTTTATGGCTTTTACATATCATTATAAATTTGCATTATCTCTTGACTTTTAAGCTTCAGAGAACGATAATAATAAGTAAGGAGTTGAATAATGGCCCGAAGAAACCGAATGTAATTTTCATGCTTACCGACGACCAGCGTTACGGGACGATACAAGCACTCGACAAAAATGAGAGTCCCCCAAATATGGACCGCATATGCACCATGGGAACCGCGTTTACCGGGGCGTACATTCCCGGCGGGACAGCCAGCGTGGTCTGTATGCCCAAATATATATAAGAGTAAAAATAAACCGCTCAACGTTTGTGGTTGAGCGGTCTATATATTATCTGATTTTCACGAGACATCTGAAGAACCTGCCAAAAAGCCTTGCGTTTGTAGATACGGTTTTTCTAACCCGGTATGTTATGGCGTTTCTTCTTTCGTAGTCCTCGCAGTCGGAAACGGCGCCATGGTAATCTGTGAACGGCCCCTCAAATATCGCGTATTTTCTATATTTTTCGGTCATTTCCTCAATTGAACAGAAGCGGTTCGGATCGGGCGCTCCCTCAATTCCGCAGTGAGCCAGCATCTCAATTGCAAACTCGATGCAGGTGTAGGCGCGGTCGACGTAAATACGTTTATGCATTGGCACGAAGGCAGCCGAGAGTAAATTGTACAGGTATTTTTTGTTGTTCTCCGAAACTTCTCTTATGAATTCAACTGCCGCGTCATACTGTTCTCCGGTTACCGGAACGGCGCAGACCATTATCTGTGCCAGCCCTGAGGAGTCGCAGTAGCGATTGCTGCCCTCTCGGACAAATCCCGCATAGAGGGGTGTGTCTTTGTAATGGCGCGCGAATGAATAAATCACCGAAAGATCGGATAAAAAAGAAAAGGATACATGGTTATACGGGTACTTGGTTACCTTGCGTATCATTTTTCCGACTTTTGTTGTGGTGATTGAAAATATCAGATAAATATTTTTCTTATTTTCCATATTATTATTTTCATACCTTAAGCCTGTTTTATTGATCCCGCATAACAATTATAACATAACTCCGCTGCTTTTTCAAGTTTTATTATTCAAAACGCTGATATATATGATAGAATTAAGATTAAGATTATTAAAATACTTTTTTGAGGCAGTAAATGAAGAAATATAAAGCGCTTGTCATGGATTTTGACCTGACCATTGCGGATACATGCGGAATTATTGCTCAATGTCTTGCTGACACAGCTGCTGAGTTCGGAATAAGAACCAATGTTGAAATTATGCGCCGGGGCATCGGCTGTATTCCTTCGGTGATTTATGAAAAGCTTGCCGAAGTGAGTGACACGTCACTTTTGCTTACAATGGAAAAGCGGTATTTCGAAAAATCCCATGAGCTGAATCTGCACAAGGCAAAATTCTTTCCCGGTGTTATGGAAGGCCTTCTTTTGCTGCGTGAGCGCCGAATCAAGGCGGCGATCTTTTCACAGAAGGAAAGAGAACTGATAGTCGCCCCGCTTGTACGCGAGGGTATGGCAGACCTTATTAGTATAATTGTAAGTATTGATGACGTGAAAAATACAAAACCCGATCCCGAGGGTATGGGTCTTATCTGCTGCGCTTTCGGAATTTCACCATCCGATGTTCTTTACACCGGCGATTCCCTGACCGATGAGATGACCGCCAGAGCAGCAGGAGTCGACTTTGCTCCGGTGCTGTGCGGAGTTACACCGCGTGAGAATTTTGACGCGTCGATGGCGGTGGGCATGTATAATACTTTTTTTGAACTCTGCAGGGAAGTGGCAGGAGCGGGTAATTAGTTTTATATAATTTTTAAATGTTTCCCCGTCCCCGTTTCCACTATTTACTGATAACTAAAAGGCGCCCCCGGTCACGGCGGAAGCGCCTTCAGGATTTATTTATTAAGTGAGTTGAGCTTCTTGGTGAACTGGCTCTTTTTGCGTGCGGCGGCATTCTTGTGGATAGTTCCGCGCGCGGATGCCTGATCTACCTTTTTGACTGCTTCGGTATAAGCGGTGGCAGCGGCTGCCTTATCGCCCGATGCTGCAGCAGTATCAAATTTCTTGATAGTTGTCTTCAGCTCGGAACGGAACATCTTGTTCTTGAGAGTTTTTTTCTCAGTTGTGATGACTCGCTTCTTCGCACTCTTGATATTAGGCATGTGTCCTCTCCTTTCTCAAAAATAATGTCGGTGCGGCCCGCCTGAGAGGGTGCGGAGCCGTTTGATTCCATACAGTCATATATAATAGCACATGATGAGAATATTTGCAAGAGTTTTTTACAAAAAATTATATGTATAAAATTAAGAGAAAAGGGTATTGACAATCCAAAAATGTTATGATACAATAATAAACTGCATTATAATCGCTTGGAATGCGTATTTTTAGTCATACCAGTATTTGCCGAACACCCAAATCGGCACTAGAAAGTCGATATATAAAGCTACCTGCATTCCTTCAACGTTTAACTGTTCACTGTTTTATATTCTCTGTTCGCTATTTTCCCATACCGGAGCCGGTATGACTACATCTCTTGAATGGAGTGATTGATTTAATGGTCAATGTCAAAGAGCAAAAGCTTGGTAAGAACACAAGAATGAGCTTTTCCAAGACGCCTTCGACGCTCGAACTCCCGAACCTTGTCGAGATCCAGACTAAATCCTACAAATGGTTCCTCGACCAGGGTCTCATGGAAGTGCTGCGCGATGTCTCCCCGATAACAGATTACTCGGGCAACCTCTCAATTGAGTTCATTTCCTACTCGATAGACTCAAAGCCGAAGTACCCTGTCGAGGAATGCAAGGAGAGGGACGTCAACTTCGCGGCACCACTTAAGGTCAACGTACGACTCAGCAACAAGCTGACCGGAGAGGTTAAGCAGAACGACGTCTTCATGGGCGAGTTCCCGCTTATGACCGAGAACGGCACATTCGTGATCAACGGCGCTGAGCGCGTTATCGTTTCCCAGATAATCCGCTCGCCGGGCATGTATTACGCTTCCGATATCGATAAGACCGGAAAGAAGACATATGCCTCGACCGTTATCCCTTACCGCGGCGCATGGCTCGAATACGAGACCGACACAAACGGCGTCGTCTATGTGAGAATAGACAAGAACCGCAAGCTCCCCATCACAATGTTTATCCGTGCGCTGGGGCTTGAGTCACGCGAAGATATCTATAAAATGTTCGGTGAGGATGACAGACTCACCATAACCTTCGAAAAAGATGAGTGCGAGGAGCTTGCCGAACGCAATCACACGACGGTCGGTGTCGAAGCTCTCAAGGAGATCTACAAGAAGCTCCGTCCGGGCGAGCCTCCGCTGGTCGAGTCGGCTCAGATGCTCATAAATAATTATTTCTTTGACCCGAAGCGGTATGATATCGCTCCGGTGGGGCGCTATAAGTTCGATAAGAAAATGGCGCTTTCTTCGCGTATTCGCAACCGCAGGCTTGCCGATGACGTAATCAGTCCACTGACCGGAGAACTGCTCTGCGAGGCAGGCCAGGTGATCACGCCGGCCATTGCGAACAACATCGCGCACAACGCTGTCAACGAGGTTTACATCTCGCTTGACAACGGACAGAGAGTCAAGGTTTTCTCGAATAACACAATTGAACCTTATTATATTCTCGGTTATGACCTCAAGGATTGCGGAGTCAGCGAAAAGGCAAAGACTCCGGTGCTGCTTGAGATACTTGAGGCATGCGGCGGCGACAGGGAAAAGGTTAAGGCGATGGCGAAAGAGCGCATAGCCGACCTCTGCCCGAAGCATATCACAAAGGACGATATCTTCGCGTCTATCGGATATCTGCTCGGTCTGGCGCACGATATCGGAAACGTCGATGATATCGACCATCTCGGAAACCGCCGTATACGTTCTGTGGGCGAGCAGCTCCAGAACCAGCTTCGTATCGGATTTTCGAGAATGGACAAGATTATCAAGGAGAGAATGACTACTCTCTCCTCCCAGGAAAATGAGAAAATAACACCCCAGTCACTCATCAATATCCGCCCGGTTGTTACGGTCATCAGAGAGTTTTTCGGTTCGTCCCAGCTCTCTCAGTTTATGGACCAGGCGAACCCCCTTTCCGAACTGACTCACAAACGTCGTCTTTCGGCGCTCGGTCCCGGAGGACTTTCGCGCGACCGCGCGTCATTTGACGTCCGCGACGTTCATTATACGCATTATGGGCGCATGTGCCCGATTGAGACGCCTGAAGGCCCGAACATCGGACTTATTTCCTATCTTTCAACTTATGCGCGTATAAACGATTATGGTTTTATTGAAGCGCCTTACCGCCGCGTCCTTCATCTGCCAGACGGTAAGTCAAAAGTGACCGATGAGGTCGAATATATGACTGCAGACGTCGAGGATAACTATATTATTGCACAGGCCAACGAGCCGCTTGACGAATCTGGATGCTTCGTCAACAGCCGCGTCACAGCCCGCGACAGAAACGAATTCATTGAAATCGACGCAGGAAAGATCGATTATATCGACGTTTCCCCGAAAATGGTCGTCTCAGTTGCAACGGCTATGATCCCCTTCCTTGAAAACGACGATAACTCACGTGCTCTCATGGGATCGAACATGCAGAAACAGGCAGTTCCGCTCATGGTCACAGACTCACCCATCGTCGGCACCGGTATGGAATACAAGGCTGCAGTTGACTCGGGAGTCATAATTGTCGCAAAGGAACCGGGACGCATTGAAAAAATAGATGCCAACCGGATAGTTGTGTCCCGCGCCGACGGTCAGAAAGACGTTTACGAGCTTATTAAGTTCAAACGCACTAACCAGGGCACCTGCTTCAACCAGCGCCCTGTGGTCAGGAAGGGCGATTACGTTGTAAAAGGCCAGGTTATAGCCGACGGTCCGGCGACTTCACAGGGCGAGATCGCGCTTGGAAAGAACGCTCTGATCGGATTCATGACCTGGGAAGGCTACAACTATGAGGACGCCGTCCTGCTCAACGAAAGACTCGTGCGTGACGACGTTTACACCTCGCTCCATATAGAAGAATACTCCCACGAGGCGCGGGACACAAAGCTCGGCCCCGAGGAGATCACACGTGAAATTCCCAACGTCGGTGAGGATGCGCTTAAAGACCTGAACGCCGACGGTATAATTAAAAAAGGTACTGAAGTCAGAGCCGGCGATATTCTTGTCGGCAAGATCACTCCGAAGGGCGAGACCGAACTTACGGCCGAGGAAAGATTGCTCCGTGCAATCTTCGGTGAGAAGGCAAGGGAAGTCAGAGACACATCGCTGCGCGTGCCGCACGGCGAATCGGGTATAGTTGTCGACGTCCGCGTCTTTTCACATGAGCAGGGAGATGAACTCCCCGCCGGCGTAAACAAGGTAGTCCGCGTCTATATAGCACAGAAACGTAAAATTTCTGTGGGCGACAAGATGGCGGGACGCCATGGAAACAAGGGTGTTGTATCGCGTATTCTCCCGCCCGAGGACATGCCGTTCCTTCCCGACGGAACACCGCTCGACATCGTACTCAACCCTCTGGGCGTTCCCTCACGTATGAATATCGGTCAGGTGCTTGAAGTACACCTTGGCCTCGCAGCAAGAAAGCTCGGCTGGAAAATCATGACGCCGGTCTTTGATGGTGCGACGGAGAAGGACATTCTCGAGTGCATGAAGGAAGCCGGGATGAGCCGTGAGGCCAGATACGACGATAAACTCGAGGGGAAAGAGACATTCAGTGAGACCGACCCGGACACCGGAGCAAAGAAGCTCAAGGTTATTGACGGTAAGACAGTGCTTTATGACGGCCGCACCGGCGAGCCCTTCGACAACCCCGTCACAGTCGGCATCATGTACTATCTTAAACTGCATCACCTTGTCGATGACAAGATCCACGCAAGATCCAATGGTCCGTACTCGCTTGTCACACAGCAGCCGCTCGGCGGTAAGGCTCAGTTCGGCGGCCAGAGATTCGGAGAAATGGAAGTCTGGGCGCTTGAGGCTTATGGCGCAGCTTATACGCTGCAGGAAATCCTGACTGTCAAGTCGGACGATATAACCGGACGCCGCCGCGCTTACGAGGCTATAATCAAAGGACAGAACATCCCGACTCCCGGCGTTCCCGAGTCGTTCAAGGTGCTTGTCAAGGAACTGCAATCACTCTCTCTCGATATTCGCGTGCTTGACAAGAATGGCGAGGAGATACAGCTCTCAACCCTTTGCAACGACGATGATTCACCAAGCTACACAGGCAATTCGGATTCTGCAGCAATCGATGAAGCGCTCGGACAGGGTTATGCCCCGGATGACCTGCGCAAGTCATTCTTAATTGAAGACAGCGATGAGGAAAACGGCGGGGACGGCGACGGTGTCAGCGACGACACCCTCTTCACCGAAGAGGAGATATTCGAGAACGACAGCTTTGACGACAGCGATACCGGGTCTGAAAAATAAATCATCAAGACCGGTGAGCTATGGCGGCTTTACGGGATATGCAGCAAACCGGCCTTCGGAAAGCTTTCCGAAGGCCGGACAGCCGCCGTTCTCACAGCCCTTTATGGGAATATAAATTAGAATCAGGAGATAAAAGCTGTGGAGCATAATGTATTCGATTCAATAAAAATCGGTCTTGCGTCCCCCGATATGATCAGGGAATGGTCCTACGGCGAAGTAACCAAGCCCGAAACGATAAATTACAGAACCTTAAAAGCTGAAATAGGCGGTCTTTTCTGTGAACGCATCTTCGGTCCGACCAAAGACGGAGCCTGCATGTGCGGAAAGTACAAGAACTGCCACAACAAGGAAGTTCACAGATGCGAGAAATGCGGCGTCGACGTAACGACAAAGAAGGTTCGCCGCGAGAGAATGGGTCACATAGAGCTGGCCTCGCCGGTATCGCACATCTGGTATTTCAAGGCAATTCCTTCGCGTATGGCGCTGGTGCTCGACATGTCGCCGAAGCAGCTCGAACAGGTGCTCTATTTCGCTGAGAATGTAGTACTTGATCCCGGAATCACTCCCCTTACAAAGGGAATGGTGCTTACCGAGAAACAGTATATGGAATACCGTGAGATGTACGGAAACGAGTTCAGGGTAGGAATGGGCGCCGAGGCGGTCAAGGAACTGCTTCAGGGAATCGGCCTTGATGACGGTCAGGCCGCGAGAAGACGCGAACTTGAAGCAAAAACCGACAGAACAACCAGTGAAAATGAAGAACTCGGTTCTCTCAGCCTGATCGGTGTGGAAAAGGTTGCTGAGGAGCTAAAGAGCGAACTGTCAACTTCCACCGGTCAGAAGAAAACACGTATCATAAAGAGACTCGAGGTAATCGAGGCTTTTAGGAAGTCGGGCAATCATCTTGACTGGATGATTCTCGACGTTATACCGGTAATACCGCCCGATATACGCCCGATGGTTCAGCTCGACGGCGGAAGATTCGCTTCGAGCGATCTCAACGAGCTCTACCGCCGCGTTATCAGCCGTAACAACCGTCTAAAGAAACTCATGGAGATACACACGCCTGAGATTGTCATCCGCAACGAGAAGCGCATGCTTCAGGAGGCGGTGGACGCGCTGATTGACAACGGACGCCGCGGCAAGCCGGTTACAGGCCCTTCCAACCGTCCGCTCAAGTCTCTCTCGGAGATGTTGCGCGGTAAACAGGGAAGATTCCGTCAGAATCTGCTCGGAAAGCGTGTCGACTACTCGGGACGTTCGGTTATCGTCGTCGGCCCGTCGCTCAAAATTTATCAGTGCGGCCTGCCGAAGGAGATGGCGCTCGAACTCTTTAAACCCTTTGTTATCAAACGCCTGGTCGAGATGCAGAAGGCGACTAACGTCAAGGATGCACAGAAGAAGATAGACCGCTCCCACGACCCGGCGAACGCACCTGTCTGGGATGCGCTTGAAAATGTAATCAAGGAGCACCCGGTGCTTCTAAACCGCGCGCCTACGCTCCACCGCCTCTCAATTCAGGCGTTCGAGCCGGTTCTTGTTGAAGGCCGCGCGATAAAACTCCACCCGCTGGTCTGCACCGCTTTCAACGCCGACTTCGACGGTGACCAGATGCCGGTGCACGTGCCGCTGTCAGCCGAGGCTCAGGCCGAGGCAAGATTCCTTATGCTTTCCGCAAATAACCTATTAAAACCTCTTGACGGCCGCGCCGTTACGGTTCCGACTCAGGATATGATTCTCGGCTCCTATTATCTTACAATGGATAAAGCGGGAGAGCCGGGTGAGTGGAGAGTTTTCCGAGACTTCAATGAAGCGGTTATGGCTTATGAGAACGGACAGCTCGGCCTGCACGCGCCGATTTACGTCCGGACTACAAATAGCTCCGAGGCCCCGCTCTGCAGCCTTACCGATTACTCGGTCATAAGAACTTCATCTGGAACTGAGGTTACTTTCGTAGTGCCCTGCGACCGCATTATCACCCCTTCGAAACGCACATGCGGATATGCTTATGTGCGCGTAATACGCGGCGGCACAGAAATATTCCGAGATAACACCGTATCAATCGTCGGAGGTGCCGAGGAGGCCCTTCACGGCAGCGAATGCACAATGGTGATCAACGGATTTACAGGTGTGGCAGCCGGCGATGTTATTGAAGTCTGCTACAAGCACACCGGTCTCATTAAAACTACGCTTGGAAGAATGATTTTCAACAAGCCACTGCCACAGGACCTCGGATTTGTCAACAGAAACGACTTTACCAAGATAAACAACCTTGAGATCGAATTCGTCATGAAGAAGAACGGACTCGGCCAGATCATCGACCGCTGCATCAAGAAGCACGGTGCTGCGACCTGCGCAAACATGCTCGATGATATCAAGGAAATGGGTTATAAATATTCTACCCGCGCGTCGATATCCATATCGGTTTACGACATGACGATACCGCGCGAGAAGAGTGCTCTCATTGCCGAGGCTGAAAAGAAGGTCGACACAATAACAAAGCACTTTATGCGCGGCCGTCTCTCCGAAGACGAGAGATACAAGAACGTCATCGGCATCTGGGAACAGACAACAGCGGACGTTACCGCAGCTCTCCAGGACAGCTTCGACCAGTACAACCCGATTAAGATCATGTCAGACTCGGGAGCTCGCGGATCGATAACACAGATGAGACAGCTCGCCGGCATGCGTGGACCTATGTTCGCTGCAAACGGCAGAACGATGGAAATCCCTATCAGATCCAACTTCCGTGAAGGCATGAAAATTTTCGAATACTTCATGGGCGCAAGAAGCTCGCGCAAGTCGCTTTCCGACACAGCTCTCCGTACGGCAGACTCCGGATACCTCACCAGACGTCTTGTTGACGTATCGCAGGAAGTCATCGTACGCGAGGAAAAGTGCGACACCAAGAAGGGTGCATGGGTGAGCGCGATTATCGACGACAAGGATAAGAACGTCCTCGAGCCTCTTGCTGACAGAATTGTCGGAAGATATACGATGGGCGACGTTGTCGACCCGAGAACCGGCGAAGTAATTATTCCAGACGATACCATGATCACCGACGAGCATGCCGCAAAGCTTGCCGAGGTGGGTATCGACAAGGTGTGTATCCGCACTGTTATCCAGTGCCATTCCAAGAACGGTATCTGCATACACTGCTACGGCGCCGACCTTGCGTCGGGTAAACCGGTCAGCGTAGGTGAGGCGGTCGGTATTATCGCGGCTCAGTCAATCGGCGAACCCGGTACACAGCTGACGATGAGAACCTTCCACTCAGGTGGCGTTGCCGGCTCCGATATTACACAGGGTCTTCCCCGTGTCGAGGAGCTCTTCGAGGCCAGACAGCCCAAGAAGGCGGCCATCATGGCCGAGGTCTCTGGAACAGCTTATGTTTCGATAGGCGAGAATGCAAATACGCATGTCGTTACTATTCACCCCGACCACAATATTGATATGGCTCCGACTGAAGCGAAGGAATATCAGATTCCGTACGGTACACGTCTTATAGTGAATGACGGAGATCATGTATCACTCGGCCAGGCACTGACCGAAGGTAACAAGTCTCCCGCCGATATCATGAGAATACTCGGGCTTGACGCCGTTTACGAGTATATCATCAAGGAGATTCAGCGCGTTTACCGTTCTCAGTCGGTTAACGTCAACGATAAGCACATTGAAGTTATTGCGCGTCAGATGACACGCAAGATCCGCATCGATGAATCGGGCGATACAGATATGCTGCTCGGCTCACTTGTCGACATGAACGAGTTCGAAGATAAAAACGAGCAGATAGCAGCCGCCGACGCTGCCGACGGCAGTCACCGCAAACCCGCCGAGGGCGCTACGGTCCTGCTCGGCATAACCAAGGCATCGCTGCAGACAGAGTCGTTCCTCTCTGCCGCGTCCTTCCAGGAAACCACGAAGGTGCTCACCGACGCCGCCATTAAGGGCAAAGTCGACCACCTGCTCGGCCTTAAGGAAAATGTCATCATCGGTAAGCTGATTCCTGCCGGAACCGGCATGGATTGCTACCGCGGAGTGGACGTCCAGAAGGTCGGAGAACTTCCGGACGGGAAAGCGGTATAAAGTAGTGGGGATACGCCGGGGAGGAACTCCTTGAAAGAGTTCCTCCCCGGACCCTTTTCAGGATCTTTTCAGTTATGGATTAGCCACTCGACTAAAATATTTACGTTATAGAACAGCCTGGCAAAAAGACCCCACATCCCAATTTTTCCGGAGAAGAATGCGGGTGGGTGGGTAAAATGTCGATGTAAAGGATTCATTATAGAATGAGCCATTATTTTATTGAAGATAATTCGCTTAAGCATAATATAAGAAAAATTTCCTACAGTTTTGCAGGACAGGATTTTACATTCACCACAGACGCAGGGGTTTTTTCGAACGAGCATGTAGATCAGGCTTCAGACATACTGCTGAATACACTCCCGCCGCTTACCGGATCACTGCTTGATCTAGGCTGCGGTTACGGCTGCATCGGAATAGTCCTTGCTAAAACAAACGCGGTTGAATTGACACAGGCTGATATAAACCAGAAAGCACTTGACCTGACAAAACTAAACTGCGAAGCGAACCGCGTCAGCTCTAAGGTCATCAAGTCGGATTGCTTTGGGAATATCCCCGGGGAATTTGACAATATTGTGTTAAACCCTCCGATTCATGCGGGGAAGGCGGTCACATACCGCATGTATGAGGAATCGCATAAGCACCTGAAAAAAGGCGGGAGCATTTATATCGTTACGTTGAAAAAGCACGGGGCAGAAAGTACCCTTGACAAGCTGGCTGAGATTTTCGGAAACTGCGATACAATATATAAGAAAAAAGGTTATTATGTTTTTCACTGCGTGAAATAAGGCGATATCAGCGAATTACAATGGAATATATGGCAAATAATATATCGTGCTGCGTGTAAAATTGTGCAAAATGTAGAAAAACTCGCCCTTAAAAAAAGTTTCTTGACAACGGGAGAGGGCGATGATATAATATAATGTAACTGTTTGCATACTTTAGGATAAGTATGCTTTCAGCTATGTGCGGTCAAGCATCCGCACAGCATTTAAACATTAAATTTCAAGAGAAGGAGGACAAAAGAAGGATGCCAACCTTTAACCAGCTTATCAGACAGGGACGCCAAGACAAGGTTTACAAGTCCAAAGCACCTGTGCTTCAGTCGGGTTTCAATACTCTCAACAATGCGCCGATCGATCTGCCGTCGCCTCAGAAAAGAGGAGTCTGCACGAAGGTCTCCACGACAAGCCCGAAGAAGCCTAACTCAGCGCTCCGCAAGATCGCGAGGGTGAGACTTTCAAACGGTCTTGAAGCCACCGTCTATATTCCGGGTATCGGACACAATCTTCAGGAACACTCAGTCGTTCTCATCAGAGGCGGAAGGGTTCGTGACCTGCCTGGCGTTCGTTACCACATCATCCGCGGCACACTCGACGCTCAGGGCGTCGCAAACCGCAAGCAGGGCCGTTCTAAATACGGCGCTAAGACTCCCAAGAAAAAGTAATCTTGGCGAGGCAATAAAGGGAAACAAATAAAGCAATCAGGCCCGTCAGTCCGTGTTGAAATTTAATGTTTAAAAGACATAGTTTACCGACTGCCGCGCGCTTACAGAAGAATGCTTTTGAGTACCTGTGATTTCATAATTTTAATGAAGGAGGGAAGTACAGTGCCGAGAAGAGGTAAAATATCCAAGAGAGATGTATTGCCGGATCCGTTGTATAATTCTAAGCTTGTTACAAAGCTTATAAACAACGTTATGCTTGACGGCAAAAAGGGAGTTGCTCAGTCTATCGTTTACGATGCGTTAAAAACAATCGGCGAGAAGACGGAGCAGAATCCGCTCAAGGTTTTTGAGGAGGCTCTTGAAAACATCATGCCGGTCCTTGAGGTTAAGGCCCGCCGTGTAGGCGGTTCAACCTATCAGGTTCCGATGGAAGTCAGAGCCGAGAGACGTCAGACGCTTGGTCTTCGCTGGCTTATCAGTTTTGCGAGAAAGCGCAGCGAGCGCACAATGGCAGATTGTCTTGCGGGAGAAATAATGGACGCAAAGAACAATGCCGGCGGTGCATTTAAGAAAAAAGAAGAGACACACAGAATGGCAGAAGCAAACAAAGCGTTTGCTCACTACCGTTATTAATAGAAGGAGACCACAAGATTTATGCCCAGAGAATATTCGCTTGAGCGTACGCGTAATATCGGCATCATGGCCCATATAGACGCCGGTAAGACGACTACGACAGAAAGAATATTGTTCTATACAGGCAAAACGCATAAGCTGGGAGAAGTTCATGAGGGCGCTGCTACGATGGACTGGATGGAGCAGGAGCAGGAAAGAGGCATTACAATTACCTCGGCTGCTACTACCTGTTACTGGAAGGGACACCGCATCAATATCATAGATACCCCCGGGCATGTTGACTTTACCGTTGAAGTTGAGCGCTCGCTCCGTGTGCTTGACGGCTCGGTAACGGTATTTTGCGCCAAAGGCGGAGTTGAACCGCAGTCTGAAACGGTTTGGAGACAGGCCAACAGATATGGTGTTCCGCGTATGGCATATGTGAACAAGATGGATATAACCGGTGCGAATTTTTACCGTGTTATAGAGATGATGAAGGAAAGACTTCATACAAAGCCGGTTCCGATTCAGCTTCCGATAGGTTCCGAGGATCAGTTCAGAGGGATCATTGACCTGGTCAATATGGAAGCAGATATATATTACGACGACCTCGGCAAAGACTTGCGTGTTGAACCCATTCCTGCCGATATGCTGGAGAAGGCAAAGCACTACAGAGCGATGATGATCGAAGCTGTCGCCGAAGGTGACGAAGCCCTCTTTGAAAAGTTTGTCAACGAGGAAGAGATCTCCAAAGAGGAGATAAAGACAGCAATCCGTAAGGAAACAATTGCTAATAAAATCGTGCCTGTTATCTGTGGAACATCATACCGCAACAAGGGCGTTCAGAAGCTGCTTGACGCAGTTGTAGATTATCTGCCCGCACCTATTGACGTTGCCGACATCAAAGGCATAGACCAGAAAACAGAGCAGGAAGTGACAAGACCCTCATCCGACAACGCTCCCTTCGCAGCGCTGGCGTTCAAGATCATGACCGACCCGTTTGTCGGAAAACTCTGTTATTTTAGAGTATACTCCGGTTCTGTCGATGTTGGTCAGACGGTTTATAACTCTAACAAGAAAAATCGCGAGCGTATGGGGCGTCTTATTCAGATGCACGCCAATGAACGCAAGGATATTGATAAGTGCTACAGCGGAGACATCGCAGCTGTCGTCGGAATGAAAAATACTACGACAGGTGACACACTCTGCGACGAGAACAACCCGATAGTCCTTGAATCGATGGAGTTCCCTGAACCCGTTATAAGAGTTGCGATTGAGCCGAAGACCCGCGCAGGCCAGGATAAGATGGGCATTGCCCTTCAGAAACTCGCCGAGGAGGACCCGACTTTCCGCACCTACACCGATGAGGAAACCGGGCAGACTATAATCGCCGGCATGGGCGAACTTCACCTTGAGATCATCGTCGACAGAATGCTGCGCGAATTCAAGGTTGAAGCAACCGTCGGTAAACCGCAGGTTGCCTACAAGGAAACCATCAGAAGATCGGCCGACGTCGATATGAAGTACGCACGTCAGTCGGGCGGTAAAGGACAGTACGGTCACGTCAAAATTATCATCGAGCCTACCGAACGCGGTGCAGGCTATATATTCGAGAATAAAGTTGTCGGCGGAGCTATTCCGAAGGAATACATTCCGGCAGTTGACGCAGGTATCCGGGGAGCAATGCAGAGCGGCGTTCTTGCTGGATACAACGTTGTTGACGTCAAGGTAACGCTTTACGATGGCTCATACCATGAGGTTGACTCATCTGAAATGGCATTCAAAATCGCCGGCTCGATGGCTTTCAAGGAAGCTATGAGAAAAGCCGATCCGGTTCTGACAGAGCCGATCATGAAGGTGGTCGTGATTGTTGCCGACGAATATGTCGGTGACGTTATCGGAGACCTTAACGCACGCCGTGGACAGATCCAGTCAATGGAAGCGCAGTCTGGCGCCCAGGAACTCAAAGCTTTCGTTCCGCTGTCTGACATGTTCGGATATGCGACAGCGCTGCGTTCCAACACTCAGGGCCGCGGTCAGTTCTCGATGGAGCCCAGCCACTTCGCTGAGGTTCCGAAGGCAATTCAGGAAAATATTATTCTGAAACAAAGCAAGAAGTAACTTAAAAATCAAAACATTTAATGGAGGAATTTAAAAATGGCAAAAGCTAAGTTTGAACGCAATAAGCCCCACGTTAACATTGGAACAATTGGCCACGTTGACCATGGCAAGACCACACTTACCGCTGCTATCACAAAAACCCTCTCTCTTAAGAACAGCAAAATTGAATTCCTGGCTTACGACCAGATCGATAACGCTCCCGAAGAGAAGGCAAGAGGCATTACAATCAATACAAGACACGTTGAGTACGAGACAGATAAGCGTCACTATGCGCACGTTGACTGCCCGGGACACGCTGACTATGTTAAAAACATGATCACCGGTGCCGCGCAGATGGACGGTGCAATCCTCGTCGTTGCAGCGTCCGACGGACCTCTGCAGCAGACCCGCGAGCACGTTCTGCTCGCTCGTCAGGTTGGTGTTCCTGCAATTGTTGTGTTCATGAACAAGGTTGACCTTGTTGACGACACAGAGCTTCTCGACCTCGTCGAGATGGAAACCCGCGATCTGCTCTCTTCATACGAGTTCCCGGGCGATACAATCCCCGTCATCCGCGGAGCTGCCCGTCCGGCACTTGAGAGCGCATCCAAGGATCCGTCCTCTCCCGAATATAAGTGCATCTGGGAGCTTATGGACGCTGTCGACAGCTACATCCCCACCCCCAAGAGAGCAAGCGACCAGCCCTTCCTGATGCCTGTTGAGGACGTCTTCTCAATCTCAGGGCGTGGCACAGTTGCTACCGGCCGTGTTGAGCGCGGAACTGTCAAGGTTGGCGACAGCATTGAAATAGTCGGTCTTAAGGATGAAAAGACACCGTCAGTCGTTACTGGCGTTGAAATGTTCCATAAGCTGCTTGATCAGGCAGAAGCCGGCGACAACATCGGCGTTCTTCTCCGCGGTATTGAAAAGAATGCTATCGAGCGTGGCCAGGTTCTCTGCAAACCCGGCACCATTCATCCGCACACCAAGTTCGTGGGTCGTGTGTACGTTCTGACTGAGAAGGAAGGCGGCCGTAAAAAGCCCTTCTTCCCGGGATACAGACCGCAGTTCTACTTCAGAACAACCGACGTTACCGGTGTCATCGATCTGCCTAAGGGCGTTGAGATGTGCCGCCCCGGCGATCACATCGATATGACCGTCGAGCTTATCACTCCCATTGCCTGCGAGAAGGGACTCCGCTTCGCTATCCGCGAGGGCGGCAGAACCGTCGGATCGGGCATTGTGAACGAAATTATTAAATAATTTCAGCCTGAATTAGGCAAATATTCCCGGACGCGCACAGCGCGTCCGGGAGTAAATTGAATATTTGCAGGTTTTATCTGAAACCTGCGATGTCGCAGAAGTAAATAAACGATGTAATAATTCTTCATCTGCGGCAATATCTTTGGGGACTGGTGAAACTCCATACCGGTGGTAGAAGCCCACGAACGCGAAAGCGCCGAGCAGGTAGTATTCCTGCGCCGACGGTGAACTCCTTACAGGAGGAAGTCCGGATGAGAAAAGATAAAAAAGTCGGGCACAAGCCCTATATGTCCCCTTTTGTGAGGGACTTTTTTATTCTTTTCCGAAAGCAATATTCAATCGGAAAGGATAATGATTATGATTACTTCAAAAAGCACAAACGTCAGAAAACTGACGACTACGGCCGTACTTGCGGCACTGTCCGCGATGTTGATGTATCTTGAGTTTTCGGTACCACTTGTCCCGTCGTTCTTACGATACGACTTTTCAGATTTACCAGCGATTATTGCCGCGTTTGGCGTGGGGCCTTTTGCCGGGGTTGCGGTTGAACTGATAAAAAACCTGCTGCACCTCCCCGTAACAGGGACGTCGGGTGTCGGCGAACTTGCTAACTTTATAATCGGTTCATGCTTTGTGTTTCCTGCAGGCATTATTTATAAATATAATAAAAACTTAAAGGGCTCCTTAATCGGAGCAGCGACAGGAACTGTCATAATGGCACTTGCCAGCCTGCCGGTCAATTATTTTATTACGTACCCGTTTTACACGAATTTTATGCCGATGGAAGCGATTCTGGCAATGTATACGATAATCAATCCTGCAGCAAATACATTAATAAAAGCGCTTCTCATGTTCAATCTCCCGTTTACATTCATAAAAGGACTGATCAGTGTTATTATAACATTTTTGATATACAAAAAAATCTCACCGCTTATTCACGGTAAACGATAAAAATAATCCGTTCCGGCGGAAGAAGGATTAAAATTTCATGAAGGATGCGATTGCTGGTTTTTTCATCAATACAGTAGGACGTGAGCTTTGTGTCATACTTTGCTCGCTGCTGCCGATAATTGAACTGCGCGGCGCTATACCTCTCGGCGCTGGTCTGGGGCTTCCGTGGTGGCAGAGCTATATTTTCGCTGTGGTCGGAAATATTATTCCAGTGCCGTTTATCCTGCTTTTTATCGGTAAGGTGACAGACTGGATGCGGACGTCAAAGGTTAAGTTCTTCAACAAATTTGTGAACTGGCTAGACCGCAAGGTTGAGAAAAACCGTGGGAAAATTGAAAAATACTCCTTCTGGGGACTTTGCATTTTCATTGCAATACCGCTGCCCATGACAGGGGCGTGGACTGGTTCGCTGATAGCAGCGACAATCCGGATGAATTTTTTCAAAGCAATGCTGTCCGCGCTGCTTGGCGTGATGCTTGCAGGCGTTATAATGACGCTCGGTTCGTACGGTGTGGTGTCGGCTTTGAAATTTTTTGCGGGATAAAAAGCATAAATCTGTTGCATAATGTCCCTTAACATGTTATAATAAAGAAAATTGAATACGATAATTCTTATCGAGAGTGACGGAGGGACTGGCCCATTGATGTCACAGCAACCTACCTCCGGCAAGGTGCTAAATCCTGACAGATGAGAGATAAAGGCTCCGTCTGTGCGGAGCCTTATTTTTGTATTATTATAAACAAAGGATAAAATCAAATGAATAAAATTCTATTTACATCAGAATCGGTGACCGAAGGTCATCCAGATAAAATCTGCGACAAAGTCTCGGACGCAGTACTCGACGAGATAATAAAGCAGGACAGGGGAGCACGTGTCGCCTGCGAAACTTTCTGCACTACGGGAATGGTTGCGCTTATGGGCGAGATAACTACTACGGCATATGTGGACTTTCAGACGATAGTGCGCGAAACGGTCCGCTCCATTGGCTACGACCGTGCGAAATACGGATTCGACTGCGACAGTTGCTCGGTGCTCAGCTCGATTCACGAACAGTCGCCCGATATTGCGCTTGGCGTCGACCGTTCCTATGAGGCGAAAGCCGGGGAAATTGGCGACGGATTCGATACCGGCGCGGGCGACCAGGGTATGATGTTCGGTTTTGCCTGCGATGAAACTCCCGAGCTTATGCCTTTGCCAATATCTCTGGCCCATAAGCTTGCAAAACGTCTTACCGAGGTGCGAAAGGCCGGCATCCTTAACTATCTGCGCCCTGACGGAAAGACGCAGGTAACAGTAGAATACCGCGACGGAATCCCTGTGAGAGTCGACACCATAGTCGTATCTTCACAGCATAGCCCGGATGTAACGATCGCTCATATACGCAGCGATCTCATAGAAACCGTTATAAAGGCAGTTATCCCTGTGAATCTGCTGGACGGTGATACAAAAATATATGTAAATCCGACGGGACGTTTTGTAATCGGCGGTCCTGCCGGCGACACGGGGCTTACCGGGCGAAAAATAATTGTAGACACCTATGGCGGATATTCACGCCACGGCGGCGGAGCATTTTCGGGTAAGGACCCGACCAAGGTCGACCGCTCGGCATCGTATGCGGCCAGATATGCCGCAAAGAATATTGTCGCAGCGGGGCTTGCAAAAAAATGCGAGGTTCAGATAGCTTACGCTATAGGCGTTGCGAGACCGGTGTCGGTGATGGTGGAAACCTTCGGAACCGGCATTGTTCCTGAGTCGGTGATTTCAGAGAAACTTTTAAAGCATTTCGATCTCCGCCCGGCGGCGATAATATCGCGGTTTGATCTGCGGAGGCCGATTTACAGTTCTCTGGCGGCATATGGACATATGGGACGAGAGGATCTCGGGACGCCTTGGGAGAAGAGAGATCTGGCGGAGAAGTTAAAAGAAGTATTATAACTTATTATATTTAAGATATCCGGCGCAAACGAACATTGGATACGTTTTGTACTCTCTTGTATTGTGACAAGAGAGTACGAGAGAAACACGCCAGGGTCGGAACGTGTGGTTCCACCCCTGGCCCCCCTTCTGCATTTGCCAATGTCGTTCGCAACATGCTGTGTCTCGCTGCCGGAAGGCCACGCCGACGGTGCTGTAATTCATTTTAAGTTTGGTCGAGCCTTATATCATATTTATGAAAGTTCTTTGCCAGGCTTTCTTTCAAGAAAGCCGCGTCTCTCTCGTATCCCCGCGCCCCGGACAACACTTCTGCATATCATGATATGGGGAGGTGGATGCAGATGGATATTGGGGTGTTTTTAGGGATAACGGTAGCAATTTTTGCTGTGTTTGGACTGTGCAGTCTCATCAAGCTAACAGCGGAAGCCTTCATTATGCCGGATAAATATGCGGTCGCGGTGATCTGTGACGAGGATACTGATCCGGAGGAGATAGGACTTTTAGTCAACCGGGCGCGCACGGCGTGGCACAGGCGGGGAGCGGGCAGGACGTTGGTTCTCGTTTATGGGGGAATAAAAATACCGGAGGAAGTTGAGACAGCACTCCGGGACAGCAACATACCGGTATACCGCGTTTCAGCATATCCGGGAACAGATGACGACAACGAAGAATAAATTTATGTTACATAAATTATAACGGGGGATCGCCAATGCCGCAGAAAGAAGACAGTTTCAACAGTTCCGCGAACATGTCCGGGCAGGATGAAGGCGGCCTTTTGCGCCTCGGCGGAGTTGTAGAGACAGTCATATATTCTAATGAGGAAAACGGATACGCAGTATGCGAGCTTGAATGCGAGGACGGTGAATACGTCACCGTGACCGGAACCATGCCCTTCGTTTCGGAGGGCGACGCGGTCGTACTTTTCGGGAAGTGGACGCACAACCCGAAGTACGGCCGCCAGTTCCGCGCGGAGCAGTTCGAGAGGTCGCTGCCGGCCGATACGGCATCGATACTGCGCTACTTGTCCTCAAGGACGATCAAGGGAATCGGCCCGAAACTTGCGGGTAGGATTGTCGAAGCATTCGGTGAGGATACATTTGACGTAATGGAGAACCACCCGGAGTGGCTCTCTGAGCAGGTCAAGGGCCTGTCTCGGAAAGTAGCGATGACTGCGAGCGAGGATTTTAAAGCTAAGTCGGGGATGAGGACTGCTATGCTCTTCTTCCGCGACTATTTTGGCGCAGCTCTGACGGTCAGAATATACAAGCGCTGGGGGAACGAGTCGGTCGGAATCGCTAAAAAGAGCCCTTACAGGCTATGCGAGGAGATTGACGGAATCGGATTTGAGCGTGCTGACATTATGGCCGGAAAAATGGGGGTTCCGCATGATTCGGCAGACCGGATTAAAAGCGGGTTACGTTACATTTTGGTCAGCAACGCGGCTCAGAACGGACATGTCTGCCTGCCTGACGGGAAGCTTGTTCAGTCGGCAGCCGTATTGCTGGGCTGCAGCGAGGATCAGTGCACAAAGGCGCTTGAAGAACTTATAAAGTCACGGAATCTGATAGCAGAAACACATGGCAGTACAAAGTTTATATACGACCCGGCGGCGTTTGATTGCGAAGAGTATATTGCAAAGAAACTGGTGCTGCTGGACAAGCTCTGCCCGACAGTTGATATCGGTAACATCCGGCAGTTCATTGAGAAGGAAGAGAAGACGAACGGGATGCTTTACGCTGAGATGCAGAAAAAAGCGATTGCTGACGCCATGGGTAACGGCGTATTCATACTGACCGGCGGCCCCGGAACCGGAAAGACCACGATTGTCAAGGCGCTGATAGATATATTTAACAGCATGGGTCTCAAGGTAGCCCTCGCTGCGCCGACCGGACGCGCAGCAAAACGCATGTCCGAGGCGACGAGCATGGAAGCAAAGACCGTCCACCGGATGCTTGAGATGGATTACAACGACAACGACAGCGCCGGATTCCGGCGGAATGAGCAGGATCTGCTTGAGGAAAACGTTATAATAATAGATGAAGCCTCAATGCTTGACAGCTGGCTCACCGCATCTCTTCTCAAGGCGATAAAACCGGGTGCTCGTCTGATGCTGATCGGCGACGCCGACCAGCTGCCATCTGTCGGTGCGGGTAACGTGCTGCGGGATATAATCGACTCGGGTAAGTTTGCAACGGTACGACTGAATGAAATCTTCCGGCAGGCCGAGATGAGCCTTATCGTAACCAATGCACACGCGGTTAACTTGGGCAGGATGCCTGATCTGACCGTAAAAGATAACGACTTTTTCTTCCTGTCGCGCAACAGTGATTCAAACATTGCCGCAACAGTAGTTGATCTTTATAAAAATCGCCTGCCGCGCAGCTACGGTGCCGCGACAGTGAACGGTATCCAGGTGATCACCCCGTCAAGGCGCGGGGAGGCCGGAACAGAAAACCTGAATGTTCTCCTTCAGGAAGCGCTTAACCCGGCGTCACCCAACAAGGCCGAGTATATATTCCGTGAGACTACATACCGTGTAGGGGACAGGGTTATGCAGGTGCGGAACAACTACGAGCTTGAATGGGAGAGAGCCGACGGCAGCGGTGTGGGTGTTTTCAACGGAGATATAGGAGTTATTAAGACGATAAACAAAGAAAGCTCATGCATGGAGATAGAATTTGATGAACGCCATACTGTATATGACTTTTCACTGCTTGACGACATCGAGCACGCCTGGGCGATAACTGTTCATAAGAGCCAGGGTAGTGAATATCCGATCGTAATAATTCCCGCATTTTGCGCACCTTCGATGCTTCTGACGAGGAACCTGCTTTATACCGCTGTAACACGTGCTCAGAAAATGGTAATTATAGTCGGCAGGGAGGACATAATCGCAACGATGGTGGGGAATAACCGGACGGCAATGCGCTATACAGGGCTGACCGATAAGATCATACAGGTCTATGATCCCAACACTCGATGCACGGGCAGTGTATTCTGAAGCTAAGGCGGTGGCAATAAGTGAGCATAGTCGGTAAGCTGGTATTCCCGCCGCGATGTGCGGCTTGCCGCGCTCTCTTGCCGTTTGACGGAGAGGGCGGGGAGGTTGTACTCTGCCGCGATTGCCGGGGAGAGTGGGAGCTTGAAAAGCTGGCACTCTGTCAAAATTGCGGCAGACCAATGATCGACTGCCGCTGCATGCCTGATATGGTAAAGAACGCTGGATGCGCCGGAATGCTCAGGCTGTGTGCATATAATACCTCCAACAGCAAGGGGGCGGTTAACAGTGTTGTCAACAATCTGAAACGGATAAGGGACAGGGATTATTTCGATTTCTTCGCCGGTCAGCTTATCCCGCCGCTTGAGAAGATGCTTAGCGAATTTGAGCTTGATCTCAGTGATACAGTAGTAACCTTCTGCCCGCGGCGCCGCAGCGCTGTGCGTGATCACGGTTTCGATCAATCTGAAGAATTGGCACGTCGCATAGCCGCACGCTCCGGCGCACGTTTTGAGGTTTTGCTTGAGCGACGCCCATTCCATATCTCCCGCGAACAAAAACATCTTGACTCCACAGGACGATATGAAAACTCACGGAACGCCGTCCGTCTGACATTAGAGGGCGCTGAAGCCGCCGGCGAGCGCGTTATCCTCATCGACGATATCGTTACCACCGGCGCCACAATTTCAGCTGCAGCCGACCTTTTGCGTTCGGCCGGAGTACAGCTTGTGATCGCCGCCTGCCTTGCAACAGCGGTAAAGCGGTAGACGGGGACGGGTAACGAAGGATATGTGATTTATTGAAATTAAGCTGATCTCTACGAAATCGGCGAGAACTTTTTTATAAACCGAATAATAAAAAATCTTAATACTTTTTTAAAGCCCGTAAAAAGCAGAAAATTCGATTGCTTTTTACGGGCATTTATTGTATAATTGTACTGTGGTATTATATCCGTTTTTAAAAAACAGATCGCAAATTCAGAGGAAAGGCAAGCACGGGACTGATGATTGATAAAATCAAAGGACTTTTAAAAAGGTTCAGCTCAAAGGATATCGGCATCGATCTCGGAACCGCAACCGTGCTTGTTTATGTCGAGGACCGCGGGATTGTGATAAACGAACCCTCGGTCGTCGCTGTCGACACCGCAGAGGACAAGATAATAAAGGTTGGCAAGGCAGCCCAGGATATGATCGGAAGAACCCCTGATCATATAAAAACAATCAGGCCGCTGAAAAACGGCGTCGTTGCGCAGTACGAAGTGACCCTTCGGATGTTGCAATACTTTATACGTAAGGCATGCGGAGACATGATATTCCGTCCGCGCGTGATGATCTCCATTCCGGGCGGTGTTTCGGACGTTGAAAAAAGAGCGGTTATGGATGCTGCCCTCGAGGCGGGAGCACGGACGGTCAGGCTGATCGAGGAGCCACTGGCAGCTGCAATTGGCTCCGGAGTCAGAGTCAACGAGCCAGAGGGACATCTGATAGTTGATATTGGTGGAGGAACGACAGATATTGCTGTAGTATCGCTTGGCGGTATCGTGGTGTCGGAGTCGGTCAGAGTTGCCGGAGACCAGTTTGACGAAGCTATAGTCGAATATATACGCAAAAAATATCAGGTCCATATTGGAGACCGCACGGCAGAGCAGATTAAAATCCGTATTGGTGCTGTTTACGAACATAAGAACGCAAAATTGATGAAGGTACGGGGCCGCTGTATGAAAGAAGGTTTGCCTAAGGAGGTTACAATCAGCTCGAAGGAGATGCTCGAGGCGATGATGGAGCCGATCTCCGGGATAATTGAGGCAATATGCCGGGTAGTTGAGAAGACACCGCCAGAACTGGTACCTGATATCATGAACAACGGTATAATAATGACGGGAGGCGGATGCCTGCTCGCAGGACTTGATCTGTTAATAACCGATGTTACCGGCATCAAAGCACATGTGGCTAAGGATCCAATTTCCTGCGTAGTTAAAGGGACCGGAAAGTCTCTCTCAAAGCTTGCTTATGGCCTTAGTTATGAGGACGAAGAGGAGAAGCTGCCGCTTGCATAATAGCAGCAATATAAATAAAGTAATATACATAAGAAATCCGGAGGTAACAGCATAAATGGACGATTATATAATAAGGAATTACAAACCCGAGAAGCTCTTTCATTATTTTGAGGAAATCTCGGCAATACCTCATGGATCAAGAAATGAATCCGGTATTGCTGACTATCTTTGCCGTTTCGCTAAAGACCGCGGACTTGAATGGTATAGGGATCAAGTGAACAATGTGTTGATAAAAATTCCGGCAACACCCGGATATGACCGTGAGCCGGCAGTGCTTCTCCAGGGACACACCGACATGGTCTGCGAAAAGAATATGGATACAGAACACGATTTTACGACACAGCCTCTCGACCTGTACATCGAGGACGGCTGGCTGCATGCGCGCGGGACGACACTCGGGGCTGACGACGGCATTGCCGTGGCGGTGATGCTGGCACTGCTTGATAAAGAGGCTGCGGAACATCCGGCGCTTGAATGCCTGTTTACTGTCGAGGAGGAAATCGGACTTACCGGAGCTAAAAAGTTCGATTATACTAAAATAACCTCAAAGCGTATGATCAACATGGACAGCGAAGGCGAAGGGCAGGCGGTGGTTGGCTGTGCCGGGGGCTGTCGCAGCGATATTACCCTGCCACTTGCTTTTGTTCCGGCAGCAGGACAGGCGATGTCGCTCAAGGTCAGCGGACTTATGGGCGGGCACTCTGGCGTCGACATATCAACCGGACGTTCCAATGCAAATAAGATTATGGGGCGTCTGCTTTTAGCGCTGCGCCGCGACATCGATTACAACCTGATAAGCATTAACGGCGGTCTGATGGAAAATGCAATCCCCCGGGAATGCGAAGCAGTAATAACCGCGCTTGATTTTGATACTATAAAAGACATGGCTGTGAGGATTGCAGCTTCAATAGCCTCTGAACTCTGCCGCGAGGACGCCGGCTTTATACTTTCCTGCAACCGCCGCGAGACACCTAAACTGATGATGAATTGTGCTTCCACCCGCAAGGTCGCGGCAATGATCGGTTCGTTCAACAACGGTGTGCTTCGTATGAGCGATGATGTGCCCGGGCTTGTCGAGTATTCACGCAACCTTGGTGTTATCAGAACAAACGCCGACAGTATAAAATTCTCACTCTCAACCCGATCTGCAATCGAGAGCCAGATCGACGCCTCGCTCGATTACCTCGACGCATTCACGGAATTATGTGGAGCGTCGGTCGAGCACTACAACCGTTACCCGGGCTGGAAGTACGAGAAGGTTTCACCGATGCGCGACAAATATATTGCCGTCTGCCGCCGTGTTCTGGCAAGAGAGCCGAAAGTTCTGGCAATACATGCAGGTCTTGAATGCGGTATCATCAAAGCCGCGTTACCGGATATGGATATCGTCTCGATAGGCCCCGATATGGTGAATATACACACACCTGACGAGAAGCTGAACCTTGAAAGTTTAGAGAGATTCTGGCAGATAATCGTAGGAATGCTGAGGAAATAAAAATATACGCCTGGGAAAACTTTAAAAAAAGTTTTCCCAGGCGTATTTCTTTACATAAACTTATTTAAAATATACCCAACCTTCCGCTGGGATATCACCAGTCTTCTGCCGCCGATGAGGGCGGATTTTTTATTGATTGAGTTGATGTGCACCGGGACGCTGCCGGCTCCGAGCCCCAGGCATTCACCGCAAATGCTATTAACCGAAACTGCATTTGGATAATGGCGTATAACAGAGCGGAGTATGCCGAGTTCGCGGGGAGTCAGGTCAAGCGGGCAGCCGAGCAACAACAACTTTCCTCTTTCATCCTCAGAAAGCCAGAATACATTGATTCGTGCGCCGTCACCGGTATAATATTTCTGATTTGCTGCGTTTATTCCGTTGATATCAGCCGTCATTTTATTTGGTAAGTACGCGCGAGAGGAATTCACGCGTGCGCTCCTTCTCGGGATTGTTGAATATCACTTCCGGGACGTTGTCTTCTTCAATAATACCCTTGTCCATGAAAACAACGCGGTCGGATACGTCCCGGGCAAAACTCATTTCATGAGTAACCACTAGCATGGTGAGTCCGGTTTCAGCCAGCGACTTCATTACGGCGAGTACCTCGCCGACCATTTCAGGGTCAAGAGCTGAGGTGGGCTCATCAAAGAGCATAACTTCGGGTGACATAGAAAGGCTGCGTGCGATGGCCACGCGCTGTTTCTGTCCGCCTGAGAGCTGTCTGGGCTTTGCGTAGATGAACTGTTTCATGCCGACCTTGTCAAGCAGCTTCATGGCGGTGTCGTTTGCTTCCTCGCGGCTGCGATGGAGCACTTTCATCTGGCCGATGACGCAGTTTTCAAGGGCATTCATGTTGTTGTAGAGATTGAACTGCTGGAACACCATCCCAACCTTGGCGCGGTACTGATAGATGGAGGGAATCTCGGTCTCAATGTTCTGACCGTTGTAGAGTATGGCGCCTGACGTTGGTGTTTCGAGCAGGTTTACGCAGCGGAGCATTGTGCTCTTGCCCGAGCCGGACGCGCCTATGATGCTGACGACCTCGCCGCGCTTTACCGATATATTGATATCATGTAGAACTTCGTGGTCGCCGAACTTTTTATTGAGGTGTTCGATCCGGATAACAGGTGACAGGGAGGAGTTATCAGTCATTGGGCTCAGCCTCCTTGTGCACGTGTATTTCAGCTTCCGGATTGGTCTGGGAACCGAAGATTGTGTAGTTTTCTTTACCCTCAAGCTTCTTTTCAAGGAACCTGAGTAAGAGTGTAACAGTAAATGTAAGAATGAAGTAAATCACGCAAACGACAAAATAGGTCTGGAAGGTCTGAAAATTCTGACGCTTGATGATGCCTGCGAAGTAATAAAGTTCTGTTACGCCTATGACATTGAGAACTGAAGTATCCTTGATATTGATAACAAACTCGTTGCTAACCGAGGGTAGAATATTACGCATGACCTGCGGAATAATTACATTAAACATTGTTTGCCCGTGTGACATGCCGACTGCCGCTGCACCTTCAAATTGGCCTTTGTCGATCGAAATGATACCGCCGCGGACGATTTCAGCCATATATGCACCGGTGTTTATGGAGACAATTAAAATTCCCGCTGGAATGAGGGGGAGTGTGTTCCCGTCTGTTGCGAAGGCGTAACCCCAGAATATTACCATTGCCTGAACCATCATAGGTGTTCCACGGAAAATTTCGACATAAACCGAGATAAATCCGTTGAAGAACCTATGAAGCCAGCGCAAAGTAGCGCTCTTTGACAATGGAGCCGTGCGCAATATGCCTGTGAGTAGTCCTATGATAAGTCCAGCGAAAGTGCCGACAAGTGAAATGAGAAGGGTATAGCCGACCCCTTTTAGCAGATAGGGATAGTATTTTTCAAGTATTCCTGCAACATCAGTAAAAAACTGCATTATTTTTTATTATAAATGATGACCAGATTTGATTCGTAGTAAACGTCCGTAAAATCCACCTGTTCCTCGCGTTCGGCTGTAGGGCTCATACCGGCGACAATGGCGTCAACTGTTCCAGCCTGTACAGCAGGAATCAGAGAATCCCATGCATACTGGTAAATTTCAAGCTTCATCCCAAGCTTGTTTGCGACATACTGAGCAATCTGGACGTCGTAGCCGTTTGCATACATACCAGTATTTTCGCCTTCACCACCGGTAATCTTCACAGCCCCGGTCGAAGGTGTGTTAAGGTCTGTCCAGTTGAAGGGTCTATATGCGCATTCCATAGCGACTTTAAGTACGCCATTTGTTACGGAGGGAGTTTCGGATTTGAGAACAAGTTCCCCGATATTCTCGCCGGCGCAAAGTTTGAACATCTGTTCCATCAAGGCGGTACGGGTTTCATTGGATATGGTCGCAAGTGCTCCATTGATCTTAGCAGTCAGTTCGGAGCCTGTTTTAAGGCCTATCGCGATTCCGACGTCTTTAGCTGTAACAGTGAATCCTGTTTCGTTATTCTTAAGGTGGATATAGCCAAGGGTTTCATCAGAAAGGCACTCTGTGAGCGCGGTCGGCTCTTCGGCGATATAGCCGTCTATGGCTCCGCTCTTAAGGGCGGTCAGCATATCGGAAAACTCGGGGTATGTGGATGACTTTACATCCTTGATTTGACTAACAACTTCCGCGTGGACTGTTCCTGCCTGCGCGGCGATTTTTGCACCGGCAAGGTCTGCAAGAGATGTAGCACCGCTGATATCAGTTTTTGTAGCTTTACAGGATACAAGCGAGAAGACGAGGAGCAGCGCTGCGAGAGTCAGTGTGAGGAGTTTTTTCATGGTGTCATATCCTTTCAAATATATATAATTTTTTATGCTTCAGACAAATAATAAAATATGCCGTGACAGAGAGTGTCACGGCAATAAATACGGGAAAACTAATCCCATTTATGTATCATTGCTATGATAGCGCTCCACTTTCGTGACAGTCTGGTGTATATTATACGCCACCCCAGAGCAACGGCCGCATTCATTTCCGCTACCCTTCGGCAAAAATTCCTTTGGGCCGCCGGGTGAATGCCCGGTTTTTTGCGGCTTACTTATAATTTTCGCGCCTCTATCAATGCTTTTTTTAATTGTTTAGTACATGATAACACAGCAGCGGATAAATTACAAGGGTTTGCCGGAAATATTAAATATTTCGTCACAATATACAAATGTTATAAATAAAAACACTGCAAAAAGTATAAAAATGCTTAAAATATTACATATAATAACCTGTATTTTGAAAATAATAGATCGCATGATTAGTCATTATTAGTTAATATAAATTGGCTTCACTTATGTATCAACCAGGTGACTTGGATGATTATTCAAAAATGCGTCATCCGCCAACAGTTTACGACAGCAGGAATACAAAGAAGGATTGAACTTTCAAAGGAAAATCTTATTTATCCCTATACAAAAAACAACGGCTATGTTATAATTTATATTGATAATTATATTGTCACACCCATCGTGACAGAAGGAAAAACATAGAATGAAAGACCATTTTGAGAAAAAGAAGAAGTTTGAATATTCTGATAATAAGGGCCGCCGCGACATCGCGCCTGCCCCGGGGGGGCGACGCGACAGACCCGCACCGGCAAAGGACAAGCTGGTGATGCCGAAGGACAGGCCCGCGGCAGTCAGAGAAGTTACCGTACCGGAGAACACCGGGTGCGAACCTGTTGAGGGAGCAGTCATCGGGCGGAACGCCGTGCGCGAGCTGTTAAAGGCAGAACGTGAGATAGATAAAATATTTGTCCGCAAGGGAGACCGCGAGGGCTCAATCGTTGTAATCATTGCAGAGGCTAAGAATGCGGGTATACCGGTCATTGAGGTTGAAAAAGCAAAGCTCGACTCGATGTCGGGCGGTGCGAACCACCAGGGCGTAGTCGCAATGGCAGCCGAGAAAGAATATTCATCTGTTGAGGATATTCTGAAAATCGCAGAGGAGCGGGGGGAATCTCCGCTTATCGTGATAGCCGATGGAATCACCGACCCGTATAACCTCGGAACGCTGATACGCTGTGCCGAAGGCGTTGGAGCGCACGGGCTGATAATCCCCAAGCGCCGGGCATCGGGGCTTACTCCTCTTGTCACAAAAGCGTCGGCAGGCGCAATCGAACATTTAGCGATAGCTAAGGTGCCGAATATCACAGCGGCAATCGAGACGCTTAAGGAAAAGGGAATCTGGATATATGCTGCCGAGGCCGGCGGAAAAACCTACTACGAAACAGACTTTTCGGGTCCCTGTGCCCTTGTGTTCGGAAGCGAAGGAGAGGGAATTTCACGCCTTGTACTCGAGAGAAGCGATTTCATCGTGTCGATACCGATGTACGGAAAGGTAAATTCATTCAATGTCTCGACGGCGGCGGCGGTACTCCTCGCTGAGGCGTCAAGACAGCACCGCAACGGAAGTAAAAAGTAACAAATAATAATATAATCTGGTGACAGCTTTCAGGATGACACCGAAAGGAGACAGGATTGCCGGATGAATGTTAATGAGAATGAAAACGAAAAAAACTCCCGGGAAATTAACGATATGCTTACAAAGCTCCGGGAATCGGTGGGGAAAGACGTAGCAAAGCCCAAAGCAGTCAAAAAAAAGGCTGGTGCAGCAAACGCCTATGACGGGGAATTGGTCGCACTGCTTAAAAAACACCTTGGTGAGAACACCGATTCAGATAGCGGCGAGTTAAAAGGACAAAATGAACGCAGCGAGGAATATTCGGTCAGCGATCTTTCAATAGTGAAGGACGGAACTGTCGATCCCGGCCGCTTCGGCGACCAAATAAAACGGGAAGAACTTGTGAATGCGACGGCTGCCGAAAATATTGCTGTTGAACCCGCATCAGAAAAAGCGGCGTATGCTACACAAGATAAGACAGAAGAGACGGTTGAAGAGCCCGGGGAGAAAATCTCTGACGGTGAGGAAAACGGCAGTGATATGATGCCCCCGGCTGTAGCGGAAGCGCTTGAGGACGCTTTTACGGCAGACTTTAATCAAACCGAAGTTCCGGATAAAACTATAACTTCTGTTGAACCCGAGATTACAGAGCAGCCTTTTGATTTCGTAATATCTCAATTTAACAATATAAAAAAATCATCCGCGGGCGATTTGGACGAACCCGGAACCAACGTCGATGCCACAGAGACGGAGCTATTTACGGTCATGGCTGAGATCAATGCGGACAAGTCTTTGCCGGTTGCGGATACGGATGCGGACACAGCGGAAGTGGAGCCTATTTCACAATCCGAAAAAGCTGATGAAAAGCTGTCAGCGAACGCCGGAGAGAGACAAGATAAACCTATCATTTTTAAAGAATCCACTGCCGGGGCTGTACAGGAGCACAATGATTTTAAGGCCGGTGCGAAAAACTTCACCGGAAGCATGGAACCGTCACACGGCAATGATAAATCCCCCGTTATTAGTGAAGAGGAGTTGAAAATAATGCTCGCTCTTGGGGATAAAACAAAGTCATTTGGAGATAAGGAGACAGAGGAACTCAGCATCTCTAAGCCCGGCAAGAACGAAATCGTTCCGGAAGAGAAGTGTGTTAACGGTATATCCTCCGACACTCTCGCTAACCACATTAAAGAATATACGAGTCATGTGCAGGACGAAAAGATAAAAAACGACTACAGGCTCTCTAACCTTGTCGCCTTTTTCAGGCTTGCCGGAGTTGCTCTGATCACGCTGACCCTGGGCGTACTCGAGAATATCGGTTATTTTGGGGTTAAAATGCCTGACGCGTTGAGCCCGTCCGGGAAAGCCCAGCTCTTTACACTCATAACGCTGGGACTTTTTCTCTGCGCCTGTACCATGCTCTGGCGGAAGCTTGCTAACGGGTTCAAGAGGACATTCAGATTTGATCCGGAGCCGCATTCCCTGACTGCCGTTGCGGCAGTATTGAACATCATCTACGATTTTATTATTTTGGCAATACATCCTGAAACGGTTATACTGTACAATTTTCCATCTTCACTTCTCCTTGTTTTATCGGCGCTGGCTGAACTTTTCGATGTGCGGCGGGAAATTAATACTTTCACGATAATTTCCGCAGACGAAGAACGGTATACGCTGAATGAATCCGGAAGCATCAGCGTTGAAGATTTAAAAAAGCGCATTCCGGTTTACAGTGTTACAAGGACCGCCTTTACCGAAGGGTATTTCAGGCGTACAAACAAAAAAGGGAACGGGATTTATCTTCTTAACTATATTTTGCTTCCTGTTGTCGCCGTCGGAATCGTTATTATGATAATCACCGCTGGTGTCGCACATGACGCAAATGAATCGCTGGCGGCATTTATCGCGTCGGTACTTGTCTGTATGCCGGCATCAGTGCTTCTTCTTGTCCCGATGCCGCCGTCTCTCGCCTCAAGACGTCTGAGAAAGCAGGGCTGCGCTGTCGTGGGCTTATCGGGAATTGACGAATATTCGCGTCGCAAGATGATTGTATTCGAGGATAAAACAATGTTTCCCTCTCACAATATCCGGACAAAAGGACTTAAGCTTTATGATGGTTTTGAAATTTATGACATGCTTATAAAAACCGGGTCGCTCTTTTCTGTCATCGGCGGTCCGCTGGGTGAAATTTTTGATGCCGGCAATTCAAAGTACCATCGCTCTGGCAATATTAAACTCATTAAAGCTGAGCGCGGCGGTGTTGAAGCCCTGCTCGATGGCAGTGTCCACTTGCTCGCCGGGAATTACGAATTCCTTGAGAAGTACGGTATCTACCCGAAACGCAATCCCCGCGATGAGCAGCTTGCCTCAGCAGGAGAAGTAACGATAATTTATATTGCCATCGACAAGCGCGCAGCGGCAAGACTTTATATCGACTACCGCTCCGACGCTGATTTCGAACGAGCCGCAGAACTTCTCACCGACAGCGGGAACAAGGTCGCGATCCGCACAGCAGACCCGGGAATTGACGAGATGATGATTGAGCGTAAGCGCGGCGCCGATGGCTGCGAGATCAGAGTTCTCCGCGCCGGAGTAAATGATATATCTGTAAATTCTGAGGCAGTTGACTCAGGTATCGTAGCCCTTGGAACCCCATGCAGCCTTGCTGAACCGATCTGCGTCACCTCCGAACTCAAACGGGTTCGGCGCCGCGGACTTGTAACAATGCTTGGCATTTTTATCATCAATATAGTCTTTTCAGCAATACTGGCTGTCACCGACACCCTTGGCTTCATCGTCTCAGGCGTAGCGGCAATTTACCTTTTGCTCTGGCTGCTTCCTGTCCTCTTCATCACCTTTAGCGCATTTTACGAGTGGTGAGGGACGGGGGGAGACGAGGGATACGCGGCCTCTTGTAAGAGGCCTGGCGAGAACTTTTATGGGAAAAGGTTAATCGATCGATAAAGTTGCTGGCAGGCCGTCATATCCAATGATGAAATATAAAGCCAGCCCCTACAATATTAAATAATGAAAGAAAACAGTAATGACCGAAAACAAAAAAGACATCCGCTCGATGAGCGGAATCCTCAAATCAGTAACAAAGCCCGGCAGATACTCGGGTGGTGAGTTTGGAGAGACGATCAAAGATAAATCAAAAATCAAAGCCCGCTTCGCTTTCTGCTTTCCTGACTCATACGAAATCGGTATGTCGAACCTCGGAATGCGCATACTTTACGGTGCCCTCAACTCCGATCCAGACATCTGGTGCGAGAGAGTTTTCGCCCCCTGGGTTGACATGGAGGAGAAACTGCGGGAGAATAAAATCCCGCTTTCAACACTTGAGAGCGGCGACCCGGTAAAGGATTTTGATATTGTCGGCTTCACACTTCAGTATGAAATGTGCTATACAAATGTTATCAATATGCTTGACCTTGCCGGCATTCCGCTACGCGCCGCTTACCGCGCAGATTCCGACCCTATAATCATAGGTGGAGGTCCCTGCTCGTACAATGCCGAACCGATAGCCGACTTTTTCGACTGTTTCTCAATCGGCGAAGGCGAGGAGATGCTGAACGAATTCACCCGCCTCTATATAAAGATGAAGGAGGACGGAAGCTACACTCGCGCCGGTTTCCTGCACGAGGCGGCAAGAACTATCAGCGGGATATATGTACCGTCATTTTTTAATGTCGCATACAATGACGACGGCACCATAAAATCATATACGCCTGTATTTGGCGACATTCCAAAGCGTGTCACAAAGCGGATTATGACTGACTTCGACTCGGCTTATTTTCCGTGTCCCGTTATCGTGCCTTATATTGAAACAGTGCATGACCGCATTATGCTTGAGGTGGCGCGCGGTTGCATACGGGGCTGCCGCTTCTGCCAGGCCGGGATGGTTTACCGCCCGGTGCGTGAGAAGTCTCCCGCAGTGCTCGACGAACAAGCGAGAGAACTCTACCGTGCAACAGGTTACGAGGAAATATCGCTCTCATCATTGTCAATCAGCGATTATTCGGAATTGCGTGGTCTGACCGGCAGGCTGCTATCCTGGACCGACGAGAATATGGTCAGCCTGTCGCTGCCCTCGCTGCGCGCCGACAGCTTTACCGAGGAGCTGATGGAGAAGGTGGCGTCTGTCCGTTCGTCGACGCTGACTTTCGCACCTGAAGCGGGTACACAGCGTCTGCGCGACGTGATAAATAAGAATGTGACAAAGGACGACGTCATGCACGCCGTCGGTGTCGCGTTCAAATTCGGAAAGACATCGGTCAAGCTTTATTTCATGCAGGGGCTGCCGACCGAAACATTTGATGATCTCGACGGCATAGTAAAGCTCGCCGGGGATGTCATAAATGCATATTATGAAAACCCGGGAAGGATGAAAGGGAGAAGTCCGGCAGTCACAGTCAGCGTGTCTAACTTCGTGCCTAAGCCCTTTACCCCATTCCAGTGGGAGGCGCAGGATACGCCAGAAAAATTGCGTGAAAAGCAGGAATACCTGCGCAAAAAAATAACAGATCACAGAATAAAATATCAGTACCACGATTCGGGTGTATCGCGCATTGAGGCTGTGCTTGCGCGGGGCGACAGGCGGCTGTCGGCGGCGCTTGAGCTGGCGCAGCGCGAGGGCTTCAGGTTTGACGCATGGGACGAATTTTTTAATTATAACAAATGGATCAGCGTTTTTGAACGCGCGGGAATCGATCCGGCGTTCTACGCTAACCGCGAGTTCGGGCTTGACGAAGTATTGCCCTGGGATGTTATTGACTGCGGGGTAAAAAAAGAGTTTCTTATGCGCGAGCGGAGCCGCGCCTATGATTACAAAACAACGCCTAACTGCCGGGAAGGCTGCTCAGGTTGCGGAGCGAATAAGCTGGGAGGAAAAGGCACATGCTGCCCCGTGTCTGATAAATGAAACTTACAAAAGAAGAAATAAAGGCATTACCGCCGCTTGAAACCCCTAGAGACGTACGCATTAAATTTATAAAAGTCGGTAAGCTGCAGTACATCTCGCATCTAGACCTGCAACGGACATTCATGCGTGTAATCGCACGTTCGGGTATTCCGGTCTGGTTCACAAAGGGATATAACCCTCACGCGAAGCTTGTTTTCGCGGCGCCTATAGCCGTCGGAGTGCAGAGTGTATGCGAATATCTTGACATCCGGGTTGACCACGATATTTCGTGCGAAGAGATAACTGAACTGCTAAACCACGAGCTGACAAACGAGCTCAGCGTAACCGAAACATATCAGCCCGAAACCGGATTTGCGGATATTGTTTCTGCGGATTATTCGATTGAGATAAAAACCGATAATGCCTCGACCGGGAAGGCTGACGAAATAAGGCACATACTCACGTCATCTCCGCTGACAGTTATTAAAAAGACAAAGTCAGGCGACAAGGAAATAGATATTGTTTCGAAGATAATGAAATTAAATGTCTTTTATTGCGAGACTGAAGGAACGGTAAAGATGACCGTGCGCCTGCCGGCAGGGAACACAGAGAGCCTTAATCCCGATTTCATTATCGACGCTCTACGGGGAAAATCAGTGGTTCTTGACGGTGACCCGGCTCGTGAGTGGTACACAATCATGCGCACCGGGCTTTTCGATGCGAATGGAAAAGAATTTAGGTAACAGTTAACAGGGAACAGAATTATGACTAACAATAAATACGATCCGAAATATGTAAAAAAATGCCGCAGACAGGCAAAATTCGAAAAAATAAAATATACGCTATTCTGGGCGGTACCGCTCGCGGTACTTTTGATTATTGCTGCTGGTTTAACGTATTATTTAACTGTGAAAGCCACATGGCAGAATTTTATGTACGAGCTTGCCAACGACGTGTCATATGCAAAAAGCGAAGGTTCAATGCGCGCAGTGTATGAGGACGATATAAGACTTGATTATAACAACTGCGAGAGTGTATTCAAAATGGTTGCAGACGCCGGTCCGGCGGGCCCGGTTTCAGGAAGCCGGGGGGAGAAGAGAATACATATCGATTTCGGCAACGGACACACAATGGATATCATAAACATTTACGACGACCGCTGCTTCGTTAAGTATTATGGTGAAAAAACATATTCTTATAAGATCGGCGTTCAGGGGATGTTTTCAAAATTTGTGCAGATAACAAGCCTTGAAGGCCGCAGTTACAGCAACACTCCGTGGTCTGAAGGAACATAAATATAATCTGGGGAGAAACTTTTTATAAAATGTTTCTCCCCGGATTCTTATTTTTATGCTTTCCTGAATCCGAGAGAGGGCAGATCTGCGCGCCGGATAAAAATATATCCTATATAAAACAGCGCGTAAACCGCCGCCGCGGTGATATCGGGCAGAAGCAGGGAAGCGAATACAAACACCGACGATACCGCAGCGTCGGATAAGAGAGTCAAAAACGCAAAAATCCGCTCTGCCTTTCCTGCGCTGCGGATATCAGACAGGTAACAGCGGACAGCCGAGGATAGCACGGCGCAGATAAGCACCGCCGTAATACTGTTAAGAATGTAAGCTGAGAAAAAACAAAACGCTGTACTGAGCCCGGCTGAAAACAGATTCACGGCGAGAAGGCGTTTTTCCAAGCGGCTGACCTTGAGGTATGTCTGATTGACAAGCTGTGTCCTACCCTCGAAAAGGCAGAGCGGAAGGAGCAGTGCAAGATAATTTATCCGGGGGGCGTACTGAGGCAGCCAGGCGCTGACAGCAAGTTTAGCCGGCAGGTATATTAGAAAAACCGCGGGCAAAAGTAATCCGGATGCTGAGTGCATGCGCCCGATGATCCGCTGTCTTGAGTCCCCGTCTTCACGTCTGAGAGATGGGAAGGCTACCATACCAAGCTGTGCGGCGAACTGCAGAAAAAAACCCGACAGGGTCATCACAAAAGAAATGCGCCCGAATTCGGCGTCACCAAAACGGGCTATGATGGCGACGCGGGCCGCACCGCTTACGAATTGTCCGGACATATTGGCCCAGAGCAGCTTTGAGCCGGCTTTTATATCTGCCGCTGTCTCATTAACGGCCGATTCTTTTACATTGCCGGATGAAAAAACCAGATCGCGATTTTTATATATGCAGTACCCAAGCGAAATTATTTTTGCCGCGATACTCGCAGCGATGTACAGAATAAAATTGCTCTGACCCCAAAATGCTGCAGCAGATGCCAGTACGACGAACGCAATTCGGTCGATCACTGTCGACATCGAATATTCAGGCGTCCTCCCGGTCGCCTGAAGAACATAACCGAGATACGCAGCAGCATTGAAGAGCGGCATATAAATCAGCGCAAGGCAGAGAGCGATCAACCTGCCGTTGTTGCCGAAAAAAAATAGACCGGAGACCGAGAACAGCAGCGCCGGAATACCCTGGCAGAAGAACATCCTACGGAACTGCCGTCCGAGCTGCACGAAATCCAGCTCACTGTATTTCAGCCCTCCCAGCCGGAGATATACCCCGTCGCACAGTCCGAGATGGAAAAGCCCTGAGTAGGTGCCGGCGAGGGTAAAGAGCTGCCAGAGACCGTAACCGGCTGCATCAAGACTCCCGGCAAGAAAGAAGACAGTAATAGCGCTGACAACGGCGGTAATCCCTTGAGCCGTGAGGGCCGCGGCTGCAGCTTTGATCAGTCCTTTCCTGTCCATTTATAATTGTCCCTTCCTATAAGTAACGGGGTCGCAGTCGTTTTGGGAAAATGATTCGTAAAAGTTGAATGTGAGCCCCGATGCCTACCTGCAGTGATATACCGGATTAAACAGACCAATTTCATGAGAAATCCCGCAGAACTATCTCAAGAGGCCGCGTATCCTTCGCATCCCCTTTACTTACTCGCGCGGCCCTCATGAATGCCGCGGCAGGTGAGAACGCTTATAACTGTGCAGCAGAGTAGCTTCAGATCGAATAAAAATGACATGCGCTCAAGATACTGGGAGTCGAATGCGGCCTTACGCCGGTCGGAGATGCAGTCGCGGCCGCGCACCTGGGCGAGCCCGGTGATACCGGGGCGGATACTATACACGCCAAGGCACTCACGCAGTGAAACCAGTCCGAACTCTGCCGGAATAACCGGCCGAGGGCCGACAAGACTCATATCGCCCCTCAATACATTGAAAAGCTGAGGAAGTTCATCGATACTCATACGGCGCAGGGTGGCGCCGACCCGCGTGATGTATCGCTCGGGATGTTCAAGCTTCGCAGTGGCGCAGTCGTGCGGCGCGTCGTGTTTCATCGTCCGGAATTTATAGCAGACAAAGGGCCTAAGACCGGCACCCACTCGTATCTGGCGGAAAATTACTTTTCCTCCACCCTCAATTTTAATCGCTATCGCTGCAGCAAGCATCGGAAGTGCCGAAAGAACAATCAGGACAGACGCGACTGCAATATCAAAAAACCGTTTGAGTAAGCCGCCATATCTGTGCGACACACTCAAATCCGGAAAAAAACGTTTTTCAGCCGGCCGCCCGCGGCTAAAACTTATATCATCCATAATCAGTATCCAGCCTCGCTACGCCCATCGGGCGGAATAGATATACCAATGGTCCGCATTATAAATTCACAGACCTGATGATATTGTGTTTATATAATTGCTTTTTTATTCACTTCTGGCTGACGGGCATAAATAAACCGCCATGAAGCGGCACTTCGTGGCGGTTTCAGACTGTAGACGAAAGGATCATTTTTCAAGCGCCTGCTTTTTCTGTTCTGCAATTTTTATGCGGTATTGCCCGGGAGTCATTTTTTGTGTTTTTTTAAACATCATATTAAATTGCGAAGCGGAAGTAAAACCGCATATACCTGCAATATTTTCAATTTTCTCGTCGCCCGCAAGAAGCTGCTTTGCGGCTTTGAAGCGGTTGAACAGTATAAGCTGCTTCGGAGAAATTCCGAAACGTTCCTTAAATATATGTCTGAATCGGTCTAGGCTGTAACCGACCGATGCTGCCAGCTCGTCCAGCCGGATATCGGTGTTGTAATAGTCGCATATGTAACGGCAGGCGCTCTCAAGCGACGGGTTTTCCCTGGCCACAGCCTCGTATCCCGGATTCTCGCGCCCTGATAGTTTAATCAGCAATATCTGAAGGTAAAGGTTTGCCACAGCCTGATCAGCAGGAATGCGGGAGCCAAACTCGGTCATAATTTTTATGGCAAGATCTGAAAGTATCGCGTCGCTGCTGTAAACACCCTCGGCACACTCTACGCTGCCGGGATTGAAGTCTATGAAAACAAGATCACTTTCGGTATCGTTGTATTCGCTGTGACTGATTCCCGGAGGCAGAATTATTATAATGTTGTCGGTGTAACTGTATATCTTCCTGTCGGTGTCAACTTTGCCGGAGCCTGTGATGTAACAGACTAATTCCCACGTTTCGTGGGTATGAACAGCAACGCAGTTTCCCGCTGCCCGCAGGCGTCGGAGCGAATATTTGATATCCGGCAGTTCCATCTTTTTTTCCTTTGTTTTTATATTTAGTATATCACATATTCACTGAAAATCAAGTGCAATTATATAATCTGGCTGTTATCTGTTTGTTTTCGGCTGATATTTAAGACTGCGATTGACCTCGGACTGAGCCTGATGTATAATTCAAACTAGGTCATAATGGCTTTAGCAGATCGGCAAAACACAGAAAGGTATGGAAAGTATGAAAAAACATCTGACACTTGTCTTAGTGGCATTGATGCTGGTTTCCGTCCTGGCATCCTGCGCAAACACCGGTAATGGGGATGAAACATTGGCAACAACGACCCCGGGAGCGGATAGTAATTCCGAACCGGTTACCGAAGCACAAAACGTTGATGAAAACGGATACCTGCTCGACAATCTTCCCAAAGATCTCAACTTCTTTCAGACGGTCACGATCATGTACTGGTCGGACGTTGAGCAACCTGAGTTCAAGGTAGACGACCTGACCGGACAGATAGTCAACGACGCCATCTACAACCGAAACCTCGAAACCGAAAACCGCCTGGGCGTGACCATTAACTGGGTCGGTACACTCGGCAACTTCAACAACCAGGTGAATTTTATCACCCAGGCGTCTAACAGCATCAACTCCGGTGGTGATTACGACATTTTCGCTGGCTACAGCATGACCGGCGCAACTCTTGCCGTCAAAGGTTATGCAAAGAACCTCATGGAACTGAACTACCTTGATTTCGATATGCCCTGGTGGCCTCAGTCGCTCATCGGCAAAGCGACAATGGGCGGCAAGCTCTATTTTGCGTCGGGCGATATATCCACGAATATGCTCCATATGATGTATTCTGTCTTTTACAACAAGCAGATGATAGTCGATTACAATCTTGAGAATCCCTACGCTTTAGTTGACAACGGCCAGTGGACATACGGTAAAATGTTCGAAATGTCGACCGGGATTTACTCGGACCTGAACGGCAACAACACTGCTGATACCTCCGACCGGTTCGGATTATGCACTGCGTCGATACATTTTGACGCCTTCTTCACAGGTGCCGGGCTTAATACTGTTGACAAGGACGCCAACGACCAGCTTGTCATGTCGGAGACATTCAACTCGGAACGCACCATCAAGCTTCTTGAGGACGTCTGCAACTTCATGTGGGTTAGCGGCGACGCATATTACGGGTCGACCGGTGCCGTCTTCGCACTTAACAACACACTCTTTACCCTTGACCGCTCATACATGGCTTTGCTCCGCAAGGATGAGATCACATTCGAATACGGAATAATCCCGGTCCCAAAATTTGACGAGGCTCAGGAGAACTACGTTACCTGCCTTGGCTTCCCCTACACGATGTACGCTATTTCAATCGCCACAAAGAATATTGACGCTGTTGCGGCAACGCTTGAGTGCCTGTGTTCCGAGGGATTCAGACTTACTACACCGATGCTGTTTGAAACCACGATGAAATATAAATATACTTCCGACAACGACTCCGCGCGTATGTACGACATAATCCGCTCGAGCGTAAGCATCGATATCGGACGTATCTTCTCCACCGAACTTGGCAACCTTTCATATTCAATCTTCCGCGATTCATGCACGAAAAACACAGCTTCCGCATGGTCGACGACTTTCAAAGGCAGCAGCAAAGTCTTTGAAAAATCACTTAATAAAATCAATACAAACTTATCAGGTCTCGCAGGTTAAAGTTACATAGTACATAAATAAAGATCAGGCCGCCCGGTTGGGCGGCCTGATCTTTATTACAATTATCAGTCTTTTTTCTTTTTGAAAATACCGTAAGCCACGCCAGAGAGGAGCGCAAGGATTACCGGCGAGGTAATCAGGCCGCCGCAGCCGCTCTTTTCATCTTCAGGCTCTTTGGCTGTCGCAGCCGGGGTCGTTGCCGGAGCGTCGGTTGCGGGAGCTGCAGTAGTTATTTTAGCGTTGGTAACGGGAGCTGTTGTGGTAACGGGTGCTGCTGTTGTTACGGGAGATGATGTTGTTGTCTCGGCAGGTGTGGTGGCATTCGGATCGGTCTTGTCGATACTGAATGCGTCCACGTCGATGATGCCTGTGTTGTTCCCAATGAAGGAACCGCATGCGACTGCAGTTTTCGTATATTCGGCGTTGTTGATACAGCCTTCAAAGTATATACTGCCACTCGAGTTGGCTACGAACGGGGAACACCAGTTGGTGCCGGTTACCTTGCCGTTGTTTTCGCACTTGGTCAGGAAGGCGACAGACGTGGCCTTGTTGACATGCCCTATGAATCCGCCGGTCTGGGAGGATGAAAGCTGAGCTGCTGTATCGTAGCAGGTGATGCTTCCGAAGTTGACGCAGTTTTCAAGCTGAATAGAGTTACCAGTGTAAGCGATAAATCCGGCGGCTCTGGCCTCTACAGTTGAGCAGTATGTAGTGATCTCGGCATGGTTTTCGCAGTTGTCGAGCCTGGCGGCGTCATTGTTGGCGCTACCGACGAAGCCGCCTGCATTATGGTAGACCGTATCCACAATATCAGCGCCGCTTCCTACAGTAACCTTGCCGTACATCTTGCAGTTAGTCATTGTAAAAGCACGGCTATAACCTATATATCCGCCTACGTTGCACTTGCCGAGTGTCGGTACTTCCATTTCAGCGTAAACGTTTACATTGGTCAGTGTCATACTGTTGCTGTTTTCCTGTGCGCCGCAGATAACACCGTGGCTTTTGCCTGATGATGTAATAGTAAGTTTTACCGGGTGGCTCTCTTTGCCAAAGCTGAGATCGGTGATTATGAGATTACCTGTTTTATTGGCGCGTAGAATTGTACCGACATCTGATTCGGTGCCGTTATTATTAAGTGAGTAGTTGAATACACTGTAACCGCAGCCATTGATTGTACCGCTGAACTCATCGAAAATATAACAGGAGTATTCTTTACCGCCGAGGTCGATGTCATTTGTCAGGTAATATGTACCGCCAGTGACCATTGCCTCAAACTGAGCCGCATTTGATACAGCAGTCCCTTCAGGCGCTGCGCTTACCGCGAGGGGAATCATTGTCAGTATCAGAACAGCAATCAAAATAATAGCAGTGACTGTTTTTTTCATAAAATCTCCTTTTAAATTTTTTTTATAAACCTATATAAGCAGCTCAACGACTGGATATAATTGTAATTAATTTTTGGTTTTATGTCAAGACAAAGACCGGAAAAGCGGCTTAAAAACAGGACAAATATTGTTATAATTTACCCTGTTAAAAATATTCCCGCCGGTAAAATCCGGCGGGAAGCATTTTGTATATTTATTTCGCGATGATGCGCATGAAACTTTTTTTACCGCGTCGTATGATTTTACCGTTTTTCAGGTTCTCTTTTGTAAAGGTTGACCGGATGTCGGATACCTTTTCGCCGTCTGCCGTAATTCCGCCCTGCTCAACCGCACGGCGCGCTTCGGAACGCGATGGGACAAGTCCGGCTTTAACAAGAATTGTGAGAATGTCGACAGAACCGTTGTTGAAATCGGCAGTGTCCAGCTCGACTGTGGGTATCTCAGCATCAGCTCCTGAGCCGAAGAGAGCCTTAGCTCCGGCTTCTGCCTTCTTCGCTTCTTCCTCGCCGTGGACAAGTTTTGTCAGCTCGTATGCAAGTATTTCCTTTGCAGTATTGAGCTTCGATCCTTCCCAGTGGTCCATTTCATCTATCTCGTTAAGGGGTAAAAAGGTCAGCATACGGATGCATTTAAGCACGTCTGCGTCGCCGACGTTACGCCAGTACTGATAGAAATCGTAGGGGCTCGTCTTTTCGGGATCAAGCCAGACAGCGTTCCCGGCAGTCTTACCCATTTTTTTGCCGTTCGAGTCGAGAAGCAGTGTTATTGTCATGGCATACGCGTCTTTACCGAGTTTGCGGCGGATGAGTTCTGTGCCGCCTAGCATATTTGACCACTGGTCGTCGCCGCCGCACTGGAGGTTGCATCCGTATTTATTATAGAGAGCGTAGAAATCGTAGCTCTGCATAATCATGTAATTGAACTCGAGGAAAGACAGGCCCTTCTCAAGCCGCTGGCGGTAGCACTCGGCGGTAAGCATTTTGTTTACGCTGAAATGTGTTCCGATATCGCGGATGAAGTCGACGTAATTAAGGTCAAGCAGCCAGTCGGCGTTATTGACCATTATGGCTTTACCGTCAGAAAAATCAATGAACCGGCTCATCTGGCGGCGGAAGCAGTCGCAGTTGTGCGCGATTGTTTCCTTAGTCATCATGGTGCGCATGTCAGTCCGCCCAGACGGGTCACCGATCATGGCAGTTCCCCCGCCTATTAGAGCAATAGGCTTGTTCCCGGCTGCCTGCAGCCGCTTCATCAGGGTGAGCGCCATGAAGTGTCCTGCGGTTAGAGAGTCGGCTGTCGGATCGAAACCGATATAGAAAACAGCGCGGCCATTATTGATCAGGTCTTTTATTTCATTTTCGTCTGTGACCTGCGCTACAAGGCCCCGGGCTGCAAGTTCTTCGTAGAGTGTCATAATATTTCTCCGGTTGATTTTTTATAATTATCAGACATTGTATACCAAAATTAATCGTTTGTCAATAATGTAATATCTTTCTTAATCGATATCCTCATAAACAACTTCCGGGGGAGTTTCAAGTGCATTCGGATTTTCCACGAATTTCTTGAACATCTTGAATGCGGATGCGTAATAATAGCCATCGCAGATGCGTTCATCGGTCACGGCTTTAAGGTCAATGTACTTGCGCTTGAATACATTGCCTTCGCTGTCTATTTCATTTTCAGTGCGTTTTGTGCCGTATGCGAGGAACACAGGGAGATTGCCGAAATCGTATATATGATGATAGATGGGCTTGATTCCAAGCGAACCCATGCTTGTTATTATCATGGAACCGTGGAAAGGGCTGAGGTTGACAAGTGCGTTAGGAAGCCAGCCGAAATAATCGAAGAAAAAGAGAAATTTAACGGTCCAGCGCAGAAAGAGACCGGGAATGCGCGTCAAGGCTTTGGCGAGCCGGTCGAAGGAGCTTGTATCGTTAAGTTTTGAATTTTCCATCACGACTTTGTTAAACTTTTCGTAAATGTCGTCAACAGTATCGGTTGGCTCGAAAACCACCTTTATACAGGTGTCGGGCGTTTCTATCGACATGGTGCGTTTGATGGTCATAACGACTTCAATTTTATTCCGTGCGTATATTTTCTGGCCGCTGACGAAGCGGTTGATGGCGGGGCGTTGTGAAATGGTTCTGACATAAGCTGCGAGTATCACATGGAGAATTCCGAAATTTTGCTTGCCCTCCTTAACCTTCCTGCGGCAGAATGCGTCGGTTTTCGTGATGCAGAAACTGTCAGAATATGTGTTGCAGGCGTCGGAGCGGCGGGCCATGATATAGGGCATCATAAAATTCATAGGGTAAATGGTTCGCAGCCGGCGGCCGTCTTTGCGGTCTCCTAATCTTTTACGTCTTTTCTTTCTGGTGCCAGCCAGCACAGCTCCGGCAGCGGGAGAAGCCGGTTCTTCGCTTTCGGTATTGGTCTTATTTGTCTCTTTGTCCGCGTCAGTCATACCTGATCTCCTGATTTTTTATTTCTTAATTTTATATCCTGCGAGTGTCCGTTTAATCTGTTGCCGATAATGTCACGCAGAAAACTGATTTCGTTGTCAATATAGACTTCAAGGTCGCCCGCCATTCCTTCGTTGACCCATTTGGTGATGAGTCCGACAATAATTTTTTATCTTCGCATCGCTTTTGCTCGTTGATTTCGAATCAATTATAGACTGTTTTGTTGGTCTGGTTATGATGAAGCACCGCCATTCGCATAATTTCCCGGCTACATTTTAACATACCGCACCGGAAAAAACAAGATAATTTACAATTCATTATATATAATTAATTTTTGGTAACGAATACGAGGGGACGCGGGCGGTTATAATCAGAATAAATATATTGAGGGACGGGAAGATAAATGGACAGACAGCTGATTCGCGAAGCCGGGGCTATCCCCAATATTTTCGGTTATCTGAGAATTTTACTTGTGCCCGAGTTTTTATGGCTGTGCATACTTGGCGAAAATTACGCCGCTCTTATGATTCTTATAATTTCGGCGGTTTCCGATTTTCTCGACGGACGTGCGGCACGCCGGCTCGGGATGGTCACTCCGCTCGGTAAGGTGCTTGATCCGGTGGCAGACAAGCTGACCCAGCTCGCCGTCATCGGCTGCCTTGCGGCTAAGTACTGGCAGGTAATGTTTCTCTTTCTGGTTCTTGCGGCTAAGGAGCTCAGCGCGGCGGTATGTTCGGCGATACTGTTGCGAGCCGGCGGGAAGCCATTCAGCTCGTTGTGGTTCGGAAAAATATCGACAGGAGCGCTTTATGTTTATTCCGGACTTATTCTTGCGGCCGGACTCGGAGATAACGCTGTGCTCTGGCTCACGACTTCCGCATCTGTTATCGTGCTTCTGGCGTTTGTGCTTTACACATTTGAATTCCTTCAGAAAATTATGGATATAAGAAACGAGCCGCCGCGATAATAACATCGCGGCGGTAGAATTTAGACGAAAGGATACGCGGCTTCTTTAAAAAGAAGCCTGGCAAGAAACTTTATATAATATAACCAAATAATACACTCTATATCTATTACCCGCAACAATTTTGTTGGTTAAATTGTTTAAAAGCTTTTACGGAGCTTTTCTCGAAAAGCGACCGTAACCCTTATGTCTACAGTCTGCCGCCGCGATAATAACATCGGCGGTATTATTTATATCATTTCCTCGGGATGGAAAACCTCATCAAATTTTACGGCGTCAAGGAATCCTAGTGTCAGGCAGGCTTCACGCAGGGAGATATTTTTTTCATATGCGGTTTTCGCAACCTTCGCGGCGTTTTCGTATCCGATATAAGGAGAGAGGGCGGTCACGAGCATAAGGGAGTTATAAAGGTTTGCATGCATTTTTTCGTGGTTAGGTTTTATGCCAGAGACGCAATGAACGTTAAACGAAATAATGCTGTCGGAGAGCAGACGGACAGACTGGAGGAAGTTATAGATGAGAACCGGCATGAAGACATTGAGCTGGAAGTTGCCCTGAGAGGCCGCGAGTCCTACGGCAGTGTCGTTCGCCATGACTTCCACTGCGACCATCGTCACTGCTTCGCACTGGGTCGGGTTGACTTTGCCGGGCATTATCGAGCTGCCGGGTTCGTTTTCGGGGATATATATCTCACCGAGGCCGCAGCGAGGGCCGGAGGCGAGCCAGCGGATGTCATTCGCAATTTTCATCAGATCAGCTGCAAGCGCTTTGAGACCGCCGTGCGCAAACACTAACGCATCCTTTGATGTGAGGGCGTGGAACTTGTTATCAGCGCTGACAAACTTTGTTCCTGAAAGGCGGGAGATTTCAGAAGCGCTCATTTCGGCAAATCTGGCAGGTGCGTTGAGGCCTGTTCCGACTGCGGTGCCGCCCAGCGCCAGTTCGCGCATGCCGGGTAGGGAGGATGAAATCATCTCGCGGGATTTCTCAAGCATTGTGCGCCAGCCGCTGATCTCCTGGGAGAAAGTAATCGGCGTGGCGTCCTGAAGATGAGTTCGCCCGCTTTTGACAATCCCGCGGTTTTCCTCCTCAAGCCGGGAAAACTCGGAAATCAGCCCGTCGACAGCGGGGAAGAGAGAATTTTCTATCTGAAGCACCGCCGCAATATGCATGGCTGTGGGGAAGGTATCGTTCGAGCTCTGCGACATGTTGACGTGGTCGTTCGGGTGAAGCAGTTTCTTTTGGGCGAGGGTGTTGCCATAGTTTGCTATGACTTCATTAAGGTTCATGTTGGTCTGAGTTCCGCTGCCGGTCTGCCAGACTGAGAGCGGGAACTGATCAGAGAGATTGCCCGAAAGAATTGAGTCGCAGGCGCGTAAAATTAGTCCGTGCCTTTCGCTGTCGAGCTTGCCGAGCCTGAAATTTGCTTCGGCCGAAGCTTTTTTCAGTATTGCAAAGGCGTTTATAAGTTCAGGCGGCATCTTCTCGCTGCCGATTTTAAAATTGTTGCGGCTGCGCTCGGTCTGCGCACCCCAGTATGCATCGGCCGGTACGAGAACCTCGCCCATTGAATCATGCTCTTTGCGGTAGTCCATCAGTATTCCTCCGGGTTATGATAAATTCATAAATATAATAACATATTGAAATAGAATATTCAATAATTTAACAGTAATAAAAAAGCCGGATAATTATCCGGCTTTTTTGGCGGAGAAGCAGGGATTCGAACCCTGGAGACGCTTTTGACGCCTATGCGATTTCCAGTCGCACGCCCTCGACCAACTAGGCGACTTCTCCATGTGTTATTCAATTACCGCGTATGTGAATAGATATCGGACTGCGAACCGCGGCTCGTTAATAATAACATAAATTATTATAAAAATCAAGGGTTTTCGGATAAAAAGAAGAATAATTTTGAACAGGATAATTTTTATACGGAGATGCAGGAATACAAGGCGCAGGGACGGTATCGGCAGGGATGTGGGACCTAGCCGATACTGCCGCGGTTATATAACGTACAACGGTTATAGTAGAAAAGTTAAGCCATTTCTGTAAAGTTCTCGCCGACTTCATAGAAATTTGCCTCATTTCAAGAGGCCGTGTATTTTCGTATATCTGCGTCCCCGCTCTTTATATATCCGCTTCCTTCATGTACTTATTTCCGTTGTTGGTGATGAACTGTTTGCGGGCGGGGAGGTTGTCGCCAAGCAGGGTATCGAACATTTCCCAGGTTTTGGTGTTGTCATCGGGGCGGACCGAGATGAGGCGCCGGGAGGCGGGATTCATGGTGGTTTTCCACATCATTTCAGGTTCATTCTCGCCAAGACCCTTCGAGCGCTGCATGGTATATTTCGTGTTGCCCAGCTTTTTGAGAATTTCGGATTTTTCAAATTCATTGTAAGCGAAGTAAGTGTCGTCCTTTGTAGTGATCTCGAAGAGGGGGGATTCAGCGATGAATACACGGCCTTCCTTCAGGAGTGTCGGGAGGAGACGGTAGAACATAGTCAGCAGCAGGGTGCGGATGTGAAAACCGTCTTCGTCGGCATCGGTGCAAATGATGATTTTAGACCAGCGCAGAGATTCGAGGTCAAATTTAATAATATCGCCTTTTACCTTACCGTCCATTTCGACACCGCAGCCGATAACTTTTAGCAGGTCGGTTATGATTTCGCTCTTGAAAAGTTTGTCATATGAACCCTTAAGGCAGTTGAATGTTTTGCCGCGTACCGGGATTATCGCCTGAAATTCGGCGTTACGGCCAAGTTTACAGGAGGTGAGAGCTGAGTCGCCCTCAACGATATAAAGCTCGCGTACGTTCGGGTCCTTAGAGCGGCAGGAGACAAATTTTTCAACACGGTTGGCGATGTCCATCGTCCCTGAGAGCTTTTTCTTGATGTTGATACGCGCCGACTCGGCCGACTCGCGGCTGCGTTTATTCACAAGCACCTGGTTCGCGAAGATTTCGGCCTCGGTGGGGTTCTCAGCAAAGTATATGTCGAGGTTGCGGCGCAGAAAATCGCTCATTGCATCGTATATGAAGGAGTTGGTGATTGATTTCTTGGTCTGGTTCTCATAGGAAGTCATGGTCGAGAAACTGTTTATGACGAGCACAAGGCAGTCGGCAATGTCCCCAAAGGTGATTTTGGCCTCGTTTTTGGTGTATTTACCTGAGTTTTTCAGGTATTTGTCGAGAGCATAGGTAAAAGCCTGACGTACCGCGCGGTCGGGAGAACCACCGTACTCGAGAAAACTGGAGTTATGGTAGTATTCAAGAGCGGTGACAGAGTTCGAGACGCAGAAGGAATAATCAGCTTTGAGCTTGTATTCGTCTTTATCCTCTCGGTCGCGGCCTGAGGTTTCCATGTGCCAGAGAACCGGTTCTGTTTTCGGGGTGTCGCCGGCGAGTTCCTTTATATAGTCTGCGATACCGTTTGCGTAAAGGTATTTCTGCTCGGTAAATTGACCATTCTCGCCCTCATAGCGAAGTACGAAAGAAAGTCCGGCGTTGACCACTGCCTGGCGATGAAGGGTGCTGTCAAAATACTCGAACGGAATATTGATGTCTGTGAAGACGTCGAGATCTGGTTTCCAGCGGACGACTGTTCCGGTCCGCTTCTCACGCTTGTCCAGCGGACGGGTGACAAGCTCGGAGACCGGCTGGCCTTTTTTGAAATTTATTGAATGTTCGTTTGTGCCGTCGTAGGAAAAAACGCTCATGTATTCGGAGCTGTACTGCGTGGCGCAGGCGCCGAGACCGTTTAAGCCGAGGGAAAACTCATAAGCTCCGTCGGCTTTATTGTTGTCATATTTGCCGCCGGCGTAAAGTTCGTTATATATCAGATCCCAGTTCCAGCGCTTTTCTCTTTCGTTGTAGCCAAGCGGGACGCCGCGGCCGTGGTCGTCGACCTCGAGCGTATGATCGTTATATGCTGTAACCATAATTTCTGTGCCGTAGCCCTCGCGCGCCTCGTCGACGGCATTAGAGAGTATTTCAAAAAAAGAATGCTCGCAGCCCTCAATGCCATCTGAGCCGAAAATAACGCCAGGGCGTGCCCTGACGCGCTCAGCGCCTTTGAGCGCCTTGATGCTTGTGTCATTGTACTGTGGCTTTTGGGTTTCGGTTTTGAATTTTGCCATTTTAACCTCATTTTATATATAATCGGCGGATAATATTACCATACATATATTATATCAAATATCCGGGTATTAAACAAGAGAAATTTTATGGCGAAAAATATTTATCAGGTAAAAAATAAGGCAAAGTCCCCCTCCGCTATTGCAAAAGAGACTGATATGGAATATAATAATCAAGTGGGTATAAATAAAATATTTATTAACGGGGGGCATTGATCTGAACATTTCAATTGAAAATAACAGTGTCATCCGCCGTATTGTGACCGGGAAAACCGCGGTCTGCGGCATAGGTATATCCAATCTGCCGCTCATCGATTTTTTGCTCGGCCTCGGTGCGGACATCACTGCGAGGGATAAAAAAAGCCGGGAGCAGCTAGGTAAGGACGCGGCAGACCTTGAAAAAAGAGGGGTTAAACTTATACTTGGTGAAGGATATCTTGATAAACTTGATGAGGATGTGATTTTCCGCACACCGGGGCTCCGTCCCGACAAACCAGAACTTGCAGCAGCCGTGGCTCATGGAGCGCAACTGACCTCAGAAATGGAACTTTTCATGGAGCTGACGCCGGCGCGCGTTATCGGAGTGACAGGAAGCGACGGAAAAACTACAACGACAACTCTGACATATAAAATGCTCGAGGCCGAGCTGAAAAGAAAAGGCCTTGGGCGTGTTTATGTCGGAGGAAACATCGGAACTCCACTTCTTCCGTTAGTGGGCGATATGACATCAGACGATTTTGCGGTGGTCGAGCTCTCGAGTTTTCAGCTCTACACTATGAAAATTTCACCCGAGCGTTCGGCGATAACGAACATCACGCCAAACCACCTCGACTGGCACACAGACATGGCCGAGTATACTAAAGCCAAGATGAACATCTGCACTCACCCCGGCGCCGTGCGGTTGACCGTCAACGCCGAGAACGCGCTGACTTATAAGATCGGCTGCGAGTCGCCGCTTGAGGTGACTTTCTTTTCGTCGGTGAAGGGAAGCTACGACGAGATTGTCCCCGCCGGGAAGCCTGCGTACGCAATCTTCGAGCGGGACGGGATGATAATGATGAGCGACGGCAAGGCCGAAGAGGAACTGCTGCGCACCTCGGATATACTTCTCCCAGGACGTCACAATGTTGAGAATTACATGACCGCCATATCGAACGTTTACGGCCTTGTGAGCCGTGATATTTTTACAGAAATTGCGAAGACCTTCCCGGGTGTCGAGCACAGGCTTGAGTTTGTCCGTGAGCTTGACGGAGTTAAGTACTATAACGGCTCGATCGACTCGAGCCCGACACGCACAGCCGCGGCACTCTCGGCGCTCAAGGTAAAGCCGGTGGTCATATGCGGCGGTTATGATAAAAAAATTCCCTTTGCGCCGCTCGCAGACGCACTTTGCGCAAGAGCTGAGGCGGTGGTGCTCACCGGAGCGACTGCAGAAAAGATAAAAACCGCGCTTGACGAATGTCCGGCATACGATCCGGCAAAATTGTCTGTCGTGACTGAGCCTGATTTCACCATAGCGATCAGCCGCGCGAGAAGTCTCGCCAGACCCGGCGGGATTGTGCTGCTCTCGCCTGCCTGCGCAAGTTTTGACCGCTTCAAGAATTTTATGGAACGCGGGAACTTCTTTAAGGAGATTGTGCGGAATTTTTAACCGAAAATAAAATAAATCGGAGATTCTGATGGATATAAAAGAACTTGTGACCGGCATCTCGGGACTGATGTCGGTTTCGGGCTGGGAGACTTATCAGCGGAAAGAGCTGCTTGACCTTGTCGGCGGGTATTTCGACGAATGTACAGTTGACAGCGTTGGGAACCAGATATTTATTAAAAGATGCGGAAAGGCAAACGCCCCACGCATCCTTATTGACACGCATATGGACGAAATAGGGATGTTCGTCACCGGGATAAAGGATGGCGGGTTCCTCACCGTTGTAAACGTCGGCGGCCTCGACACACGGATTATGCAAGCCGGGGAAGTGACCATATACGGCGAAAAAAAGATTTACGGTGTAATAGCGTCCACCCCGCCGCACCTGCAGAAGCCCGAGGAGAGTAAAACCTTAAAGGAAATCGGCGACCTGCTCATCGACACGGGGTATTCAAAGGAAGAACTCGAAAAGTTCGTAAGAGTAGGTACACCGATTGGCTTCAGACCGAAATACACCGATCTGCTCGGCGGCACCATCGCCGGCAAGAGTTTTGACAATAAGTCCTGCGCCGCCTGCGCGGTTCATGCCATTGCCGGATGCGGGCGCGAAACACTCGCCGGCGACGTTTACCTGCTTCTCTCGGTACACGAGGAATCACTGCGGGTCAGCGGTGCCGCTGCCGGCACATTCGGAATTCAGCCGGATTACGCTATGACGATTGACGTCAACCATGCGAAAACCCCCGACGCGACGCGCGTCGATACGATAGTTTTCGGGGGCGGTCCCGGCATCACGGTTTCGGCGATAACAGACCGCAAGCTTACACGCATGACGAAAAATGTGGCGGAGGAACTTGGCATAAAATATCAGATTTCAGTTTCAGCGTCGAGTACCGGAACCAACGCTCCGGCGGTGAACCTGACACGGGACGGTGTCCCTGTGGTTGATATCGGGCTTCCGCTGAAGAGCATGCACACATACAGCGAGGTGATATGCGCCGCCGACTGTCTTGAAACGTCAAAGCTGATCGCAGGATTTATATGCTCGGAAAAAATTGCGGAGGCCTTTGCAAGATGACGAAATACGAAGGAATTGACCTGCTCCGCAAGCTGTGTCTTGCCTTCGGGCCGACAGGCTGCGAGGACAACGTTGCGGAGCTGATAAAACTGCAGCTTGACGGCTCATGTACGGATATCCGCACAGACCGGATGGGAAATATTATCGCCGCCGTCCGAGGAGGCGGGGAGGGGTATAACACCGATAAACCGGTAAAAATAATGATCTCAGCGCATATGGACGAAGTCGGGTTCATGGCTAACGAAATCGGCGAGGACGGATATATAAAATTCGCCTGCCTCGGTGGCATTGACCCGCGTGTCCTTTGCGGACGGGGCGTCACTCTCGGAGATGAGAACAATAAAGTGAAGGGCGTCATTGCCTCGAAGGCGATACATCTGCAGAGCCCCGAGGACCGTAAGAGTGCGACGCAGGCCGATAAAATGTATATCGATATCGGCGCTTATGATCGTGAGGAAGCTCTGAAATATGTAAGCCCCGGAGATTTTGGCACTTTTGACTCAGACTTTGTGCTCTTCGGCAGCGGCGAGCGACTTGTCAAGTGCAAGGCAATTGACGACAGGCTTGGCTGCACAGTTATGATTGAGGTGATGCGGCTCCTTGCGAAAGAGGGAAAGCCGCTGCCATTCGACCTTTATTTCTGCTTTACCGTGCGCGAGGAGGTAGGATATTCGGGTGCGGGGACCGCAGCGAATATGATTTCCCCCGACTTTTCGATAGTTCTTGAGGCGACGGCTGTGGCTGACCTTGCCGACGTGCCGGAAAGCTCACAAGCGGCAAAACTCGGGGAGGGCGGGGCGATATCGCTTGCCGACAGGGCGACGATATACGACCGGGAATTTGTGAATTTTGCCCTTGACACAGCGAAACGTAAGGGAATCAAAGCCCAGATCAAAAAATACGTATCTGGTGGGAACGACGCGGGAGTAATCCACCGCTCAGGCACGGGTGTGCGTACGCTTGCGATTTCAGCGCCTACAAGATACCTGCACAGCGCATCATGTGTCGCAGCGGTGTCGGATTTCTATGCAATTGAAGAGCTGGTTTATGCGATGCTCACCAATTTCGGGCTCCTTAAGGAAACACTGAAAGGAAACAATCATGCTTGATATAATAAAAAAGATCGTTTGCTGCCCAGGTATCTCGGGCAGTGAGAAGGATGTCTCGGAAGTCATTCGGGGACTTATCGCGCCGCTGACCGATGAGTGTTATAACGACGCGCTCGGCAACCTTATCGCTGTCAAGCACGGCTCGGGCAAAAATCACAAAAAGATAATGCTTTGCGCCCATATGGACGAAATAGGTTATATCGTGACCTATATCGAGGACAACGGCAACATCCGTTTTGCGACAATAGGAGGTATTGACTTTATCGCGTCGTCATATACACCGGTTGTCTCGGGCAAGGGCGTGCCCGGGGTTCTCATACCCGAGAATGGAATCAAGGTCAGTGAAATCACTTACGACAAGTGTTATATCGACATCGGAGTGTCGAGCCGTAAGGACGCCGAGAAGAAAGTCAGTGTAGGCGACTTTTTCGTGCAGGAGCCGGGAGTCAGAAAACTTGCCGGCAAGCGCATATCCGGCCACCCGCTCGACGACAGAATTGGCTGCGCCGTTCTTGTTATGATTGCTCAGCAGCTTGCGCAGGCTGATATAAAAGACGATATCTATTATGTTTTCTCAGTTCAGGAGGAAGTCGGTTGCCGCGGTGCGAAACCGGCGGCGTTTGCAATCAATCCCGACCTCGCGCTTGTTTATGACGTAACCATGACGGGCGACACGCCGGGAGCGAAGCCGATGGCGGTTAAACTTGGCGACGGCGCAGCGATAAAAATCAAGGACGCGTCGGTGATCTGCCATACCGGAACGGTGGAGGAGCTGATAAACACCGCAAAAGCAAATAAGATTAAGCACCAGATTGAGATTCTGGTCGCTGGCGGGACCGATACAAGTTCAATTCAGATGAGCGGAACAGGCTGCCGGGCAGCCGCAATTTCGATACCGACTAGATATATCCATTCGGGTGTTGAGATGGCCGATCTCGGGGATGTCGAGGCAGCTGTGGGACTGACCGTAACATACCTGAAAGAGAATGCCTGACCGGTTGATATATTAAATTACAGATTATAAAATATACAGGGATATTATTTGATGGAATTTTCAGAAAAGCTGACTACCCTCGCCATTGAGGCCGACAGGGCTATCATACCGCACTTTGAGAAGATAAGCAGAATATCGTATGAAAACACCTCAAGGGTGCTTGACGCTTTTAAAAAACACCGGGTGTCCGACGCCATGTTCGCGCCTACGACAGGCTACGGATACGGCGACAGAGGGCGGGATACACTCGATCAGGTTTGGGCCGATGTTTTCGGAACCGAGGCGGCGCTCGTGCGCCACAACATAGTCAACGGCACTCACGCATTGACAATCGGGCTTTTCGGCCTCTTGCGTCCGGGCGACATATTATTATCGGTGACGGGCAAGCCCTATGACACGCTCGACAAGGTAATAGGTATCGGACAGGCAACCGGAGACGGCTCGCTTGCCGATTTCGGTATCGAATATAAACAGATCAATATGAGCACTGACGGCGGCATTGATTATCCCGCACTCGACATGGCGCTTGATGCACCTGATTGCCGCATTAAGGTGGTATATGTCCAACGTTCGAAGGGCTACATGAACCGCCGCACGCTGACCGCCGGCGAGATAAGCCGGCTTTATGACCATGTTCACGCAAAGAAAACCAATGTGTTTGTCGTCGTCGATAACTGTTATGGGGAGTTTACTGAAATTTCCGAGCCCCGCGCCGACCTTTTAATAGGATCACTTATAAAAAATCCAGGCGGCGGGATGGCAGATACCGGCGGATACCTTGCGGGTTCCGCTCGGGCTGTTGAGCTTGCGTCGTACCGCCTGACGACAGTGGGGACCGGAGCCGAGGTTGGTGCCTCGCTCGGACAGACACGGAATATGTTCAAAGGGCTTTTCTACGCTCCGCACACCGTGGCCGAAGCGCTTAAAACAGCGCATTTTGCCGCATATGTATTTGAAAAACTCGGTTACAGAGTTGAACCGGGATGGGATAGTGTACGTTCCGATATAATCCAGACAGTGATCTGCGGCAGCGGGAAGGGGCTCTGTGCCTTCTGCCGTGGTATTCAGGCCGGCTCGCCTGTGGATTCCTTTGCGACGCCCGAACCCTGGGACATGCCGGGTTACTCGGATAAGGTTATAATGGCGGCAGGTACATTTGTTCAGGGTGCTTCGATCGAACTGAGCGCTGACGGACCGATACGTCCTCCGTATACCGCCTTTTTTCAGGGTGGTCTCACATATGAATCGGGTAGGCTCGGCATTCTCTCAGCCGCGGCAGAAATGGTGAATGAGACATAATTCGGGAAATTTTTTAAAACGGGAAAATTCCATCCGGTTATTGACAAGATTTGTTTTTCTGCTATAATAGACACAAGGCGCAGCCTAAACCCGGATGAAAAAATCAGCGGCATGCGGAACTTTTCCGTTTTTGCCGGTTTGTTATATCGAAAGGACTTGATCAGATAAATGAAGAGAATGGTTAGTGCACTGCTTGTGCTGATATTTTGCCTCGGTTTTGCCGGGTGTGCGGATGAGACAGATGCCCCCGAGGGATATAAACTTATTTCGGGTGACGATGCCGCTTACCGCTTCTATGTACCGACTGCCTGGAGCGAGAATACAGGAACCAGCCAGAACAGCGCATATTATTCTATCGAAGACCGCTCGATAGTGGTGGTTACAATTTATGCGCCTGATGCGGGGCAGGAGAAACTGGATGATTTCTGGAAATATGTGGAGAATCTTTATATATCAACATATACCAATTACAGTTTCATAGGAGAGGCTGCGGTGGTGCTCGGCGGAATAAACGCAAAAAGCTATACTTTTACGGCAAATATCGGTGGAACATCATATAAGGTTATGCAGGTGATCGCGCCGCACGGAAACTATTACTATACGTTCACGTATACGGCAGAACCTGACAAGTTCGACCTGCATACAGATGAAGTTAACAAAATGATTGAAGTTTTTAAATTCAGATGATCTATCTTGACAACAGCGCAACCACCGCGCTTGGCGCGGGAGCAATAAAAAAAATAACAGAGGCGATGGATTGTTACGGCAATCCGTCGTCGCTTCATTCTGTGGGGTTTGAGGCTTCAAATCTTCTGGGAGAGGCGCGCAGATCGGTTGCCGCATCGCTGGGGCTTCGTGCCGGTAGCGGATATGAGCTGATTTTTACCGGTTCGGGTACCGAGGCTAACAACCTTGCGATATCCGGCAGCGTGGCGGCTAAAGCGCGGCGGGAGTCAAACCGGATAATTACGACTGATTCTGAACACCCCTCTGTCGGCGAGCCGCTAGCTCAGCTCGGACGTGAAGGATTTGAGATAATAAAGCTCCCGACACGCCGCGGTGTGATAAATTTGGATGATTACGAAAAAGTCTTATCGGGCGGCGCTTTCATGGTTACCATTATGATGGTGAATAACGAGACCGGCGCCATTTACGATATCGCCGGGATGTTCGCGCTTGCAAAGCGCCTTTGTCCCGGGGTCATAACTCATTGCGACGCTACGCAGGGGTATATGAAACTTGCCTTCACCCCGAAGAAACTTGGAGCTGATATGCTGACGGTCAGCGCGCATAAAATTCACGGTCCGAAGGGTGTCGGGGCGCTTTGTGTGTCGCCTGATATACTAAAAGCAAGAAAGCTTGTGCCGATCATCCGCGGCGGCGGACAGGAATGGGGCTTCCGTTCGGGTACCGAGAATATTATCGGGATTACCGGTTTCGGCGGAGCAGCAGCTGAGTATTACCCGGTACTGGCTGAAAATTCGGCAAAAATAACGGCGTTAAGAAATTATACCGAAAATAAACTTTTAACACTCGGTGTCCGGATAAACAGGCCCGAAGGTGGAAGAGCTCCGCACATCATCAATCTGACGCTGCCCGGAATCAAGAGCGAGACGATGGTGCATTACCTGTCGTCAAGAGGATTTGCGGTTTCGAGCGGTTCAGCCTGCTCGTCGCACAACGAGCATATCTCGCAGTCGCTGACGGGCTTCGGACTTGATGCGAAAGAAGCCGCATGCTCGATCCGGGTGAGCTTCTGCGACACGAATACCGAGGCGGAAGCCGACATGTTTTGCGAAGCGCTAAAAGATGGTCTTGCGACACTGATAAGAAGTAAATGAATAAAAACGGCTCACCGCAAAACGGTGAGCCGTTTTTTTATTATCTGATATCCTTCAGCACGCAGGGCAGGTACCCGATGATATCCGACGCCATCAGTGAATATTCACCGAGCTCAGCGGCAGCTGCGTCGCCGGCAAGTCCGTGTATATATACGCCAAGTGCGGCAGCTTCAAGCAGCGTCAATTTTCCGTTTTTTCTCTGTGCCAGTATTCCTGCAATTATACCGGCGAGCACATCGCCTGAGCCGCCGGTTGCCATACCGCTGTTGCCGGTCGTGTTGATATAAGCTAGACTGCCGTCGGTAGTCACCGAATTATGATCCTTGAGGACGCACACAATCCTGTGTTTTTCGGCGAAGGCTGAGGATACGCCCGCCGTGTCCGAGAGAATAAAGTCAACCGTATGACCTGAGAGGCGTGACATCTCGGCCGGGTGCGGCGTTATCACAGCGGGGACGCGTATAAGTTCCCATAATCCGGGTTTATTTGAGATTATATTCAGCGCGTCGGCATCGATGACAAGCGGCGACTTGGCGGCGGTCAGCAAAGTTTCAAGCACCTCCGCAGCTCCGGGCGTCTGCCCGAGGCCGCAGCCGACGGCGACGGCATCGGCACGCGACACGGCCGACGCGATAATATTATTGTCGGGTGCGGTTGAGTCGTAACAGGTAACAACCGCTTCGGGGAGTGCCGACTGCAGGATAATGCGGTTCTCGGAAGGCGTCAGAATTTCAACGAGGCCGCAGCCCGAGCGGTAAGCCGCAAGGGCAGAGAGATAGGCCGCACCGCTCATTCCGACCGATCCGCAAACTGCTACTACGCGGCCGAAAGTGCTTTTGTTTGAACGGGCGGGACGCGGGGGCATAAGACGGCAAAGATCATTCCGTGTCAGGCTGGCTGTTTTCATTATCGATCTTCCTACTTTTCTTGATTTATTACAAGTTTATCATATTATATTACATTTTACAATCACCGCAGCAAATAATGCTTGAAAAGGTAATTTGCACGTGGTACAATAATCGCAGAATCTGAGCCGGCGACGGCGGAAGGAATAAGTTTAAAAGATAAAACTTTCAAACAGTGAGTTTCCTTTGCCGCCGGAAAGGTTGGCGGCAATTCCGCCGCCCGTCGGAGGAACCGGCACAATCCTCACAGTAACAGAAAGGAATGGTCATAATTATGAAAAAAGCAGGTTTTGTATACAACGTAAACGATATCCGGGAAAAGTACGAACACCCCTGGAAGAAGGAGAGAATTTACAACTCTAAGTCAATCGACTTTGAGCCGGGCGACGGTCTTGTGCTGTTCAGACGCGACTTTAAAATTCCGGAAGATACTGTATCTGTAAAAATCAGAGCCACCGCGCTTGGAATTTTCGAGCTGTATCTCAACGGTATGCGCATCGGAAGCGTCAGTGAGGGTGCAAAGGTTTACGACGAACTGAAGCCCACCTGGACCGACTTTACGAGCCGCGTGTTTGAGTATGAATACGATATCACCGATATGTGCGGCGGTAAGAATACACTTGTCGCAGAGGTTTCTCCCGGATGGTGGTGCGGGCGTATTTCCTTCGGTTTTTATGGGTTCAAACCACGTGCTTTCTGCGGTGAGATTGAGTTTACGCTGAAAGACGGGAAAACAAAGTATATATACAAGGACTGGAAAACGGCCATCGGGGGTAAAGTCCGGCGCGCCGATATCTGGGACGGCGAATATTTCGACGCCCGCGTTGCTGATCCTTGCCTTGAGCCCGGAAAATATGAATGGACCGACGCAATACCCTTTGCCGATACATCGTGTAAGATAGTAAAACCGGTCGGCGAGCCGATAAGAGTCCGTGAGGACCTTGAGCGTCACCCGGTCAGTACGGTGGTTCATAAGGGTACTGAGGACAACGGCAGCGACTTTGGCAGGATTCACGTGCTGGCGAAGAAAATCGGGGCAGGGTGCGAAAAATTGAAACTTGCCGACGGCGAGAGCGTCATTCTCGATTTCGGGCAGAACATGGTCGGCCGGCCCAGACTTATTGTTAAGGCCGCCGCCGGTACGGTTATAAAAGGTTATTTTGCCGAACTGCTCAACGACTCGGGAATAGAAGCGCGCGGCAACGACGGGCCTGAGGGCGGAATGTATATCAAGAACTACCGCACCGCGCTGGCCAGGCTGACATACGTCGCCGCGGGTGAGGGTGAGGAGACATTTGTTCCGCTTCATACTTTCTACGGTTTCCGCTATTTCGAACTTACTGCGGACGCGGATATAGAAATTGTAAGCGTCGCGGGCGAGGTCATAACCTCGGCAATCGCCGAGACCGGATATATCGAGACCGACAACGCCGAGGTCAATAAATTAATCTCAAACATACGCTGGGGCCAGCGCGGCAATTATCTCTCGATTCCGACTGACTGTCCGCAGCGCGACGAGAGGCTCGGCTGGACCGGCGACACGCAGATATTCTGCGGCGCGGCGAGCTATCTTTCAGATATCAACAGTTTTATGAAAAAGTGGTTGGGAGACGCGCGCGACTCGCAGAAGAATGAGAACGGTGCTTACTGCGACGTTATCCCGCGTGTTTTCGCCGGGAAGAACAACGGAAATGCGGCATGGGGAGAGGCCGGAATTATCGTGCCCTGGCGCCTTTGGCTTATGTATCGTGACTACGATACCGTAGCCGAGCACTATGACTCGATGGAAGCTTACATGAATTACCTTGGACAATTCGGCCTTGAGGGTCCAAACACGGCTTACGGCGACTGGCTCAATTATGAGATTACAGACAAGAGGTATATCGCAGTTTGTTATTATGCCTGTGTTGCTGACCTTATGATAAAGTTCTCGAAGATTCTCGGCAAGGCTGACCGGGCGGAGTTTTATACTGACCTTCGCCGTCGCATAGGAGAACACTTCTCTGAAAATTACATCGTCAACGGCGAGCTGACGCAGAAGACCCAGACAGCTTATCTGCTTGCGTTGAAGTTCAATCTTCTGCCCGGGGATATGCGTGAAAAATCAGTAAAGGCGCTCGAGAAAAAGATAATTGACAACAATTATACCCTTTCAACCGGATTTGTGGGGACCGGAGTGCTCAACCAGACTCTCTCAGAGGTCGGACTCGATAGGCTCTGTTATTCGCTGCTCCTGCAGTCGGCCGACCCATCCTGGCTTTACAGCGTGCGGCAGGGAGCCACGACGATATGGGAGCGCTGGAATTCCTACACCAAGGCGACTGGTTTTGGGAATGTCGGAATGAACTCTTTCAACCATTACGCATACGGCGCCGTCGCCGAGTGGATGTTCTCGAAGATGGCGGGTATATCGCCTGACGAGGACAACCCCGGGTTCGGGAAATTCATCCTTTGCCCGAGGCCCGACACGCGTGAGCCGGCCGAGATTCCCGCGGGTCAGGATAAGATCAAACGGGTATATGCAAGATATGACTCGGTAAAAGGCCGCATAGAAAGCAGCTGGGAGTATGAAAACGGGGAATTCGTTTATAAGTGCACGATTCCGGTCGGAACGTCGGCGCGCGTTGAATTCCCGCTGCTGAACGGCCGCGACAATGCAGTCATAAACGGAATAGTTTTCACTCCCACTGAGCTGTCCGGGGAAATTAATGACGGCAGGCTGATTTTTGTGCTCGGAGAGGGAAGTTATACAATAAAATAAGTAGAAATTTATAAAAACCCTTGACAATGCGGCTGCATGTGGATATAATATTTACTGTCGCGTTTTATGCTGACGAAGAAAATTACGTATGAAGGGAAGAAGGCTTATGAAGATCGATATGGGACCGCTGCTCCGCGGCGAGACTAGATGTATATCGATTGATTATACCCTTACTCCCGAACCGATGAATGATGTAGGTGTCGAATTTTCATCCGACGCACATATTAAAGGTCAGGTTACAGACAACGCGGGATACATGAGGTTAACGCTTTTAGCCGAGCTGCCTTACCGCACCGAGTGCGCGAGGTGCCTATGTGAGGTACGCGGTGTCTTCACCGTCAGTTTTGACCGGACTGTGGTCACCGAGGGGATGCTCACCGAGCAGCAGCTTGCCGACAATATCGACGAATACGCAATAATCAAAAGCGGTATGCTTGATATTGACGAAGAGCTCAAAGAGTCGCTGATCCTCGAGTTCCCACTGCGCTTTCTCTGCTCGGATGACTGTCAGGGGCTCTGCTCTGTTTGCGGAAAGCCGAAGAGAGAGGGCTGCGGTTGCGTGGAACGTCATGTCGACCCTCGGCTTGAAGTACTATCGAAGCTGCTTGAAGACGGTGGGGACGGCAAAGACGGCGACAGCAGTATAAATAAGAAAAAATAGAAAGATATGCGTCATAACGCATTTTTCAAGGAGGTGTAACTATGGCAGTACCGAAGAGAAAAACATCCGGAGCACGCCGGGACAGCAGAAGATCAAGCAATTCCAAGATGTCTGCTCCCGTGATGGTTCAGTGCCCGAAGTGCAAGGAACTTGTTCTGGCGCATCATGTCTGCAAAGCATGCGGCAGCTATGACGGCAAGGAAGTTATCAAGACCGAAACTGAAACCGCAAAGAAATAAAAAGACATCTTAAAAGGGGATCCGTACCGACATTATGTGTGGCCGGATCCTTTTTTAACACATGAAGTAAAATCAGAGCTTTGAAATTTCCATAAGCTCTTAATGCTGAGGTCATAAATATGAAAATACATAAACTGTTTGCCATTATCCTGGCGGTACTTCTCGGAGCCGGCATGCTGACATCATGTCAACTGTCAAAACTTTTTAATAAGGACAGTGAAACCACTTCTGGAGAAACTGAAACAGAAACCCAAGTGGTTGAAGAGATGGACCTGATGAATACTGACCTGACAAAGTATGTAAGGCTCGGGCAGTACAAAGGTATAAAGATAACAGTTGAGGTTCCGGAGCTCACAGAGGAAGAATTCAACGAATCGATAACAAAGCTGCTTACGGATAACGGGGATTACGCGCATGTTACAGACCGCGCATCGGTTCCGGGCGACACCGTGAATATTGATTTCGAGGGGTACATGGATGGTGTCAAGTTTGAAGGCGGCACTGCTGCGGGCCAGAGCATTGAGCTTTCTGAGAACAGCGGGTATATCGAAGGCTTTGCCGACGGCCTTATCAGTGTGATGCCCGGTACGACGGTGACACTTAATTTAACCTTTCCGACAGACTATTATGAGGATTACGCGGGAAAAGCAGTTATCTTCAACGTCAAAGTGAATTATATTCAGGGCGACTTTATTGTCCCTGAGCTTGACGACGCTTTTGTTACAAAATACTCGGAGGGCAAATATACAACTGTCGAGTCTTTCAGGGAGTATTACCGTGGAAAGGTTGAAGCTGATCTTGCGGCTGCTGCCGAGAGTGAGGCATATACCGAGCTTTGGCAGCTCGTTATTGGCAATGCAGAAATTCTCGAATATCCGGAACAACAGTTAAAATATTATTACAATGCTCAGAAAAGTCAGTATGAAAGCTACGCAGCCAGCAATAACGTGGACTACGCAACGATTCTCAGCTACATGGGAGTGACCGAGGAAAGCATGAATGAATCGGCCAAAACCTATGTTAAAGAGGACCTGGTATTCTACTCTATAATTAAAGCAGAAAATTTATCAATATCCGACGATGAATACAAGAGTGGAGTGGAAAAATACGCTGAACTTGCGGGTGCGACGGCAGCTCAGCTTGAAGCGTATTACGGAAAAGATCTGATTATTCAGAATCTTCTCTGGGACGAGGTACAGAAGCAGCTCTTTATGTGGGCTGTCGTAGACAAATAAGCTATGTAATATTAACAAAAAGGGTTTCCGCCGCAATGCGAAGCCCTTTTTTATTTTCATCCAGACGGGTGGTAAGTTACAACAGGGTAAACATTTTGGCGAAAAAAGCCCGCAGGCGTTGACATCGGCGGGTGTGTGTGATATTATTATTACGTATATATTTATACAATTCTGTGAATTAATGAGCCGCCCAGGGCGGCGTGGAGTTTAATATGATAAGACATGTAGTAATGTGGAAATTCAAGGACAATGCCGAGGGAAAAGACAAAGCCGCTAATATGAAGTATATAAAGGAGCACCTGTTGGCGCTTCGCCCGCTTATACCCCAGATTAAACGTATGGAGATAGGTATCGACATATTGCACACCGATATGTCGTATGATATGCTGTTATTAACTGAATTCAACTCTATAGCAGATCTTGAAATTTATAAAAACCACCCGGAGCACAGGAAGGTTTCGGACTATGTGGCAAAGGTGAAAACCGACCGTGCTGTCGCTGACTGTGAAATTGACGGCTGACATGAGCCGACATATACAAATCATAATAAATCAATGATTACGCCGGAAATACTTTATCCCGCGATGGGAGACGGCTGCGCTGAAGACTTAGGAGCAGTAGTTGCCGTAAAATCTGCCGGGGTAATATCAGAAGACGCGGGAGAAGGGTCTATGCCGCGGCTGCTTGCATCAGTTCTGGATGGACGGGGGATAACCGGAAAAGTTATGACAGTCCACCGTCTCGACAGGGCGGTGGGAGGCCTGATGGTATATGCGGTCGGTGAAAAGTCAGCCGCAGCGCTGGCGGCGCAGATCGGCGGACGAGAGGTTACAAAGGAATATCTCGCTGTAGTTCACGGAACACCAGAAATTGATTCGGGAATCCTGACCGACCTGCTCTATCATGATCAGAAGAAAAATAAGACATATATTGTCGACCGTTTACGCCGGGGAGTGCGAGAGGCGAAGCTTGAATATAAGCTCTGCGGCAGGATTGGGAGCGGTGCGGACATGCTTTCGCTTGTCTCGATAAGGCTAATAACCGGCCGGACTCATCAGATACGTGCGCAGTTTGCCGGGAGAAAAATGCCGCTCTTTGGCGACGCGAGGTATGGAAGCCCGGTGAGGGGTGGCAATATTGCGCTCTGGTCGGCGCACCTGTCTTTCACTGACCCGGCAACGGGCAGAAAAATTGATATAAAAAAGGCTCCGCCGGATGAATACCCGTGGCAGGAGTTCGGCTCTTCCGACAAGCTGGCGGAGTATATCGGGTAAACTATAGCTGATCCAGAAAAAGGAATGATTTAAATGGATAATATTAACAAACCAAAGAATTCGGGCTTTTACAAACTGCTGTCAGGAATAGCAGGGAGACTGTTTAAAAACGAGTCGAAAGTCGAGTCTGCGGTCTTTATTGTTGCGGTTCTGCTTTCGGCAGTACTCTTTGTGCTAAATATAATTACTGCAATTGCATCGGGGATAACCGGGGAAATTATCCGTTCGCTGACGGTCGGTGTGATATTTTTTCTGTTTGTACCGCTACTTACGGTGAGCGACCGGTTTTACGTTGTCCGCGAGAAGTCTCTCATACTCATTGCTTATTCAGCCGCTTCGATTATTCTTGCCGTAACCGGCTTTATCGGAACGACCGGTGTTGAGCTTGCCCTGGCAATTCTCGGGTTGGTCTCAGCAATAGCGCTTTACGGCACGATAATTTTTGACCAGCTGGTAATTAGCGACCATCCGGCGAAATACTGGCTCATTTACGGCGGTGCGCTGTACAAGGTACTTTATGCGCTGGTGATGCTTATCATCGGCGGGGTGAACGCCGCTAGCGTCACTGAAACAGTTGCAGAAATAGTAAACGGATTTGCTGCGATATCGGTTTTGGCCATGCTGCTGTATCTTTTTGATGGTTTCAGTTTCGCAAAATATATGATATATGAGATTATAGACGCAGGCGATGACAAAGACGAACCGGCCAATCAAACCGGTGTGACAAATGCAGAAAACACGGTAGATGACAACACACCGGCTAAGAAAGACAGCGATGCAGCGCAAAATAATACCGATGAGGGTGTATATGCCGACATTTCGGATGAGGCAGAGTATGTGCCTTACACGGAGGAAGAGACTGCTCCGGCTCAGCAGATTGAAGAAGCAAAGGTAATTGAAGAAACTGCAAAGGAAGATTCTGAGGAAAATGCAATTGATCTCGGGAAACTCCTGAATACTGTTGAAATAAAACCTGATGAAGAGACAACAGAAGCAATCGGAGAAACCGCTCAGAAAGCTCAAGACGCATCTGACGAAATAAAAGATGAAATAAAAGATGAAATGCCAGAAGCGGTAAAAACCGAGGGAATTTCTCCGGTTGAGTTTAAATATGTAAGATTCGCGGCGGCACACAACAAGCCGGAAGAGACCATGCAAGTCACCGGTATGTCGGGCGACCTTTTCGACGTCTGGGTCGACGGAGACACGATCTGTTTCCTCAATGACCTGAAACAGGCTGCAGACGGCCGCGGAATCAGGTCGGCAGTCATCTCTTTCGGCGATGTTTCGGGCTTCAGATTTGACAAGCTTGATGACGGCGCGGAGTGCGTTGTTCTCACATATATGAAATCGGATGAAACACGCGAAATCAGATTTACGAAGGAGTCTTTCGTTAATTTCAAACGCGTCATGGAACAGGCGGGAGAATAAAAATTAAAATTTAAAATAGTCCGGCATAAATGCGCCGGATTATTTTTTAAAATTTTGAGCGGGAGAAAGACAATGAACGAAAAAGGTTATGAAATTGTTAAGGCTTACCGTCAGTGTGTCCCGGCAATGAGGTTTATAGGAAAAAAGTATAAAGACACAGATCGTGTGAAGGGCAGCTTTGGATACCAGTGGGGGCAGTGGTTTCAAAACGGTTGGTTTGAGGTAATCGAAAAATCATGCGGGCAAAAGAACCTGAATTCTCTTTACGAGGATGGCGGCGCTTACATTGGTCTGATGCGTCACAAGGAGGGAGAGCCGTTCGAATACTGGATCGGAATATTTGCACCATCCGGGGCTGCTATACCCGAAGGATTCGGATATATTGATTTTCCGGCAGCGGACTTAGGCACATGCTGGATTAAAGGCAAGGAAAACAAGCTTTATAAGCATGAGGACGAATGCGCAAAGAGACTTAATACTGAGGGTATGGAAATTGCGTCAGACGGCAGTGCTTCTCCGATATGGTTCTTTGAGCGCTACGGCTGCCCGAGGTTCACGACTCCCGACGAAAACGGGGAAGTAATACTGGATATCTGCTTTTTTATAAAGTAAATAAATAATCATCCCACGGAAGCTTTCCGTGGGATGATTCAGCTTGTAGACCCTCGTATCCGTGGCGTGATTTTATAACAGCAATGAAAGTACACCGAATGTGAGCGGTACGGTTAGAAGAGCCAGTATGTACGAGATGAAGCAGGTGACGCTGGTGTCGACGTAGTCGGGCTGTTCGGGTTTTGCGAAGATCACGACATTCATGCCGACCGGCAGGGCATTGAATATTACCGGAAAGGCGAGAAGGTATCCGCGGACGCCGGCGAAATAAAGTATAAGGCAGGTGATTAGTGGCATTACGACGAGCTTTACGGCGTTGACAATATACGACTGCGCCGAGCGGAAAAGTTCAGCGAGCGGCAGCCGCGATAAAATGATGCCGGCGAGCAGCATAGAAACCGGGCTCATGCAGGCGCCGGTGAAGTTGAAAAAACCGGATACGACTGCGGGAAGTTTTATTCCGAGAAGTCCTGAGGCTGTTCCGAGGACAACGGCGATGATAACCTCGAAGGGGATTGTTTTAAGACTGCTGATATTGAATTTTGTCTTATCTCCTTCTGCCTGGCTGCGGGAGGTAGTCAGAAGATAGGCGCCGTGAGTATTTACAGCAAAGGTCATCGGGAGAACAAAAATAATAAACTGTGACAGTACTTCTTTGCCGAATGCTGCTTCAATTACCGGGTAGCCGAAATAACCGAAGTTCGGATAAAGCATTATATAAAAAAACATCAGTTTTGCCAGCCGGCTGCCGGGGTATATCTTTGAAATAAAATACGAGAACAGTGCCAGTATAGCCAGAAATACAATCCCGGATAAAAGGAATTTTATATTCACGCTGATTTTTTCGGGAACTACATTGTCGGCAAGCATTCCGAATAGATAAGCCGGTAAAAACAGTTTTACTTCGAGCACTCCTAGGTCGCGTCCGGCACGTTCACTGATAAGTTTACGTCGCCCCATAAAATATCCGACAGCCATTAGAGCCATCATAATAACGGTTGTGTTAAGGACTGTCGAGAAAATTTCCATTATATAACCTTTCGTTCCTTAAGGTGGAGGGAAAAATAATTATTTAATCATGAGCCTAGAACAGCGGGAAAATCTGAAGGTAGAGGGCAGAAATAATCAGAAGAAATATAAGGAATCCGAAATTGAAGAGCGAGAAAAGGGCAATATATCTTCCGGTCTGTCCCTTGTTGCGCGAAGTATATTCGCGGAAGGTGATTAAACTTGCGAGCGACGAAATCAGCGTACCTACGCCGCCGATATTTACGCCGACGAGCAGTTCGCGCCAGTTTTCAGTGAAGCGGGAGAGAAGAATTGCTGAGGGGACATTGCTGATGAACTGGCAGGAAAGAGCCGAGACAATCAGCGTGTTTTTATTGAGCAGGTATGACATGAGCGAGTTGACAGCGCCGATGCGCGACATGTTTCCCGCAAAGATAAAGAAACAGAAGAATGTAAAGAGCAGGGGATAGTCTACCATTCTAAGCGCTTTCCGGTCAGCGAACAGCAGGACGGCAGGGATTATTACAAGCCCGGTCCAGTATGGGATGAAACGGAAAACAATTATAATAGAATAGATAAAAAGAATAAGGTAAAGTATACTGCGCCCGGTAGGAAGTTTCACGTTTTCATCGTTCAGTAGTTTTATCGGCTCTTTTTTTATTATTGTAAGGCAGAGCAGGGTAATGATCGAGACGGAGGCGGCAAAAGGTATTGCCATGACCGCCATGAAATCACCGTTAGGGATGCTGAACTTTGAATAAAGATAAAGGTTCTGCGGGTTGCCGAATGGGGTGAGCATACCGCCGAGGTTGGCTGCGATATTCTGCATAATAAAAGTAAACGCCATATGGCGTTGGTTTCCGGTTTCCTCAAGGAGAATATATCCGAGAGGCAGGAAAGTGAGAAGCGCCATGTCGTTCGCGAGAAACATCGAACCTATGAAGGTTATGTAGACCAGTGCGAGGATCGCCGACCGCAGATTTGCGGCGTGGCTAACTATCCGGAGGGCAAGAACCGTGAAAAAGCGAATGTTCTTTTGTGCGCAGAT